>OAUC01000333.1_pt1 | contig 33226 bp, 24 predicted proteins | sample 1495091 | NCBI WGS metagenome assembly OAUC01 (sample SAMEA2579997, study PRJEB22360) | human gut metagenome | biome: human gut; feature: human-associated habitat; material: faeces | place: Denmark | collected 2008/2010
GCTCGTGGGCCGTCGGCGGCGTGAGCGGAGCGGCCGGGGAAGGCGACCCCGAGGGAGCGTTTCCCGGCCGCTCCGCGAGGCGCGGGGCCCGTGGCCGTCACAGCCGCACCCAGCCCTCTTCCCCCGTCGGGTCCAGCACCGCGTTCCTCACGGTGTCGTGCACGAAGCCCTGGAGGCCGAACTCGAGCACCATGTCGAGCATCTCCAGCGCCTCGGCGAGGTCGTCGCTCGAGCCGCACGACGGCCCGCCCTCGAGCGCCTGCGCGCATGGGCGGAGCAGCCCTCGCTCGTAGACGACGTACCTCCCGCGCCCCTCGCAATTCCGCATCTCCCATCCCTTTCTCTCGATGTGCGGAGCGTTAGAATGGACGGGTCTTCGGGCTTCTCTACTCGGTCCCCCTGCGGCCCTTGGCGTGAGAAGCCCTCCGACCGTCCGATTCGGGCGGGGCCCTCGGCCCCGCCCCTATGCTCTTAGCGCCTGACCTTGCTCACCGGCGCGGGCTCGAAGTGCTCGTCGCGCTCCACGACGTTGTAGCCCTTGGCACGGTTCAGCGCCTCGAGGTCGCGGACGTCGAAGTAGCCCCACTCGTCGGCGAAGCCCTCGACGTACCCGAACGCCTCCCCCGTGGCGGGGTCGTACTCGGTCACGTACCACGTCCACGCGCGGCTGAACAGCTTCACGCACGCGACGGGGTCGTCCTCGTGCTCGGTCGCGTACAGCGGCGGCACCGTCGCCGCCACCCCCTTCGGCATGAGCTCCTGCATCCCTGTCTCCCTTCCGGCCCCCGTGGGCCAAATCCTCTCGCCCCTGCGGGCAAAGCCTTTGGCGGCGCCTGCGGCCGCCTTGGCTTTGCTCCCAGCAGAGCCGCGCCGCAGCGAAGAGGGGTCAAGGGAGCTGCGCGGCAACCTCCACCAATCGGGAGCGCAGCGGACGATTTGTGGGGGTTCCGCGCGGCCCCTTGAGGCCTCGCAGCGGAGGCGCAACCGGGGGAGGTGCGGACAGGGCCTCTCATGCGGACACCCACGCCGCAACGAACACGGTTTTATTCGAGCTCGATGAGCCCCGCCAGGTGAACGCGCAGCCCCTCTCTTGCGCACGCGAGGCCGAACCGGCAATGTGACCTTCGCTTGCGCCCGGATAAAACTGCCCCGACTCGCTGTCAAAGCCTCGCTTCTAGATCGGGCATTAGAGTCAGAGCCCGATAAGCCTCGGCGCGGCCACTCCCACCCGAGCAGCCTTCGACGGCGAACATCCCATTCTTTCCTGGGTACATCCATATGCCTTTTGGGCCACCGGGATTGAACAGCTTCTTGGAATCCAGCGTCGTCTTCGGGCGTCCGCACCAGCTGGAAACGAGCCCGCGATCATTGAGAAAAATCAGTGGGAAGCGCTTTTTCTCATCGTTCGTTTCGCTCTCGAAATACCGTCTCACTCCACCCAGAAGCTGGCGTGGAGTGTAACCGAGCTCCAACAAGCCTATGTACGCCCTAACCGTCTCCGCCTCCTTCTTTCCGGGGGCGCATGGGAACAGCGATACGAGGCTGACATAGTCCTGCCTCGCGAAGAGAGGTACTTTAAGCTGTGAATCAGAAAACGTGGTGGCTTCTGTCTGTCTTGCCGCTCCTTTTTCCACCACGGAATCACCTAAATCAAGACACGGATTTCCTTTGTTTCCGCAGGCATCCACCTCAGTGACATTTTCGATATCTCGTGTATACGTGGTCGGAAGCGATACGCCTTGCCCGACCACGGGCTTCGATGATTCGACCACGCATCCGTAAGACCGGACCACGGGCTCCATCGTTTCGACCACGCAAGCCGAAGATTCGACCACGGACAACCGCGATGGATCAGAGAGCGCGCCCGCTTCGACCCTGGGCTTCACGCCAACCAATCGCCATACGGACGCCCTGCCTCGAGTGGTGCTCTTTTCAATGCATTCGAGGATCGGCACCGAGGAACGCTGCGCCGCAAGAAGCTCATACGCCTTGCGATAACCAACGGGATCCTGGGGTTTGGTGGTCAGGCTCAGAACGCGCAGCGCCTGTTGTACCCCCTTTGTCGACTCACCGCCTAGCCCCATCGACTCCGCCAACTGGCGCATCGAGAAAGTCGCTCGTTGACAGCCATCGGGCAGCAGGATGTCACTCGGGGCGAAGCGGGCGACATGAGCCGCTGTCCTGACGATGTTCTCGTATACGCGCGGATCAAGTCTCCCTCCCCCGAGCGCTCGCCCTAGCGAACAGCAGACATCCGCCCACCAACCAACCAGCTCAGGCGTAAGAACGGGGAGGAAGGTACCCGGAACCTCCTCAATATGAATCTCGCCAGCCACTTCGCTACACCCGGACACGCCTCACCAGCCCCAAAGCACGATTAGAGCTCGAAGCCAAAGAACTCGGCGACCTTCTTCGGGTTGAAGTACCAGACCTGGCCCACCTTGCGGCCAGGAAGAACGCCGTCGCGGGCATATTGCAGGACCATGCGCTCGCACATTCCGCTCCACGCTGAAACCTCACTCGTACTCCAAGGGCGCTCAAAGCGCATCTCCTTGCGCATGCGCTCGCGCTGAGCCAGCTTGAGATCCTTAGGGTCGCCAGCTTTCTCAAGCTGTGCCTGATCAATACGTGCCGTCATATTCTCATCCTCTCATACGTGTACTTACGTTATTCGCATCTTACTCTATAAATTTCAATTACTCAATCGTAATTGCTGATAATCTTTCACTGTCCGTAAGTTTCATAAGTACTATCAGATATTCCGGAGGCGGTCATGACGATGCCCACAGACACCTTGTTTCTCGCAAGGGATAGAGAATCCGGAATGCACTCGTTCGTGCGGCTCGTCAGGAACGGTGAGCTCAATTCGCCCGTATATCGGTTCTCCATCGAGATGGTGAATTCCCTCATGCTCGCACGCGATCCGGAAATGCTGATTCGCGCCGCGAGATGCTTCGGGCCGATGTATCACGACGAAAGCGACCTTGCAGGCCGAATCATGACCGCAGAAGAAGCCGTCCTGGAAACCGGGAAACGTCTCATGCCGAGCGATTCCAAAGCCCTTTTGGAGGAGTGCAAATTCGATCCGTACAACGTCGTCTCCGACGACGGCGGACTAGCCCGAACAGAATCCGGCAGAATTGCAAGAGCGGCATCGGACAGGGCTGTCGAATGCTGCGATTACTGCATCGAATCCCCCGACTTCACCTACGGAAGCCATCGCTACCGCCTTGTCATTGAGCCCGTGCAGGATTGGATTTTCCTGCGCAACCTGCTGTCGATCATCTTGAGGATTGGCGGAACCATATGCAGGTCGCTGCGCGCCGACGGGGCGGAGACAATTCTTGAGGAGTGCGGGTTCTCGAGAGTCGAACGCAGGACGCTCAGCTCGCGGCTAGCAATTGACTCGCCCGGCTACACCATTCCGATAATGTTCAACCCCTTCTTCAGGGGCGGGAACGTATTCATCAACGACCTGACCTTCGATGCAAATGCCACATGGCCGCTCTATAGCCGCCTTGTCGAGCCAAATAGTCGCCATTTAGGACTCATTAACATTGGCGCACTGAAAGGGCAGCCCTCGATAAAGTTTGTCACTGGCCCCCAGGCTGAGCAGGCAAAAGGCTCGTTTGCACCCGTCTCCGACCGCCCCGATGAGAGCAAGTGGGTCTACATGGTCCTAGAAGACGACGGGGCATCTAGCCAATATGACCTCGCCAACAAACTTATCAACGCGCTTGATGGACTTATGTGCAGGCCGCGCCTTGTCTACCAGGACCAGCCGATGCAAGAGATCCTGTCGCAGCCGCACGACCTGCCAAGCGCACTGTGGGACCTCGTCCGCAACCACCCCAACCACTACCTCATGACGTGCGACAACTGCAAGCGCACCCTTTTTTCAACCACACAAGGTCCCAACAGGAGATTCTGCAGCGATTCATGCAGGGTGACCTGGGGAAAGAAGCACCAAGCTTAGGGAGTAGCCATGGCGTCAAAAACCGCCGCAAGCGAATTTGTGACTCGTTGGAAAGAAATACTGGGCAAAGTGCCCGCCGGCAAGAACAACGAGCAGCAAGACACCGCCAAGTTCTGGCAGGACCTGCTCGTCAACGTCCTCGGCGTGCCGTCGAGCACCATGGCCACGTTCGTCGACTTCGAACGCAAGGTGCGCGGCCGCCGCATCGACGTGTTCGTGAGCGATCACCACTTCCTGTGCGAGCAGAAGTCCGTGGGCGTCGACCTCGACAAGCCCGAGCCGCGAAACGGCGGCCTCGAGACCCCCTACCAGCAGGCGACGTGGTACGCCCAGCACCTGCCGTACTCCGAGCGCCCACGCTGGCTCATGACATGCAACTTCGAGACCTTCCGCCTCTACGACCTGGACGGGGAGCGCCCCGAGGACACCGTTCAGGAGTTCACCCTCGAGGAGCTGCCCGACCATCTCTACCTCCTGGGCTTCCTCACCTCCAAGGAGTCCAGCCGCCTCCACAAGGAGCAGGAGCTGTCCGTCGAGGCCGGGCGGCACGTCTCGCGCCTCTACGACGCCATCAGCAAGCAGTACCACCACATCGACACCGACGAGGAGGAGCAGCGTTCCCTCAACGTCCTCATCACCCGCATCATCTTCCTGCTCTACGCCGAGGACGCCGACCTGCTGCAATCGCACTTCGCCTTCGGCGACTTCTGCAAGGGAGACCCGAGCAAGCTGCGCCGCAAGCTCGCCACGCTGTTCGAGACCATCGACACTCCCTACGAGGAGCGCGACGAGTACGCGGACGACGACGTGGCGGCCTTCCCCTACGTCAACGGCGGGTTGTTCTCCGATCAGTCCATCGTCATCCCCCAGATGACCGAGGAGATCGCCAACGCGATCGAGGACGCGTCGCGCGGCTTCGACTGGCGCGAGATCTCGGGCGTCATCTTCGGCGGCGTGTTCGAGGGCACCCTGAACCCCGAAACCCGCCATGCGGGCGGGATGCACTACACGAGCGTCGAGAACATCGAGCGCTGCCTGAGGCCGCTGTTCCTCGACGAGCTGTGGGCCGAGCTGCATCGGGCTCAGGGCGAGCGCACCTCCGCCAAGCGCCAGCAGATGCTCTCAGCGCTCCATGACAGGATCGCGAGCATCAAGATCGCCGACCCCGCATGTGGATCAGGCAACTTCCTCACTGAGGCGTACCGACAGCTGCGCACCATCGAGAACCGCATTCTCGAGGCCCAGAGCGAGGGCGGCCTTGTGCTTGTAGAAGGGGATCCCATCCGCGTCTCGCTCGACCAGTTCTACGGCATCGAGATCAACGACTTCGCCGTGTCGGTCGCAAAGACCGCTCTGTGGATCACCGAGGAGCAGATGCTGCGCAAGACGCAGGAGCTCCTCCCCGGCTACAGCTTCGACTTCCTACCGCTGCGCAACCTCACCAATTTGTTCGAAGGAAATGCACTAACGACTGATTGGTCGACGGTTTTCCCGGAAGAACTCGATTACCTCGTCGGCAACCCGCCTTTCCTCGGCGCACGCAACCAGACCAAGGAGCAAAAAGCCGAACTCCTTGATGTGTTCGATGGCACAAAGAACGCAGGCAATATTGACTACTGCGGCGCATGGTACATGAAAGCAGCTAAGTTTACGCAGGGCAAACACACCCGCTGCGCGCTTGTTTCGACCAACTCAATCTGCCAAGGTGAGCAGGTAGCAAACCTTTGGAAGCCCCTATACGATATGGGCATTCACATCGACTTCGCCCACAACACCTTCCGCTGGGACAACGAGGCCGCCGACAAGGCCCACGTGTTCTGCGTCATCGTTGGGTTCTCTCGTGAGACCGTCGGTAAGAAGCTCTATTTACACGAGTCCCCGGATGCACCTGAGGAGGTTTACAAGCCAAAGAGCATCAATTCCTACCTCAAAGACGCTCCGGATATTTTCATATACAGCCGCTCAAAACCCATCTCTCAGGTTCCGCTGATGGGCATTGGCTCCCAACCGATCGATGATGGAAACTACCTATTTTCAGATGAGGAGAAGGATACCTTTCTCAGGGAAGAGCCCGCTGCGGCTAGATTTTTCCATAGATGGCTAGGATCTCGCGAGTTTTTGCACGATTGCCCCCGTTGGGTCCTATGGCTTGGTAACGCGTCTTTTGCCGAAATTAAGAATCTGCCAAAATGCCGTGAACGAATTGAATCCGTGCGTAAATACAGGCTTGCAAGCAAGCGGGCTCAAACACAAAAAGCCGCAGAACGGCCCCAACACTTTGGCACTGAGATAATTCCAGTTGACACATCAATTATTATTCCCGAGGTGTCATCCGAGCGCCGTAGGTATATTCCCATGGGCTTTATTGGACCAGAGACGCTGTGCAGCAACAAAGTTCGACTGATACCGAATGCCACGCTTTATCACTTCGGCGTCCTTCAATCTCAAATGCACAATGCCTGGGTTCGTGTGGTTACGGGCAGGCTCAAATCCGATTATCAATATTCGGCAGCGATTGACTACAACAATTTCGTCTGGCCCGACCCGACGGACGCCCAGAAGGCCGAGATCGAGCGCTGCGCCCAGGCCGTCCTCGACGCCCGCTCGGATCAGGACGGGGCCACGTTGGCAGACATGTACGACCCGGACAACGAGACGTTCTTCCCCGACCTGATGCGCGCCCACAGGGCCCTCGATGCGGCCGTCGAAGCCGCTTACGGCGTCGACTTCAACGGCGACGAGGAGAAGATCGTCGCGCACCTATTCAAGTTGTATGCAGAGAAAGTCGGTGAATAGCCATGGCGATGCCCAAATGGCATGAGTTCATGCAGCCCGTCCTCGTTTCACTTAGCAAGCACGATGGACTCGTCTCCTCAAAGGAGATCCAGGCGGACATGATCGAGCACTTCTCGCTCACCGAGGAGGAGCAGGCCGAGCGGCTGTCGAGCGGTCAGCTGCGCTTCTACAACCGCCTCTACTGGGCCATCACCGACCTCGAGAAGGCCAAGCTCGTCGAATACGGGGAAAAGAAGGGCACCTACCTCATCACCGATTCCGGGCGGGCCTTTCTGTCCAATCACGACGGTCCGTTCACCGCCAAAGAGCTCATGAAGGAGTGCGAGGCATTCCGGGCGTGGAAGAACGGCTATGCCTCCAAAAAGAAAAACGCCGACAAGGGCAGCTGCCCAGACGACACGGCCCAGGAGCAGATGTCCCCCATGGAAACGATGGAGGCCTCTTATGGTGAGATGCGCGAGGCGCTTATCGAGGACCTTCTCTCCATGGTCATGAGCAAGAGCCCGTACTTCTTCGAATACCTTGTCGGAAGGATCCTCCTCGCCATGGGCTACGGCGAGCGCGAGGAGTCCGTGACCGTCACGCCGAAGAGCAGCGACGAGGGGATCGACGGCACGGTCAAGGAGGACAGGTTCGGCTTCGACACCATCTACTATCAGGCGAAGAGATGGGAGCCGTCGCGCACCGTCACCAGGCCCGACATCCAGGCGTTCGTCGGCGCGCTCTCCGGCAAGGGCGCCTCGCGCGGCCTGTTCATCACGACCGCCAAATTCTCCTCGGGGGCAAGAGAGTACGCGAGGGGCATCCACACTCAAAAGATCGTCCTCGTCGACGGTCACGACCTCGCCGAGCTCATGATCGACTACGGCGTGGGCGTCAGCACCAAGGCGACGTTCGAGATCAAAGAGCCCGACAAGGATTTCTTCGAGGAAGACGCGGCGTCCTAAGCGCACGCCATCCAACGTGCTACGCAAATGCCGCCGGGAATTCCTCCCAAAAGAATCGCCAAGCATTGAGAGGTCCAATTGGCAAAGGTTAAAAAAATCGTCGAAATGGAATATGACGACAGCCTTCATCCCGGCAACTCATCTGATGGCCCGGGAAGGATTAGCAGTCTTCTCTTCGACGAGAACAACAAGTTGAAAGACAACGCCTCGCTGAGAGAGATGGATGAGCGGGAGCTGGAATCTCGATATTCCAGCCCAGCCCCAACTCCTGTTCGGCGCTCACAAGAGACCGACCATGAGTGGTTAACCGAACTCGCTGAGACATTAGCCGACCTTGCAGCTGAGTGGACCGTGCAAAAGGGAATTCCAAAACTGAAAGCATGGCTTGCGCCCAAAATGGCTAAGGGGGTTGCGACAGTACGAGCGTCAGTTAATAAGACAAGTAGTATCACTTCCAAGAAACAAGCAGAAAGAAACGCCGAAGAGCTCTGTTGTTCTCCATCTGCCAGCCAATTTGAAGCTGCAAGCGCACGCTATTTAAGCGACCCCATGAGCGAAGATGCCCGTCGAGCATTTCTTGACGCATTTTTCGCTGGGATCATCTTTATAAGAAAATACAATAGCTTCGTACGGCAGTTTGGGCCAGATGCAATCAGCGGAGCACGACTACCTAGCCCGAGCGAAATTCTTCACGCATTGGAGCAGGACAATACTATCTGCTTGCTCAACTCCGCACTTTCTACGAAAGAATTTGCCAACTCAGGGGAAGATGTGTCATCCGTTGAGCTGCTCCTGAGTCGCGATTTGTATTCAGCCGAAGGCGCATATGTTCCAGTCTCTAAAATCGAGCTGCAACAAAGCCTCGTTCGATTAGACAGGTAGCTAAACGCCAACTGACATGGACTTGTATTGAGGTGGCGTTACCCAACTTGCCCGCATAGGATCTACTCGCGATATGAGCCATGGGCTCCTTTGCCCTCGTCCTTCTGTTCCCGGAGACAACCTAACAGCAGCGACCGTTAAGTACCGGTTGGGCTAAAACTGAGTCGTTTCAACATTTAGTCCAATAGCCAGTCCAATATCCTTATTTCTAGTCGTTAGATTGGGCTAGAATGGCCTTAATTTCGATATTTAGTCGTATCTTACGACTAAATATCAGCCGCAAGCCAGTTAGGAGCGATCTTGTACTACAGCGATCACGATGTCCTTGAACTCATCGCCCGTATCGAGAAGCCCTACGAGAGCGAGGTCATCGAACTCAAGGAAGCAAAGAGCGACTTCAGCTTCAGGGACCTCGGGAAGTACTTCTCCGCGCTAAGCAACGAGGCGATCCTGCGCGGGAAACAAGACGCATGGCTCATCTTCGGCATGAACAACGACAAGGTCGCATGCGGAACCGCCTACCGAGAAGGAAATCCGGCCAACCTCCGTTCCCTTAAAAAGGAAATTGCGGACCGCGTCAACAACCATCTCACCCTGAGGGAGATCCATGAACTCAGGATTGACGGCAAACGCGTCCTCGCGCTTCAGATCCCCGCCGCGACGCCGGGCATGCCGACGGCGTTCAACAATGCGGCATGGGCGCGCGAGGGCGAATCGCTCGGGCCGCTCCCCATAGATAAATACGAGCAGATACGCCAAATGAGGAGGCCTGACTGGAGCGCCCTGGAGATCGAAGAGGCCACCTTCGATGATCTCGACCCCGAGGCCGTGAAGAAGGCGATAGAGCTCTTCCTCTCCAAGCATCGACGCCACTCCGGGGCGTTCGCGGACATGGATGACCGCACAATCCTCGATATGGCAAACCTGACCAAAAACGGCAAAATCACCCCGACGACGCTCATCCTGCTCGGCAAGCCGGAATCCACCCAGCTGCTCAATGGGATGAGCCCGCGCATCACCTGGACGCTCTACGCCTCCAACGGATCAGTGACCTCTTACGAGCACTTCAAGCCGCCCTTCCTTCTCGCAATCGACCAGGTCCTCGCGAAAATCCGCAACGAGAAGTACCGGTTCAACGCAAATGGCGCGAGCCTATTTCCCTTTGAGGCGGACCAGTACGAGCCCGAGATCATCAGGGAGCTCCTGAACAACTGTATCGCCCATCAGGACTATTCCATGCAGGGGCGAATCAACGTCGAGGAATTCGAGGACCACCTCGTGTTCCTAAACGAAGGGTCCTTCATTCCAGGGACAATCGAAAACGCGATGCAACCGGGTTTTAAACCAAGCTACTACCGCAACCCCTCCCTTTCTGAGGCGATGGTGCAGATGGACATGATCGACACCATCGCCATGGGAATCCCCAAGGTATTTCAGATGCAGAGAAAGCGGTATTTCCCCCTACCCTCCTACGACCTTTCGGATCCAACCCGCGTGCGCGTAAGTGTCTACGGCAAGACCATCAACGAGAGCTACAGCAGGCTCCTCTACGCCCAGCCGGACCTCCCGATGGATATCGTCTATCTTTTGGACAAGGTTCAGAAAGGCGAGGAGATCACGAGCGAGGAGGCAGCAGAGCTGCATCGGCTCAAGCTTATCGAGGGCAGGTATCCCCACATCTCAATCACGAACGCCTTGGCCTCGAAGACGGGGCAGGAGGTATCGTACACGCGCAGCAAAGGTCTCAACGAAGAGGCCTGCAAGGCGCTTGTCATTCAGATGCTCTCAGAAACGGGGCCCGCGCCACGCGCGAAAATCACCGCCCTCCTCAGCGACCTTCTCCCCTCCGGCCTCACCGATGCGCAAAAAGCCAAGAAGGTGTCGAACCTGTTGGCGAAGATGAAAAATGTGGATAAAACCATCGTCAGCGACGGAACAGGAAAGACGGCAAAATGGCGTACCCGGTAGCTGCGTAAACAATTCCGTCGTCAGGCGCACTCCACCCAATGGACTACCCGCGATGTGCCCGACCAGCTTGCAGGACGCATCACCTGAGACGGGCTCCTTGCCCGCAGTACCCAAAAAGTACCCGACCAGTACCCATGCAAAAAAGCTCGGAGGACGTTAGACCTCCGAGCTGCAAGTTCTTGGTCGCGGGGGCAGGATTTGAACCTACGACCTCCGGGTTATGAGCCCGGCGAGCTACCAGACTGCTCCACCCCGCAATGTCTGGACGCACCGTGTGCGCAATGAGTTATATTACGCACCCGTCCATGCATCCGCAAGACACGCGATGTCTCTCCACAATTCCAACACGCGTGCGAACGCTGGGAGGCGCAGTCTTTGTCCGCTTCCAGATGCTGCCATAATATCTAGCAGATATCGACCAGACGCTAGGAGACCCATGGCGAACACGTCTCTCACCACGCACGACACACCCCTGCACGAGTTTTACGCGAGCTGCCCCGAGGGCTTCGAGGCCGCACTCGCAGACGAGCTCCGTGGCATGGGACTGCGCCAAGTCCGCCCGCTCAAGGGCCGCGTGGCGTTTGCCGGCTCCCCCACCGACGCCGAGCGCGCATGTCTGTGGTCCCGCCTTGCCAGCCGCATCTTTGTGGTGCTCGGCCGCTTCGCCTGCGCCGACGCCGAAGACCTGTACGAAGCAACTCGCTCCATTGCCTGGGAACGCATCCTGCGCGCAGGCGCCACTATCGCCGTGACCGCGCGCGGCACCAATGTCGAGCTGCGCAATTCCCACTTTGCCGCGCTCCGCGTGAAGGACGCGCTATGTGACCGCATGCTCGAGGTCGAGGGCCGTCGCCCCAACGTCGACACGGACGACCCCGACGCGCGCATCTCCCTCACCCTGCGTGGCAACCGCGCGAGCATCCAGCTCGATCTCTCCGGCGACCCGCTGTTCAAACGCCTTCCGCGCGAGGCCACGCGAACGCACACCGCGCACGTCCTGCGCCCCGACTACGCGGCGCTCGCCTGCGCCCAGGGCAATTGGCAAGAGATCTGCTCGGCCGCACTCACTAATACTAAAGACGCGATGCGCGATGAGGATACCGCCGCGTCGGCCGACGGCGGCGTTCCGGCCAACGGCAGCGTGGCAGCCGTGTCGACCGGCGTCCCGCCCAAGGGCGGCGTGCCAGCCGATGGCAGTGCTCTGGCCGGCTCCACCGTCGAGCGCCCCACCCCCACGCTCCCCGTCCTGATCGACGCCTGCTGCGCGGGCGGCGGCGTGGTGCTCGAGGCGGCCTCGATCCTGGCCGACCGCGCACCCGGCCTCGAGCGCCGGAACTGGGGCTTCCAGAGCTGGTCTGAGCACGACGCTGCCACATGGCGCGAACTCCTCAACGAGGCCGATCGCCGCGCCGAACTCGCAAAGGGCCGCGTCGCCCGCATCGTCGCCACCGACCCGTCCGGAGACGCCGTCGCCTGCGCGCGCCGCATCCTCAAAGCCGCCGGCCTCGCCGACCGCGTGATCTTTGCCCAGCCCGACCTCGACAAGATCTCGCGCAAGCTCATGATGCCCGCATGCTGCGGCGGAAAGCCGCGCGGCTTCGTCTTCCTCGACACCACCGAGACCGCCATTTCCAAGATGTCCCGCGTGCTCGACCTCGCCACGAGCCTGCACGCCGGCGCCTGTGGGGCCGACCCTGTCCGCGCCATGCTGAGCACCATGCCCACCGTGGCCCTCACCCGCGATGACCTGCTCATCCGCACCCTCGGCGAGCCCGCGCGCTCCCTGCGCGTCATGCCGAACAACGAAGAAGCCGAGTTCTTCATCTTTTCGGCGGCAAACGGCGCAATCAGCGCCGGAGAGGGCAACGTGGCCGCCGAGGACCCCATGCCCGCAGAAGACGCCGTCGAATCCAGCGTCGCCCCCTCCCCCGCCACCACCCTCATCGACCTGGGCGACGGCAAGCCCTGCCCCGTCCTCATCCCCGAGTCCGAGCAGTTTGCCCGTCGCCTGCGCAAGGTCGCCAAGCTGCGCCGCAAGTGGGCGCAGCGCGAAGGCGTGACTTGCTACCGCGTCTACGACGCGGACCTGCCCGACTACTCCGCGGCCATCGACCTGTACGAGGGCAGCGCCACAACGCCCGGGCGCTGGCTCGTCATCGCCGAATACGCCGCACCTCGCGAGGTCGATCCCGCCCTGGCCGAGGCGCGCCTGCTCGACATCCTCACACTCGCCCCGCGTATCCTGCAGGTCGACCCCGACAACGTCTTTGCCAAGGCGCGCATTCGCTCGCGCGGCGGCTCTCAGTACGGCAAGCAGGCCGGCGGAACGTCCCCCTCGGGCCAACACGGCAAGGGGGGCAAACCCCGCGGCGGACGCGGCGGCTCGGCATCCAACCGCCCCAGCCAGGGCGCGGGTTCGGGCACCCCGAGCGATATCCGCACCCGCAGGCCCCCCCTCATCGAGGAGGGCGGGCTCACCTTCGCCGTCAACTTCAACGACTATCTGGATACGGGCATCTTCCTCGACCACCGCATCACCCGCGGCCTCGTGCGCGATCATGCCCGCGGCAAGCGCTTCTTCCTCAACCTGTTCGCCTACACCGGCACCGCGACCTGCTATGCGGCCGATGCCGGCGTGGAGGAGACCGTCACCGTCGACCTCTCCAACACCTACCTGGACTGGGCCGAGCGCAACATGGAGCAAAACGGCTTTGTCGGCCCCGACCATCACTACGTGCGCGCCGACGTCATGAGCTGGATCCGCGACATGAGACAGACCCGCAACCGCTGGGACCTGATCTTCTGCGACCCGCCCACCTTCTCCAACTCCAGCAAGATGGGCCGCCGCACCTGGGACGTCCAACGCGACCACGTCGAGCTGCTCGTCGGCCTGTCGCGCCTGCTCTCCCGCGAGGGCGAGGCGATCTTCTCGTGCAACCTGCGCACGTTCCGCCCCGATATCGAGGAGCTTGCGCGCGCCGGCGTGGTCCTCACCGACATCACGGACGAGACCATCCCCGAGGACTTTGCCCGCAATAAGAAGATCCACCATTGCTACCTGGTCAAGCGCTACACGTCCGAGGAGGCCATGCGCCGAGTCGGCATGAGCGAGGATGCAATTCGCGAGCGCACGCGCGAGTTGCGCGAGGCTTCTGCGCGAAAACCTGCCGACACAAAGCGTTTCCGCAGGTAGAGGCATATAGCATACGCCCTGCGTACAGCCTATAATGGCTGGAACGTTAGATGGCATGCATATGCCTCTCGGCGCGCTGGGGGAAGGCCGGCGCCGGGTCATCTTCGCCAAGGAGCAATACCGCAATGGCACACTCAACTGAATCATCCGAGCACGGGCACGGTTCTGCCGCGATCCCGGTAAGCATCGGCGCGATGCTCGTCACCCTGGGCGTCGTGTACGGCGACATCGGCACGTCGCCCATGTACGTCACCAAGGCGCTGCTTGCGGGCCAGGGCGGCATCATGACCGTGACCGAGGAGTTCATCCTCGGCGCGCTCTCGCTCGTCATCTGGACGGTCACGCTGCTGACCACCGTCAAGTACGTGCTCGTCTCCCTCAAGGCCGACAACCACGGCGAGGGCGGCATCTTCGCGCTCTACAGCATCGTGCGCAAATACGGCAAATGGCTGATCGTGCCCGCCATGCTCGGCGGCGCCGCGCTTCTGGCCGACGGCATCCTCACCCCCGCGGTGACCATCACCACGGCCATCGAGGGCCTGCGCACCATCCCCGCCGTGCACGACATCATGGGCGACAACCAGATGAACGTCGTGGTCATCACGCTCATCATCGTGTGCCTGCTGTTCGCGGTGCAGCGCGTGGGCACTTCCAAGATCGGCCATGCCTTCGGCCCGGTCATGACGTTTTGGTTCCTGTTCCTCGGCGGCGCGGGTCTCATCTACGTGCTCGGCAACCCTGTTGTCCTGCTCGCGTTCAACCCGCTGCGCGGCATCAGCTTCCTGCTGTCTCCCAACAACCATGCCGGCATCATGATCTTGGGTAGCTGCTTCCTCGCCACCACCGGTGCCGAGGCCCTCTACTCCGACATGGGCCACGTCGGCCGCGGCAACATCTACGCCACTTGGCCCTTCGTCAAGATCTGCCTCATCCTGTCCTACCTCGGCCAGGGCGCTTGGCTGCTCGCCAACGCCGGCAACCCCGAGCTCGCCCTCATCGAGGACCTCAACCCGTTCTTCCAGATGCTGCCCGAGATGGTCCGTCCGTTCGGCGTCATCCTCTCCACCTGCGCCGCGATCATCGCGAGCCAGGCACTCGTGACCGGCGCGTTCTCGCTCGTGTCCGAGGCCAGCCGCCTCGACCTCATGCCCCACATGCAGATCTTCTACCCCGCCGAGACCAAGGGCCAGCTCTACATCCCCATGGTCAACAACGTCATGTGGGTCGGCTGCGTTATCGTCGTGCTGCTGTTCCAGAGCTCCGCTCACATGGAGGCCGCCTACGGCCTGGCCATCACCATCACGATGATCTGCACCTCCGTGCTGCTCTTCTTCTACCTGCACGGCGTGCGCGAGATGAAGGTCTTCCCCTGGGCCTTCGTCATCTTCTTCGTCGCGCTTGAGGGCTTCTTCTTCGTGTCCTCCCTCACCAAGTTCTTCCATGGTGGCTACTTCACCATCCTGATGGCCGCGCTCATCATGGGCGTCATGGTCAGCTGGTACAACGGCAGCCGCGTCGAGCGCCGCCAGTACACGATGCTCCCCGTGCGCAAGTACATCGACCAGCTCGACCGCCTGCGCAACGACTCGCACTACGAGACGCTCTGCGACAACCTGGTCTACCTCACCAACAGCAAGTCGACCGACATGCTCGACCGCGACATCCTGTACTCGATCTTCGATAAGCACCCCAAGCGCGCCCGCGCCTACTGGTTCCTGAACGTCGAGGTCACCGATGAGCCGCACACCTTTGAGTACTCCGTCGAGAACTACGGCACCGACTTTGTGTACCGCGTGCACCTCTACCTGGGCTACAAGGTCAACCAGCGCGTGAACGCCTACCTACGCCAGATCGTTTCCGACCTGTCCGCGTCTGGTGAGCTGCCGCCGCAGGTGCACGATTACTCCGTGTACGACAAGCCCGGCGTGATCGGTTCCTTCCGCTTCTGCCTGATCCGAAAGACGCTTGCGCCCGAGTCCGACGTCGAGCAGCGTGAGCGCCACGCCATCGCGATGAAGTACGCGATCCGCCGCTTCGCCGGTTCGCCGGTGCAGTGGTTCGGCCTGGAGAACTCCAGCGTGTTCTACGAGTACGTGCCGCTGTTCACCAAGTTCAAGCCGGTCGACCGCATCGCACGCGTCGCCGTGGAGGAGCGCTGCTAACGAGCGCCTCCGCAATCTCGCTGAATGTCAAAAAGACCCATCCGCGCGGATGGGTCTTTTTTGTTTGTGCATGCCAAGACGTTCGCCGTGAAAACCGAGGCCCCAGCGGGGCCCCGAGCATCGCGCTTAAGATGTTTCTACCAGCTCTTTCCAAGCCAATTCCGAAGCCACAAGTCCATCGACCGGCTCATCTCGGCCATGAAGTCGCTCGTGTGCTTGCGCGTGTAAATGTCGCGCACACGCGCCCCGGACTCCGTTGCGTGAGGGCGGAACATCGCGTCCATCTCGGCGATTTGAGCGTCCATAGTCGGAGCGTCGGCGCGGCGATAGCGCTCCTCCATCACAAGGTTGACGGTCGGATGCGGGGTTGCCGGGCGCTCCTTCTTAGGGGTTCCAAGGATGAGCATACTCAAGGGCACGGTGTGCTCGGGCAAATCCAGAAGGTCACGCACCTCCTCGGCGTTCTCGATGATGTCACCTATGTAGCAGGTGCCCAGCCCCACCGCCTCGGCGGCAATTGCCGCATTCTGTGCCGCGATCACCGCGTCCTGCGCCGCGATTCCAAAATCGCCCAGACCGGGATGCGGGCGGGCAGCGCAGCCAGATTCGGTCGCGAATTCCTCGGTCAAGCATCCCGCGTGCTCAAACAGGTCGATCCACTTGCAGTAGTCCACCACAAACACCAGCGCCCACGGCGCCTTGGAGATCATCGGCTGATTGTCGCAAAGCACCGCGAGGCGATCTCGCGTCGCCTGCTCGCGAATATCGATAATCGAATACATCATCATCGCCCCGGCGCTTGGGGCCCTACTCGCAGCATGGAGCACGGCCTCCCGTTGTTCGGCCGTGATTTCCGCCGTCAAGTCGAACTGCCGCGTCGAGCTCCTGCGCTCGATGCAGTCGAGCACCGCGTTTCCCGTCATTCCCATTTACCGCCGTCCTTAAGCATCGGTTACGCTTCTTGGCCCATTCTATGGAAACAACGGATACCTGCAGCTTATCGACTAAATCTCGACAATCCGTGGGTAGTATGTTCCCTTGTCGCCTTCCGCGCGTAGCACATGTTTATCAAGGCCGGGTAAGCGCTGTCCAGGATTTGGGCACGCCGCCTGCTTCAACATCCGTTGAGCGAAGAAGAGGTTGTCGTATGTTCACTGCCATCGTATCCATCGCGGGGCTTGTCGCCTCCGCCCACTTGGGCCGTCGGGAGCTCACCCGTCGCAAGGAATCGGGTGATCGCTCCGGCATGGGCTGGGGCATCACGTTCTGCATCATGCAGGCCATTGCCGTCGCGCTGGGCTTTCTTGGCATGGCGCCCGACGACATCCTCTCCCCCATCATCCTGAACGCCGTGCTCACCGCCTGCGCTTGGGCCTCTTTCGCGCGTGACATCACCTGGGCGCGCATCGAATCCTACATGCGTTTCGGTGACAAACTTGCCGCCCGCACCTTCCGACCCGACTGCGGCGCATGCGACAAGTACGATGCGTGCGCACGTCGCATCACCCGCGACGAGGACCTCTCCCGCATCGGTCGCCTGGGCCGCAAGCTGCGCGGCCGCGCCCACGAGCTCCGCATTGCGCTGCACCGCCCCACCGCGGTCTGTGTGATGCTGCTCTTGCTCGCCGGCCTGTTCGCCATGCTCGGACTCGAGACCCCCTCCAACCATGACCTCACCTGGTGCTACCCGCTGTGCATCCTGCTTGAGTGGGCACTCATCACCGCCGTCATGGTCGGCCTGTTCTACCTGTTCCAGCGTCGCGGTGGCGCCCCAGCGTTCATCGCCTTCCTGTGCTGGGGTATCGGCATGGCGCAGTTCTTCGTCATCACGTTCAAGTCCATGCCCATCCAGCCCGCCGACCTCTCCGCCCTGGGCACCGCTGCCGCGGTGAGCGGCGGCTTCACCTACATCTTCAGCGCGTTCGGCCTGTACGGCATGGCCCTCCTGGCTATCTCCATGCTGCTGTGCTCGCTCGCCGGCGCTTTCCGCCCCGAGCCCACCAAGCGCAACCGCCGTCTCTTCCTCACCAACCTGTTGATCGGTGCCCTGTGCCTCGTTGGCGTTGGCGCCCACGTCACGCTCATCGACTACTACAACACCCTCAACATCACCGTGTACACCTGGCGCCCGCTCGAGAGCTACTACCGCCAGGGCTTCATCTCCACGTTCATCTCCTCCGCGCAGACCATCAAGCCGCCCGTGCCCGAGGACTACGACATGGCCAAGGCCGAAAAGCTCGAGAAGAAGCTCGCCGGCGAGTACGACGAGACTGCCGGCAAGACCCAGCAGCGCACCGATGCCGAGGCCCAATTCGCCGAGGAAAAGCCCACGGTTATCGCCATCATGAACGAGACGTTCTCGGACCTCTCCATCTACCAGAACATGCACGCCGGCTACAACGGCCCGCAGTTCTTCAAGAACCTCCCCGACGCCCTCTCACGCGGCACCCTCTACGTGAGCGCGTACGGCGGCGGCACCTGCAACACCGAGTTCGAGTTCCTCACCGGTAACTCCATGTCTTACCTTGGGTCGGGCGTGTATCCCTACACGATCTACGACCTGCTCGACACCAAGAATCTCGCCGAGCAGTTCAAGGATCTGGGCTACACCACCACGGCCATGCACCCCAACCACGGCACCAACTGGAACCGCGAGAACGTCTACTCCGGCTTCGGCTTCGATCGCTTCATGACGATCAACGACTTCCAAGATGCCGAGAAGCTCCGCGGCATGGTGTCCGACGCCGCCACCTACGACAAGATCCTCGAGATGCTCGAGTCCGACTCCGCGCCTCAGTTCATCTTCGACGTGACCATGCAGAACCACTCCGGCTATGACACCGGCCTGCTCCCGCCCGATAAGCTGAACAACTACCTGATCGACGGCGCGGTGAACAACGAGGTCAACGAGTATCTGTCCCTCATTGAGGAATCCGACCGCGCGCTCAAGGACTTCGTTGGCAAGCTGCGCAAGCTCGACCGCCCCGTCGTGCTCGTGTTCTTTGGCGACCACCAGCCGTTCTTCCCCGACAAGTACAACAACCGCTGGTTCACCAATGAGGATAAGGCCGAGCACAACATGCGCCTGTGGACCACCGACTACCTCATCTGGGCGAACTACGATGTCGCCGGCAACGACCAGGACAGCCATGTGGACAACCTCTCCACCAACTACCTGGGCACCGAGATGATGAACATCATCGGAGCTCCGCTCAACGACTACCAAAAGGCCCAACTCACCCTGCGCAGCGCGCTGCCCGCCATCAACACCACCGGCTACCTTGACGCCACCGGCACCACCTACCTGTCCAGCGTCAAGGAGGATGAGAACGGCGGAGATGCCCAGACTTCGCTGCAAAAGGCACTGCAGGCGCGCTCCGAGTACGCCACGATTCAGTACTACGAGCTCTTCGGCGACGGCAAGGATGTGTACACCAAGCTTCGCCAGAGCGCCGCAAACGAGACCGACCCGAACCTCGCGCCCGGTACGACGCAAATCAAGTAACCCGAGCGAAAGGTCGAGAGTCAAGCGCTCGGCCCGCTTCTGCATATCATGACGTCAAAACCCCTGCATGCGATCAAAACATGCAGGGGTTTTGCATATGATTGCCGTCTCCGTTTTTCATTTGAGGGACTTTTGGTAATTACTTTCCGACCTTGCCCGGTAGACAACCCCAACGCCAAAATAAACCCGCAGGTCGGGCGCCCAACTTCTCATCCGCTACTTCACGGTTTCGAATTCTAATTACCAAAAGTCCCATTCATGAACTTTCCGACACGCCGCACCCCCACGAAGCGATCAACCAAACCTCAGCCGATGCGCAATCCGGTCGAGCACGGCGACGGGCACCTCGGCGTGACCCTCCAGATACTCCCGGACCGTTCCGTAGCGCTCGTGCAGATGCTCAAGCGTCAATTCCATCTCGGCGGGAATCGCCTCGAACAGACAACGAGGAGCTCGACGGCACAAAAGCGCAGAAACAGCCACGCGCTGAGCACGCAGCCCCCGTCCGAGATACCGCTGCGTAGCCGCATAGTCCGCAACGATGTCCTCATCCGAAACCCCAGCGAGCCCCAGCAGCAACATAGCCACAACGCCCGTCCGGTCTTTGCCCGCCCGACAATGAAACAGCGTGCAGCCATCCTGCCCAAAGGCGTCAATCGACTCCATCACGCGTCGGATGCTCGAAGCGTGATTGTCGAGCAGCCCCTTGTACACCGTCGACATGCGATCCGGCAGTGCGTCACGAAACTTTCCCGAATTGAGCTGGTCGAGCATCTGAACACGCACGTACGTCACACCGTCTCGGCCGCAGGCATAAGGATCGGGCCAATGACCAACCTCAAAATCGCTGCGCAAATCGACAACGCACTTCAGACCCTCTCCGTACTCCTGCAGATATTCATAGTCTCCAGGCGTCAATTTGCGAAGAGACGGACCGCGAAGAAAGATGCCATATGCCGTTTCCCCTTGCGAGCCGTCCTCCGCCCTATACGCATACCCGCCCAAATCGCGCACGTTTCTCACGCGGGCAAGAGGGAGCTGCTTGGGGCCGGCGGAATGAACTGCGGCATCGCGCCGCTCAGTTGCAATTACCATATGCGCCAATCCACCTTGCGAATCGAAGCTCTCATACACTGGATTTTGCCATGCGGTTTGTACACTACATCGTATCGCTCGGTGTTCGCCACTTGCTTACGCAACGCTTACGGCATCCCGCTCTGCCTCGAAATGCCCGAATCGCCAAAACAAAGGGGCGGATTCCATTGCACCCGCCCCGCTCTCTCAAATTGAAGATGGTCCCTGGATGAAGATGATCCCCGAATTGAACGTTTGGCGTTGGGGCAGTCCCCGAATTGAGACTGTTTGGCATTTGCGCACCCTTACAGGTCGCGCGCCTTATACACCCGCAGAGAGACCAGCGCGCTCACGATATAGCACACCACGCCGAAGATCAAAGCGCCCATGGCAAACGACGTCAGGCCCTCAGGCGTTTCCGCGAACGAAAGCGCCTGTTGCATGGCCATAATGGCCTCCTCGCCCATGAAGCCGCCCACCATTAACGGCGCAACTCCCAAGAACATCATGATGAAGGGCAGCCACTGCGTCGCCTTGGTCTGGCCGAATTTGAAGAACACCGGCATGGACACCGATGCAATCACAAACCCCATGGCACTGCAGAACGCAAGGGCGAACACCCCCGCCTGAATCATATCCGCATCGAGGCGCACCACGTTGGCGACCACCTCGGGAAGTAGCGAAGCCCCGCCCATCCAGGACAGCAGGCACGCCGCTACGGCAACGAACAGCGACGCAATCAGCGTGCCCGCCAGCACGAACAGATAGCGACCCAACACCACATCTCTGCGCGACACAGGCATGGTCAACCTAAACGCAGCCCAATCGTTTTGCTCATCGTAATGACTCGCACTATTTGACAGGCTGAACATCCCCATCATGAAAATGATGCCCGGCAACATGGAAGTGCTGCCCATGCCCACCGTGAAACACACCGCCATGAACAGGATGCTGAACGCCAGCTGCCTGAGGTATTGCCCAAACACCGCGAGCTCCATCTTGAACATGCGCATCATCGCGCATCACCGCCTTTCTGGACGCCGTCACGCGGATGCAGGACCGTGCCCTTGAGGACGAGCGCCATGTAGTTGTCAATCGACACGCGGTCACATGGGATCTGCGGGAACGCGCGCATGAACTCAAAACGATCGGGAACGAGCAGGTCCACGCCATAGTCGTGATGCAAAACGCGCACCTCCATAGGTGCCTGCGCGCTCGTCAGCACCTGCTCGACCTCCGCCGCACGGCACCGCGCCACTCCCATGAGGTCGCAGATTTCGTCCTTGTCGCAGGCAAACACGATGCGCCCGTCATCGATACACACCACCGTGTCGGCTATCTTGTCGAGGTCGCTCGTGATATGGCTGCTCATCAGAATCGCATTCTTGGGGGTTTCCCCCCGGCATCCTCCACCGCCACAAACTCGCGCAGCATGTCGAGCACCTCATCGCGTGCCATGGGGTCGAGCCCGGCGGTCGCCTCGTCCAAGATGAGCACCTGCGGGTTGTGCGCCAGGGCGCAGGCCAGGCTCAACTTCATGCCCATACCGCGAGAAAGCTCTTTAATCGCCTTCTTCGAATCGAGCTTGAACCGATGAAGATGCTCTTCGAACACGCGCGCGTCCCAGGTCTGATACGCGCGGTCCATAAGCTTGCCGACCTCGGCGATCTTGATATGCGGCGGCATCGAAACGGTGTCGAACACCACGCCGACGCGCTCCTTCACCGCGGCGTCGGCACCGGACAGCCCGCGCGCATCGACACCCAAGATTCGGGCATCGCCCGCATCGATACCGATGATGCCAAGCAGGGCCTTGATGGTCGTTGATTTACCTGCGCCGTTCTGCCCGATAAAGCCCACGATTTGCCCCGGTTCCACCGTGAGGGATACGCCCTGCAGTGTGAAGCCGTCGTAATGCTTGGTGATATTGCGAGCCTCGATAAGAGGCGCGCCCACCCGTGATGAAGTCATAGCTAGTCGTCACTCTCCAAAAGGGTCCTCATCATCTCGATGAGCTCCTCATCGCCCAAATCGAGCGCCCTGCCAGCTTCGATGGCCTGGAGCAGGCGCTCCTCGATCTCGCGCAGGCGTTCCTCGCGCAGCATCTCGGCGTTGCCGCCGGCGACAAAACTTCCCTTGCCCTGCACCGTCTCGATGAAGCCCTGCGCCTCCAAGTCCGCGTAGGCGCGCTTGGTGGTGATGGCGCTCACGCGCAGGCTGTTGGCAAGCGCGCGAATCGAGGGAAGCTGCTCACCCGCCGTCAGGTCACCAGCCATGATCTGACCCTTGACCTGTCGGACAATCTGCTCGTAAATGGGCTGGTTGCTCGAATTCGAAATAATGATTTCCACGAATCACTGTCCCTTTCCCGTCTGCGCCTCGGGCGTCCCCGCAGCGCCAAGGTCGCCCCAGACGTCATGGTGCGACCAGACCGAGCATACTGTGTATACTCGATAAGTACAGTATATACACACTTATACACAGTGCAAGATATTTTGTGCCTCAATGAGAGAGGGCGGCAAGATGCTCGTCTTGCCGCCCTCCGGACAACGCCGTGCGCAACCCGCACTGCTATGTGTAATTTGCACCCGTCCCCAATTGCACATCCCAATTGGGTCCAATCGGGTTAAGACAGGCGCGAGCCAACCTCCTTGGCGGCGGCGGGCTTGTCGAAGTTGCCGTTCGTCGCGGCGGTGAGAGCGCCCATCACGCGGCCCATGTCCTTCTTGGACGTGGCACCCAGCTCGGCGATCGTCTTCTCGACCAGTGCCACGAGCTCATCGCCGGAAACCTGCTGCGGAAGCAGGCTCTCGAGCACCGCCACCTGCTCGCGCAGGTTCTCGGTGCGCTCGGCATTGTTGCCGGCCTTCTCGGACATCTCGAGCGTCTCGTTGGTCTGCTTGAGCGTGCGCTTGATCTGGGCGGTCACCTCTTCCTCGGTGATCTCGTGCGCGCCGCCGCGAGAGGCGGCGTTCTTCAGCTCACCCAGCACCAGGCGTGCAACGCCCAGGCGGACCTTGTCCTTTGCCTTCATGGCGGCGACCATCTCGGCATGCAGCTCTTCGTACGTCATGGGATGCCTCCTCGCATCCGCCTACTTGGCGGAGTCGTCCTTCTTCTCAGATGCCTTCTTCATGTCCACGTTGTAGGGCACGTTCTCGGGCATGGGGTTGATCTTGATCTCGGCCTTCTCGGTGTAGCCGGTCAGCCACTCGCCATAGGCCGTGGCCACCGCCTGAGACTCGAGCATGTCGGAAACATACGTGCGAATACCCTCAGGCACCTCGTCGAGAGAGGTCACGGTCTGAACCTCGAACAGCTCCGTGCACTTGATGATGTGGTAGCCATAGGTGGTCTTCACCAGCCCGCTGACCTGGTCGACACCGAGCTTGGAAAGGGCGTCCTGGTACTCGGGCACAAACGTGGTGAGCTTGTCCCAGCCCACATCGCCACCCTTGTCGGCGGAGGAATCCTCAGAGTACTTCTTTGCGGCCTTGGCGAACTCGATCTCGCCCGCGTTGATCTGGTCAAGCACCTTCTGGGCCTCGGCCTCGACCTTTGCGCGCTGCTCATCGGTGGCGTCCTCGGCGACCTTGAACAGGATGTGCGAGGAGCGGCGGGCGCCGTTGTAGGTGGAGAGGTTCTCGTTGAGATAGGTAATGATCTCCTCATCCGAGGGCTTCTCGGCGGGCGCGACCTCGTCCTTGAGCTTCTGCTGGGCCAAGGAGCTCTTGATGTTCTCCAGGTACGTATCCTTGGTAAAACCAACCTGCTCGATCATCTCGACGAATGCCTTCTCGTCGCCACCGTAGTTCTTCACGGCGTCCTTCCAGGCTTTGTCGAGGTCCTCCTGGGAGACGGTGATCCCGTACTCCTTCTCGGCCTCGACCAGCAGGTACTGGCGGGCAATGCCGTCGATGACGTTCTCGCGGTAGGACTCGGGCGTAAGGCCCTGGCTCGCGAGATAGGTGGCCCAATCGGCATCCTTGTCGTAGGAACCCGTGCGCAGGCTCATGATCTGGTTGGTGACGGTGTCCTCCTTGATGTTGACGCCGTTCACCGTGGCGGCCACACCGCCGGTGAGCTCGTAGGGCTCTTCCTTGTTGACCTCGTTGAGCACGCCGGAGCACGCCATGGCGGTCACAGACAGGAGCATGGCGAGGATGCCGATGGCCACGAGCACGATCTTGGCGGTTTTGGAGAGCTTCTCCTTGCGCGCCTCCTTCACCTGGCGCTTTGTGGGAGCCGCCTCGGGCTCGGGCGCGCGCTTGATCTTGGCGCTCTTCTTATTCACTGCCATAACGAGGGCCTTCCTTCACTTGTGACGGGCCGCGCAGTGCGGCTCTTGTACACGCATATCGTTGTATTGTCTCACACCGCATCGCCAGGCGTCTCTTCGCCGAGTCGGTTTTTGGCATATGAGTGCCGTTCGCACACGTATGTTTCGCGTGAGGACGCCGAGCCACGAACGAACCATGGCCCCGGCGCCCGTCATCGATTGCCTCGACAAGAAGCGCCCGCGCACCCCAAGGGCACGCGGGCGACCTCTCACTAGACGATGCTACTTGCCGGAGCGGCGGCGCAGCACGATGCCCGCGATAACCGCGATTGCGGCAACCAGGCCGACGCCGACGACGGCCACCATGGTGTTGTCTCCCGTCTGGGGCAGACCGCCGTTGGGCTTAACCGTCGCACCGGGGCGCTCGGACTCACCGGGCTTTCCAGGCTGCTCGGGGTTCCCGGGCTGCTCGGGGTTCCCGGGCTGCTCGGGCTGCCCGGGCTTGTTGTCCTCGCCGGGATTGGGACCCGGGTTGGGAGCGGCCTCCTCGTCAAGGCGAAGCGCGGCCACGCTACGAGCAACCTCTGCCTTGAGGCCGTGGACGGTGTTCACATCCCCGTCTGCCGCGGTGATGGCATCCTCGGCGGCTGCAATCGCCTTCGTCAGGTCCTTCCACGTTGAATCGGAGAAGGTATCGTGCTTGCAGGGGCCATCCTTCTTGATCTGCTTCGCAGAGGCGACCATGGCCTGCAGACCCTCGAAATCGCCCTTGGCGTCCGCATCGGAAAGCCCGATCTCGGCAGCGCTGCCAAAGTTGCCCTTGGCCGCGGTGATCACCAGGCGCACGATCTTCGCCTCAACACGGTCGAAGGAAATCGTCTTCACCTCGGCGTTATCGGCGAGCTTGCCCTCGGCGACCTTCTCGAAAGACGTGCCGTCCTTAGACACCTCAACCTTGTAGCCGGTCACAACGCCGTTGCCGCCATCGGGACGCGGCGTGTACACCAGGCCATTGACGGCCATAGGCTCACCGTTCTTGGCCTTCAGATCAAACGTATAGGGGAGCTTGGCGTTCTCGTTGCCCCACTTCGAATGCCACTTCGTGTTCACATCACCGTCGATGGCCTTCGCGGCCTCCTCGCCGCCCTGCTCGCTGTTGGCCTCGGCCTTGAGGGTCGTGCGGTCGATCAGGCTCAGGTCGCCGGCGGCCTTGAGCTCAAGGCCGTTCAGCGCGTTTACAATAGCCTGCTCGTGTCCATCGACAACCCCCTGCATCGAAGCCGGCAGGTCGCGGCGGACCCACGTCCAGGCGGCCTTCAGCTCAGCGACGGACTGCTCGGTGAACATGTCCTCGAGCTCCTTGGAGTCGAGAAGCTGCGCATATGCGTCGATGCGGCAGTAGTCGGCCTTCGCATAATCGACCCGCTCGATCTCCCCGTTGATCTTGGCCAGCAGGGCATCGACCTCGGCCTGCGCCGGGTTGTACTGCTTAAGAAGCTCGCGGGCCTGGAAAATCAGTGCGCGTAGGTTGGCCGCGTCCATGGAGCGTGTGACATTTCCCTGCTCGGCGAGGATGGCCTCGGCGTTGAGGATCGCGTACTCGAGATCTATGGTCTTGCTGAATTCCGTTCCCTCGGGCAGCTGGCCACCCAGACGGACATCGTCCACGTAGCCCTCGAACGCGCGGGCGGTCGATCCGATGCGCTGAACGGGGAGCATGAGGGTGGCCTTGAGCTGCTTGCCCTCGACGGTCTCGCCATCGCCGAGCGTGTCGACGAGTGTGCCGTTCACGTACAGCGAAGCCTGCTCGAACTTATTCTTGATCTCGAGCTCGACCCACTCGTTCACGGGCAGGGTGTAGTTGAAGGAATAGGCGCGGTTCTCGCGGGTAAAGCCAACCTTACCGGTGCCCTCCTGAACGGCCATGATCGAACCGTAATCGGATTCGAACAGGACCTGCGGATCCACGGAGGCACTGGTGCGCTTCACCTTCACGCGAAGGTCGTTGCCCAGGCCAACGGTCGTGAGAGCGTCGTCCTTGACAGACGCGAAGGACTCGCCGCCGTTGAGCTTGAGGGCCTTTTTGCCATCGACGTCCTCGATAGCGGCGTTCTTGCCCGCCACGAGGTCGCGGCCGAGCTCGGAGGCATCCTTCAGAGAGTCCATCGCCCAATGGGCGACAACACCGTTCTTATCGGCGGAAACCTCGTACCCAAAGTCGACATTCGGGGAGTCGCCCAGCTTGGAGACAACAGCCTTGGCGCCAGCTGTGTCAAGCTTGCCCTTGCCCCAGGAGTTGGCGGCAAAGAGGCCGAGCGAATGGTCGATGCGGTCGTAGATGTCGTACTCGGAAACGCCGTTCTCCAGATAGTCGCACATGTCGTTCCACACGGCATAGGCGCCGCCGATCATCTGCGGGTCGCCCGCCGGAATAGCCACGCCGCTGATGGAGTTCAGCTGATCGGTATAGGCCGCATCGCCCAGGTAGTCGTAGTAGTAGCCGGCGTTCGGCACGATGTAGAAAACGCCGTCCTGGCAGTCGATCAGGTCGAAGCCGAGCTCGTACATCTTCTTGAGGTCGGCCCAACCGGGGTTCCACAGGTTCATCTCGCGATGATGCTTGCCGTCCTCGGACACGCCCTTGACCTCGACATCGCCCTTGATGGTGCTCAACGAACCCCACACGCGGGCCTTCTTGCCGTTGTCCTCGCTGTACTTGAACATGTCGTTCACGAATTTACGGTACGCGTTTCCATCCGCGGTGTACTCGTCGGCGCCCACGTGAATCGTGTCCGCACCCGCGAACACGGCCGCATCGCCGCCCTTGACGTACTCATCAAAGATGCCGCGCACGAACTTGAAGCACTCGTCGTACTGCTTGGCGATATCCAGGTGATCGTTCTGACGACCGCTCGTACCATGGCGCAGGTCCGGACGGACCTTGGTGAGAGCCAGGGAGTGGGCAGGAGTATCGATCTCGGGGATGATGTTCACGCCGAGAGCCTTGGACTCCTCGATATAGGCCTTGAAGTCCTTCTTGCTGTACCAAACGTCCTTCGCGGTCAGGTCGGCCTGGTTCTTGCCGTTATTGCCACCCTTCTTGACGTCGGACTCGAGACGGAACGCCGAGTAGGCCTGGAAAACATCCTCGTTCTTGTAGTGCTCAAGCGGAATGAGGTTGTCGTTCAGGTGAATCTGGAAGTCGTTCATCTTGTAGAACGACATCTGCTTGGTCATCTGCTTGAGCCAGTCGAGGGTGAAGGTCTTGCGTCCCACGTCCAGGATGATGCCGCGCACCTTGTAGAGCGGGTAGTCGCGGGCCGTGCCGAGCGGGAAGGAGCCGGAACCGGACTTCATACCCTGCAGGATCGTCTTGCCGCCCCAGTTGGCGCCGGCAACTGCCTCGGCCGTCACGGTCATCCGATCCGCGGTTACGTCGAGCAGGTACCCCTCATCCTTGAGCCCCTTGGCCTTATCGGCGCCGAGGGTGAAGAAGATGTCGCCCTCCTGGGCAGAGGTGCCCGTGGCAACCTGAAGCCTCACGCCGGTCAGGGCCTGGTAGTCATTGGCAAAGTCCTCCGCCATAGCCTTGAGCGAGGCGTCTCCGTACACAACATGCCTCGCCATGGAGGCGGCAAAGCTGCCGCTGCCGCCGACCCACTCGCGGAGCTCGGGCAGGACAACGGGGGCCGCGTTGGCACCAGTGGCCGTCATGCTACCCGGGACCTTGACGTCAAACTCCTTGAAAGCATAGTCGGAAGGATCCGTCTTGCTGGAAATCTTGAAGGACGCCTTGACCGTGACATCGCAGATCGGGCGGTAAATCGTGCCGTCGGCATCGATGACCTGCTCGTAGTCCGTGCCGTTGTACTTGATCTCATGGCCCTCGGGAACCGCGGGCAGATCATAGGAGAGCTTCTTGGTCTCGGGCGTCACGGGATCGACAGTGACCTCGGAAAGCCAGTCATCAAGCGTCTTCTCCAGGTCGCCTCCATACACCTCGAGCTCATGCATCGAAATGTTATCCCACTCGACTCCGCCGTCCGGATCGAGCGCGTCCCAATCCTCAACGAGCACGCGGACATAGCGCGCCTTCACGGCCTTTTCCAGAGAAACGGTCTGCGTCTTCTTCGAAGGGCGCCCCGTTTCCTTGGCCGTGGCCCACTCGCCGTCCTTGACTGGAGCGGATTCTCCGTCTGCATATTGGAACTTCACGCTCTTGGGCTTGCGAGTCTCCCAATACACACGGAAGGTCTTCACATCACGCGTAGAACCGAAATCGAGCTGGATCCAAGCCGGGCGGGCTCCAGTCTTGGTCGCCCACCGAGATTCGCGGGCAGAAGTATTCCCATCGATCGCCTTCTCGCCCGTAAGGTTTCCGTCCTCGTTGCTAGAAGTGGCGACTTTGGCCTTGCGCGCGATGTTGGTCTCGGGAGTCTGTTGCTCAGGCGCAGGGCTCGGAGCCTCTCCCGCGATATTCCAAACCTCGAGCTCGGCCACGGACACGCCATACGCACCGTTCATACGCGTAATCTCGAGCTTGATGAACTGAGCATCGACGGGAGCATCGAGCTTGAGGCGAGTGACGGCCCCCTTGCTGCCCTTCCACTCCTTGATCGGTGCGCCCCAGTCATTCTTGTCCTTGCTCGCATACAGCTTGAAATCGGCGCCGCAGTTGGTCTCATCTTCCCAAGTGATCTCGAAGAAATTGACCTTCTCGACCTTCTGTAGGTCCACGATTGCGGAATGGGCGTCGGTCGCGGGGGCCTCGGTCATCCAACGACCGGCCTTCGTCTTGTCACCATCGACCAGCTTTTTAGCGCTCCCTTCGTGCTCTCTTGTCACCTCAACCGATTTATTGAGGGCCAAATTGACCTCTTCGGCGTGCGCCGCCTGGGCAGGCAGGGCGATCGCCGCGGCGCACAGCAGCAATAGGCACCGAGCGGTCACCCTCTTCCAGCGCTGCATCTTCATATACATCCCCTTCCATTCGACAAAACCCCCGCTCGGCCCCTTGGAAGCTGGAGCCCCCGAGCATGGGTTTGCCTACTGTAAACGTGTGCTGGTTGGGATGCTGAGCTCATTTCATGCAGCTATATTCTATATTTCAATATTTTTATGCATGTATATCTGGTATTTTACCGAAAAGACCAGTTTTGTTAACAAGTGGTACACCTGTACGTTTATGCATCAGACAAGACAATTGCTCTATATTTAATACCTATTATTTCAGTATGTTAGGCTCGCATTTTTTCATTTTCCCACCTTTCCCCTTGGCTTAACTCCCCGCCGAACGGCGCGGGTTCGTCGGCGAACGGAATGGGAAAAGGGGTGCGGCGAGCCTCAAAAGCCGCCGCACCCCATGGCGCGATATGTATGAAGCGCAGCGAAACGAGCTGCAAGGCGCAATGCGAAACGCATCGCGCTCGGCCCGCTACGCGAGTGGCCGGACCTCGACCGTGAGGTTCTCCCTCACATGCACGCGCCCGTCGGCCAGCATCTGCACGACCTCCGGATACAGCACGTGCTCGATGGCGTGGATGTGCTCCTCGAGCGTGTCCACATCCCAATCCTCCTCGACCACGAGGGCGCGCTGGGCGATGATCGGACCCATGTCGTACACGGCGTTGGCGATGTGCACGGTCACGCCGGTCACCTTCACGCCGCGGTCGAACGCATCCTGGATACCGTGCGCACCCTGGAAACTGGGCAGGAGCGCGGGATGGATGTTGATCACGCGGTTGGGGAACGTGGCGAGCAGCGGGGCGTGAACCATGCGCATGTAACCGGCCATAACCACGTACTCGCAGCCTGCCGCAAGCAGCTCATGGGCAATGACCTCGTCTGCCTGGATCGGATCGGCGTAGATCTCCTTGGACAGCGTGAGCGTCTGGATGCCCGCTGCCTCGGCGCGCTTAAGACCAAAGGCAGAGGGGCGGCTGCCCACAACGAGCTTGATCTCGGCGTTGAGCTCACCGGCGTCGATGAGCGCCTGCAGGTTGGTGCCGGAACCAGAGAGCAACACGCCGATGGGCAGTGGCGCGCGATCCTCGCGAGCAAGGGCTGCGCGGGCGTCCTGCAGCTCGTTGATGTCGGGCATGCCGGAAACGCGGGCAGCCGCCGTGACCTCTGCCACGGCGGCGTCCAGGGACTGTTCGTCCTTACTGCTCATCGGTGTACTTCACCTCGCCGGAGCCCGCAATGCAGGTACCCACGCGGAACGGCTTCTCACCCATGGCGACGAGAGCCTCGGTCACGGCGGACTCGTCCTCGGCGGAAACGATCAGCATCAGGCCGACGCCCATGTTGAAGGTCTTGCATGCCTCGTTGGGCGTGAGCTCGGCGCTCTCAGACACATAGGTAATGACGGCGGGAATATCCCAACCCATCTTGGAGCCGTCGCGCTCCACGAGCGCGTCGACGTTGGCGGGCAGGGCGCGGTTGAGGTTCTCGGTGATGCCGCCACCGGTGATGTGGGCAATGGCGTGAACGTGCTTGCCGGCCTCGCCGCGGAGCAGCTCGAGGATGGGCTTCACATAGATGCGGGTCGGGGCAAGCAGGCCGTCGGCCAGAGACAGACCGGGGGCGAGCTCGATGGACTCGAGCTCGGCCTTCTTAGCCTCGGCCTCGGGGGTACCGGGAACGATGCCGTCGACACCGATGACCTTGCGGACCAGCGAGTAGCCGTTGGAGTGCACGCCGGTGGAGGGCAGGCCGATGATGACGTCGCCCTCACGCACGTTGGCGGGGTCGATCATCTTGGGGCGATCGACAACGCCCACGGTGAAGCCGGCCAGATCGTAGTCGTCCGGACGCATGACGCCGGGATGCTCGGCCATCTCGCCGCCCACGAGCGCGCAGCCCGCGAGCTTGCAGCCGTCGGCCACGCCCTTGACGATCTTGGCCATGTGCTCGGCCTCGATATGGCCGATGGCAACGTAGTCGAGGAAGAACAGCGGCTCGGCGCCGGAGGCGAGGATGTCGTTCACGCACATGGCAACGAGATCCTGTCCGACCGTCTCGTGACGATCGAGGATCTGGGCGAGCACGAGCTTGGTGCCCACGCCGTCGGTGCCGGAGATGAGGATCGGGTCCTCCATGTCCTTGAGCGCGGCGGCGGAGAACAGGCCGCCGAAGCCACCGATGCCGCCGATGACCTCGGGGCGGTTGGTCTCCTTGACCATCTGCTTGATCGCGTCGACCGCGCGGCCGCCCTCGGCGGTATCGACGCCGGCGTCCTCGTACGTTACGTGCTTGCTCTCGGCCATGTGAGGTTCCTTTCGACCCAGGGAATTCCTAGTACAGCATGATAGCAGGGCCAACGTCTCATTTGGGGACAGGTACCAATTGAGACGCCGATGCAGCGCCACCCCGGCACCCCGGCACGAAAAACGCCCCCGGCGCCGAAGCGCCGAGGGCGGATAAATCGCACGTTGGAACGCGGCTACTCGCCGTGAGCCTCTTCCCAGCTACGGTCCTCGGCCTTGTCGACAACGCAGCGACCGGTGATGGGCTCGAGCTTGCTGAGGTTGCGCGGGGTATAGCCCTCGATGAACTTGTCACGGCCGAAGCTCTCCGGAATCGCAACCGGATACTCGCCGGTGAAGCACGCGGTGCAGTAGCCGCCCTTGGGAACGCACTCGAGCAGCGCATCCACGGACAGGAACGCGAGCGTGTCGGCGCCGATGAACTCGCAAACCTCCTCGACGGATTTGGTCGCGGAGATGAGCTGGCTCTGCTCGCCGGTGTCCACGCCGTAGAAGCACGGCCAGACATCCTCCGGGCAGTTGATGCGGATGTGGATCTCCTTGGCGCCGGCCTGACGCAGCATGCGCACGAGCTGGACCATGGTGGTGCCGCGCACGATGGAGTCGTCCACGACCACGATGCGCTTGCCCTCGATCACATCCTTGAGCGGGTTGAGCTTGAGACGCACGCCCATGGCGCGCAGCTCCTGCGTGGGCTCGATGAAGGTACGGGCCACGTAGCGGTTCTTAATGAGGCCGGTACCGTAGGGAATGCCGCTCTCAAAAGCGTAGCCCTCGGCCGAAGGCAGGCCGGAGTCGGGCGTACCAATGACCATGTCGGCCTCGACCGGGCACTCGAGCGCCAGCTTGCGGCCCATGTCGTAACGGCAGGCGTAGATGGACTTGCCGTCCACGATAGAGTCGGGGCGAGCAAAGTAGACCTGCTCGAAGATGCAGTGCGCGCTCTTCTCAGCGGCGGGCACGCCCTGCTCGGACACGAGGCCCTCGGCGCTGATGCGCAGGATCTCGCCGGGGCGGATATCGCGCACATACTCGGCGCCGACAATGTCGAGCGCGCAGGTCTCGGACGCAACGACCCAGCCGGCGGTGGAGGCCACGACTGCGTCGCCCACGAGATCCTCGGCGGAGGCGGCATCGCTAGGCATGGCGGAGGGGGCGGCGGGAGGCCAGCTGATC
>OAUC01000354.1_pt1 | contig 30582 bp, 29 predicted proteins | sample 1495091 | NCBI WGS metagenome assembly OAUC01 (sample SAMEA2579997, study PRJEB22360) | human gut metagenome | biome: human gut; feature: human-associated habitat; material: faeces | place: Denmark | collected 2008/2010
GACGTCCTCGGCTGGGACGTGGGCGGGCGCTGCACGGCAGTGCTGGGCGCAACGGCGGTCAGCGAGGCCGTCAGCACCGGGCTGATGGCACTTTTTTACCGCAAAGAGGCCCGCCGCTGCTTCGGCGCGCGGCCTGCCTGCCGCCCGCAGGAGCCGGGAAAGCGCCTCTGGGACATCCTCTGGCCGGTGGAGGGAGGACGCTGTCTCGCCAGCGCTCTCCACACCGCGGAGAATATGCTGGTGCCGGCCTGTCTGGCAGTCTATCTGCAATTTTCCGGCGGGCGTGCCGAAGCCGTGGCCCAGTACGGCAGCCTCAAGGGGATGGCCCTGCCGCTGCTGACCTTTCCCTTCGGACTGCTGGGGAGCCTTTCCGTCCTGCTGATGCCCGAGATCACTCAGGCCCACCTCCGGGGCCAGAGCGGGCGGCTGGCCGCTCTCATCGACAGGATGCTCCGGCTCACCGGCTATTTCTCGGCGCTGGCAGGGGCGGCGTTCTGGGTGTGGGGGGGGGCCGAGAAGCTGGACCTCTACGGCAGTGCCGAGGCGGGCAGCTACCTTGTCATCCTCGGCCCGGCCATGCCGCTGATGTACCTCGAGAGCATGGTGGACGGTGCCATGAAGGGGGTAGGGGAACAGAAAGCCGTTTTCCGGTACAGCATGTGGGACTCCTGTCTCCGCATTGCGGGCGTGCTGCTCCTGTTGCCCCGCTTCGGGATGAAGGGCTTTCTTTTTGTGATCTTGCTGTCCAGCTTCTACACCTGCACCGCCAACACGGGGCGGCTGCTGTCCAGCTGCGGCCTGCGGCCGGCACCCCGGGGGGGGGTGGCTATTTCACCGGGCCGAGGCAACTCTGGCGGTGGCTGGGCGCACCGGGACTTGCGGGAGCCGTCAGCGCCGGGGCCGGGCTGGCCCTGCGGCATCTTTTAGCGGACTGGCTCACCGGCGGAGCCCCCTTGCAGCTTGCCGCGGTAGCGCTGGGCGGCGCGGGGATGGCCGCGGTCTGCTTTGCGGCGGCGTGGCCGCTGGGCCTCGGCGAAGAGCTGCGGGCCGTGGCGGCAGGGGAGAGGCGGCATAAGAAAAATGTCCAAAAAGTGAAATAGCTGGACACGGGGGAGAGAATCGAGTATAATACTAAAGATATTATGGGGTGATAGGCCCTTGAAATGAAAAACGGCAGCTGACATCTTCGGATGCCGGCCCCCGATGCAAAAGAGGATATGCTGTGAAGGAAAAGAAAACAAATCTGCTGCAGGTACTGGCCCGCCGGGCTCTGCTGGTGGCGCTGGACGGAGCTATCGTAGCCTTCAGCTTTTATTTCGCCCTGCTGCTGCGCGCAGACGGTGCTGTCGAGGCCTCCTGGTGGCCCCACAACCGCGCCCTGCTCTACGCGAATCTGCCCTGGATCGTGGCGGTCTACCTGCTCAGCTTTCTGGCCGGGCGGCTCTACACCATCCTTTGGAAGTACGCCGGGGAGCGTGACCTCATCCGTCTGGCCGGGATGATCGCCGTCCCGACGGGCATCGTCTATCTGGTCAACCGATGCTTCATCCACGGTGTGCTCTTCAACTCGGCCAACGCCATGGCGGCGGTGCTCATTTTCCTGTTCATCGGCGGGAGCCGTCTGGCCTGGCGGCTCTTCCTGAACCACCCGCTGGGCGAGCGGCTGCGCGGCAACACCAGCAAGGACCCCAACCGCCCCGTCATGATCGTGGGTGCGGGCGAGGCCGGTGCGTGGGCCATCAATGTCTGCAAGACCAACACCGGCTACGGCCATGTCATCGTAGCCGTGGACGATGACCCCAACAAGCTGGGCCAGACCATCCACGGTGTCCCGGTGCGCGGCACACTGGAAGAAATTCCCGACCTGTGTACCCGCTACAACATCCATACCATCATCGTGGCGATCCCGACCCTGAAGGGAAACCGCCTGAACCACGTCATCGACCTCTGCGTCTCCACCCACTGCGCCGTGCAGATGCTCAGCGACCCCCAGCTGGTGGGTGCAGGCACCCCTCAGCAGGGTGCGTTCCGTGAGCTGAACACCGCCGATTTCCTCTCCCGTGAGGAAGTCACGCTGGACACGGAGAAAATTTCCGGCTACCTCACCGGCAAGACCGTTCTGGTGACGGGCGGCGGCGGTAGCATCGGCAGTGAGCTCTGCCGTCAGGTCATGCGCTTCAAGCCCGCAAAACTGCTTATCTTCGATATTTATGAGAACTGCGCCTATGAACTGCTGATGGAACTGCAGCAGAAGTATGGCCGTGATGTGCCGGTCACGGTGCTGGTCGGCTCCATCCGGGACAAGGCCCGTCTGGACGAGGTGTTTGAGACGTACCACCCGACGGTGGTGTTCCATGCCGCCGCCCACAAGCACGTCCCGCTGATGGAGATCAGCCCCGCCGAGGCCGTCAAGAACAATGTCTTTGGCACCAAGAATCTGCTCACCAGTGCCAGCGAACACGGCGTGGAGCGGCTGGTGCAGCTCTCCACCGATAAGGCCGTCAACCCCACCAGCGTCATGGGCTGCACCAAGCGCCTGTGTGAGATGCTCATCCAGACCTTCGCGGGCAACACCGACATGAAGTGCGTCGCCGTCCGCTTCGGCAATGTGCTGGGCAGCCACGGCAGCGTCATCCCGCTGTTTGAGGCGCAGATCAAAAAGGGCGGCCCCGTCACCCTCACCGATGCCAACATCGAGCGCTACTTTATGACCATCCCGGAGGCGGCACAGCTGGTGCTGCAGGCCGGTGCGCTGGCCGAGAGCGGCAGCATCTATGTGCTGGACATGGGCGAGCCGGTCAAGATCATGGACCTTGCAAAACAGCTCATCCGCTTCTACGGCTATGAGCCGGGCGTGAACATGGATATTAAGATCGTGGGTCTGCGCCCCGGCGAAAAACTCTACGAAGAGCTGATGATGGACGAGGAGCAGGACAAGATGCGCCGCACCGTCCACAATAAGATCTTCGTGGCTCCGCCCCGGAACATCGACCTGGGCGAGTTCTACCAGCAGCTTCAGGAGCTGGCCGTCGCCGCCGAGCACAACGACGACAGCGTGGTGGTGCAGTTGGCCCAAATGGTGCCTACCTTTACCCCCACCCGCGAGAATCTCAAGCTGTAAAACCGCTGGCTGCACGGCACCTTTGCCGTGTAAAAATATATGAGAGGGATGTACAATCATGGAAAAGAAACCGTTTTTGACTGAGTCGATGGCTCAGGACATCATTCAGGACGTACCCACCCCCTTCCACGTCTATGACGAGAAGGGCATTCGCGAGAACGCCCGCCGCATCAACAAGGCATTCAGCTGGAACAAGGGCTTCCGCGAGTATTTTGCGGTCAAGGCTCTGCCGAACCCCGTCATCCTCCAGATCCTGAAGGAAGAGGGCTGCGGCGTGGACTGCTCCTCTCTGACTGAGCTGATGCTCAGCGAAGTGTGCGGCTTCAGCGGCAGCGACATCATGTTCTCCTCCAACCAGACCCCTGTGGAGGACATGAAGAAGGCTTACGAGCTGGGCGCTTATATCAACCTCGACGACGCCACGATGGTGGACTTCCTCGACCGGGTGGCCGGTGTGCCGGAGAACATCTTCTGCCGCTACAATCCGGGCGGCACCTTCCAGCTGGGCGAGAGCAAAGAGGGCTTCCAGGTCATGGACAAGCCCGGCGACGCCAAGTACGGCATGACCGAGGAGCAGATGATCGACAGCTATAAGAAGCTGGCCGCAAAGGGTGCCAAAAACTTTGGCATCCATGCCTTCCTCGCCTCCAACACCATCTCTGACGCCTATTATCCTGAGCTGGCAGGCATCCTCTTCCAGCTGGCTGTCCGCGTCCAGAAGGCCACCGGCGTGCATATCGCCTACATCAACCTGTCCGGCGGCGTCGGCATCCCGTACCGCCCCGAGCAGACTGAAAACGACATCATGGCCATCGGCGAGGGCGTCCGCAAGAAGTTTGAAGAAATTCTGGTCCCCGCCGGCATGGGCGATGTCTCCATCTTCACCGAGATGGGCCGCTTCACCACCGGCCCCTACGGTGCTCTGGTGGCTACTGCCATCCACGAGAAGCACATCTATAAGGAATACATCGGTCTGGATGCCTGCGCGGCCAACCTGATGCGCCCCGCCATGTACGGCGCTTACCACCACATCACCGTGCTGGGCAAGGAAGACGCACCCCACGACCACAAGTACGATGTGGTCGGCGGTCTGTGCGAGAACAACGACAAGTTTGCCATCGACCGTATGCTGCCCAAAATCGACATCGGCGACATCGTGTATATCCACGACACCGGTGCGCACGGCTCTGCCATGGGCTACAACTACAACGGCAAGCTGCGCAGCGCCGAGGTCCTGCTCTGCGAAGACGGCTCTCACCGCCTCATCCGCCGTGCCGAGACTCCCCGCGACTACTTTGCAACGCTGGACTTCCTGCCCTTCATGAAGCCGCTGCTGGGCGAGTACAACGACGACTGAGCGCGCTTCTGACTCCATCAAACCAGAATAAAGCGAGGAACGACGCAGATGTTTTTTGGATTCCAACTCACCTGTGGCCTGATGCTGGTCTTTTACGGCTATTCGGTCATGAAAAATCCACGGGTCTGGGGCGACCAGGGCCGTCAGGCCGTCAAGGCCGAAAATTTCCCCGAGTACTGCCGCCAGAACGGCCTGTTTTTCCTGAAAGCTGGCTTCATCATGGCGCTCATTGGTGCGCTGGACGCGCTGGTAACGCTTTCGGGTCTGCTGTACGTCCTGCTGTACCTGTTCGGGCTGGCGTTTGCGTTCTACCCGCTGACCCGCTGGTGCAAGGAGAACGAGGGCTTCTCGTGGCCCTGGCCCCGCGTCGAGAGCGAGAAAAGGCGCATCAAGAAACTGCGCCGGCAGCAGGAGGCCGAAAAGGCGGAACGAGAAGAAAAGTAAACAGCAAAAATAAGAGGCCGCTGTAAAAGCAACCTCTCAGTCTCACTTCGTTCGACAGCTCCCCTACCGAGGGGAGCCTCTGGCGAAGAGATTGGGCTTTCTGCCATGCCAAAGCCTCCCCTCGATAGGGGAAGGTGGCACGGCGAAGCCGTGACGGAGAGGTTGAACACAGCGGCCTCTTTTTGTTTTCTTAAATCAAACCATTTTCTTTGCAGTAGTGGTAAATACCATCCTCTGCACAGGTGCCGCAGACCTCGCTGGCGATGGCTTTCAAATCGGCAGAGGCGTTGCCCATGGCAACGCTGTGACCGACAGCCTGAAACATTTCTATATCGTTGTTGCCGTCACCGAAAGCCATTGCATCCTCGGGCGTCAGGCCGTAATAGGCCAGAACCTTCTGGATACCGGCTCCTTTTCCGCCGGAGATGGGGATGATGTCCACCGCCCTGTTCCACCAGGCGGCGATTTTTGCACCGCTCGTGCCTTTGAGGATGGCGGGCCAGTCGCTTTCGCGGCAGCCCATCAGCAGCTGGAAAACTTCACCTCGGGAGACTTCATCGAACTGATCGGAAATGACCGGCGCTCGTCCGCCGATGGCATAATAAGTCGTCAAATCGTCATCTGTCCCGTTGGAGAGCAGCTGCGTCCGTCCTGCAACCGACACCGGACGACCAAGTGCTGCGGCGTTTTGGATCAGCGTCTGCACATCCTGCGGCGGGATGGGGCTGACAAAAATATCTCCGCGACGGTCGTAGCAGTAGGAGCCGTTGTAGGTGAGAAAGACATCGAACTCCACGCCGTCGAATTTCGGCACAATGAGCGGAGAACGCCCGGTGGCGACGGCCAGCAGGATGCCGTTTTGCTGTAAGCGGCGCAGAGCGTCCAGTGTCCGCTCAGTAATACGCTTTTTCTCCATGTCGATGAGGGTGCCGTCGATGTCGAAAAAGAGGATGCGGGGCTTGTGCATGGTGCTGTACCTCCAATGCAAAAAGAGGGGAGAGACTTACCTGCGGGTCTTGCGGTCAGGATGCATCAACAGCCTCCTGACTGCTCTTGTCCAGCCCATCGAACTGCTTTACGATCTGCGGGTCTTTCAGCTTGATGACCTTGCCGGAGAGGTAGTGGAGGGTATTTTCCTCGGGAATGTCGAGAAAGCTGATGCGGACGGCGCAGAGGGCCTGCGTCTTGGTGCCGGTGCGCTCATTCATCTTGCGGTTGCCGTACTTGATGTCGCCCAGCACCGGCTTGCCCAGATAGGCCAGATGGGCGCGGATCTGGTGAGTGCGGCCGGTGATGAGGCCGATGCGGCAGAGGGCGAAGGGGCCGGCCGTCCGCAGCACGTCCACATCGGTGATGATCTGCTTGCGGCGCTCGTCCTGGGACTGGTGGGCGTGGATGCTCACCTTATTGTTCTTCTCGTCGTGCTCCCACCATGCAGTGAAGCGCCCGCTCTGGGGGATGCCCACCGTGATGGTGTAGTATTCCTTCTTGAGCAGGTCGGTGCGGATGATCTCGTTCATGTCCCGGAGGGCGGTGTAGCTCTTGGCCGCGATGACGAGGCCCTCAGTGCCGCGGTCGAGGCGGTTGCAGATGCCGGGCTTGAAGCGGTTCTCGCCCTGGGGGTCGTACTCGCCCTTCTGGGCCAGATACTGGGTAAAGGCGTCCACAAGGTTTGCGTCGCCGGTGCGGTCGCTGTGGCAGAGCAGGTGGGTGGGCTTGTAGAGGACGGCAATGTTCTCATCCTCGTAGATGACCGTCACCTTGGGCTGGTTCTGCTGCTTTTTGGGGGCGGGCTTGCGGGTCGGCTTTGCACCCTCAGGCGGGAAGAATTCGTCGTTGATGTAGAGCTCGATGAGGTCGCCGGCCTTGATGCGGTCTTCGGGTACACCCTTTTTGCCGTTGACTTTGATGCGCTTGTTGCGGAAACTCTTGTATAAAAGGCTGGTAGGGAAGTCGCGGGTCACGCTCTGGACAAAGCGGGAGAGGCGGACACCCTCGTCGTTGACGGTGGCAGTGTATTGTTTCATGTTCGTTTTCCTTATATAAAAAGTATCTGATACACCTATAATAATCTACTCTCCCCATGAAGTCAACGCAGAATATTTTCTGTCGGCTCTTGTCTTTTGCCGAAAATGGGGTACTATAAAAGAAACGACTACAAACAAAGGAGCGCAGCTATGGCAGGACAGAACATAAGCCACGAGGGTCACCGGCAGCGGATGCGCGCCCGGGTGGAGCAGTACGGGCTGGAAAGCCTCGCACCCCACGAGGCACTGGAATATCTGCTCTACATCACCAACGCCCGCCGGGATACCAACGGCATCGCCCACGCGCTGCTGGAGCGTTTCGGCAGCTTTGCCGGTGTGCTGGAAACCAGTGAAGAAGAACTCTGCCGTGTGCCGGGCGTCGGCCCGGCCAGCGCCCGGATGCTGCATCTCCTGCCCGAGGTGAGCCGGTACTACGAGCACAGCCGCACCAGCACCGAAGGTGCATTGACGACTACTGAGCGGCTGGCGGCTTACCTGAAACCCCGCTTTGCCGGGGCAAAACAGGAAAAAGCTCTGCTCCTTTCGCTGGACAGCCGCAGCCGGGTAAAGAGTGTGTACTGGCTCAAGGAGGGGAACAGCCGGATGGTGAGCCTCGAGGTGAAGGACGTCGTCTCGGCGGCGCTCCGGGGCGGGACGGAAAGCGTCGTGCTCTGCCACAACCACCCCAACGGTGTGCCGCTGCCCTCCCGCGAAGACCTCGCCGCCACCGAGAACATCGTCCGTGCGCTGGGGCTGGTCAAGATACGCCTGCGCGACCACATCATCCTCGCCGAAAACGACTACTTCTCCATGCGGGAATCCAACCGTCTGCCTTTCTACGACTTCGAGACCGGCGCAATGTTACGCCCATATGGAAGAGAATGATTTACATTATAAAATAATTGTGGTATAATGGCTGCGAGAGATACAACTAATCGTAGTTTTGAAAAGGAGGGCTTTTTGTGGCAGAGGAAAAATTCCATCTGGTGTCGTCCTACGCCCCCACGGGCGACCAGCCGCAGGCCATCGCACAGCTGGTAGAGGGGGTAGAGCGGGGCGACCGCTGCCAGACCCTGTTGGGCGTCACCGGCAGCGGCAAGACCTTCACGATGGCGAACGTCATCGCCCAGTGCAACCGCCCGACGCTGGTGCTGGCCCACAACAAGACGCTGGCCGCCCAGCTCTGCACCGAGTTCCGCTCGTTTTTCCCGGACAACGCCGTGGAATATTTCGTCTCCTACTACGACTACTACCAGCCGGAGGCCTATATCCCCAGCACCGATACCTATATCGAAAAGGACAGCGCCATCAACGACGAGATAGACCGCCTGCGCCACTCAGCCACGGCGGCGCTCTCGGAGCGGCGGGACGTCATCATCGTCGCGTCGGTGTCCTGCATCTACTCGCTGGGCGACCCCATCGACTATCGCAGCATGGTCATCAGCCTGCGGCCCGGGATGCAGATGGAGCGGGACGAGTTGTGTGAAAAGCTGGTGACGCTGCAATATGAGCGCAACGATGTCAATTTCATCCGCAATAAGTTCCGCGTCCACGGCGACATCGTGGACATCTATCTGGCTTATATGAGCGAGCTGGCCATCCGGGTGGAGTTCTTCGGCGACGAGATCGACCGCATCACCGAGTTCAACCCCCTCACGGGCGCCAAGCAGAACGTGGTCAAGCATGTTGCCATCTTCCCGGCCAGCCACTACATCGTCAGCGCCGACAAAAAGGCTGCCGCCATTGAAAAGATTCGCGCCGAGTGCGACGCGCAGGTGAAGCAGTTCACCTCGGAAGGCAAGCTCATCGAGGCCCAGCGCATCCAGCAGCGGACGAACTACGACATTGAGATGCTGACGGAAGTGGGTATCTGCAAGGGCATCGAGAACTATTCTGCCGTTCTGTCGGGCCGTGCGCCGGGCAGTATGCCCACGACTCTGCTTGACTATTTCCCGGACGACTTCCTGCTCTTCGTAGACGAGAGCCATGTCACCCTGCCGCAGGTGCGGGCCATGTACGGTGGCGACTACGCCCGCAAAAAGACGCTGGTGGAGTACGGTTTCCGCCTGCCGTCGGCCTTTGACAATCGCCCCCTCAAGTTCGAGGAAGTGGAATCCAAGCTCAACCAGATGATATTCGTCTCGGCCACCCCCGGCGAGTACGAGCGGAAGAACAGCACCCAGGTGGCCCAGCAGGTCATCCGGCCCACTGGTCTGCTGGACCCGCTCATCTCGGTGCGCCCCGTAGAGGGGCAGGTGACGGACCTTCTGGGCGAGATAAACGCCCGCATCGAGCGGCATGAGCGCGTCCTGGTCACGACGCTGACCAAGAAAATGGCCGAAGATCTGACGGATTACTTTACCGAGCAGGGGATAAAGGTCAAGTATATGCACCACGAGGTGGACACCTTCGAGCGGATGGAGATCATCAAAGACCTCCGCCTCGGCACCATCGACGTGGTGGTGGGCATCAACCTGCTGCGTGAGGGCCTCGACCTGCCCGAGGTCAGCCTTGTGGCCATCCTCGACGCCGACAAAGAGGGCTTCCTCCGCAGCGAGACGAGCCTGATTCAGACCATCGGCCGCGCCGCCCGCAACGCCGAAGGTCTGGTCATCATGTACGCCGACGAGGTGACGGACAGCATGGACCGCGCCATCACCGAGACAGAGCGCCGCCGCGCCATCCAGATGGCCTACAACGCTGAGCACGGCATCGTGCCGAAGACCATCGTCAAGGCCATCCCGGATTCGATTGAGATCAGCGACAAGGCTGAGAATGCCAGGATGAACACCCGGCGGATGGGCAAGCTCGAGCGCGAAGCCGCCATTGACCGCCTGACCCGGGAGATGAAGGAGGCCGCCAAGCTGCTGGAATTTGAGCATGCGGCCTTCCTGCGCGACCAGATCGACCGCCTGCGCCGGGGCGAGAACCCCACCGTGGATTCCTCGGCAGAGACGGAGCGGAAGCAGAACCATGCACAGACACAGAGAAGAGGGAGAAAGTACCTTGGCAAACGATAAAATAGTCATCAAGGGTGCGCGGGAGCACAACCTGAAAAACGTGAATCTGACTCTCCCGCGTGAAAAATTCATCGTTATGACCGGCCTTTCCGGTTCGGGCAAGTCGAGCCTTGCCTTCGACACCATCTACGCCGACGGCCAGCGCCGCTATGTCGAGAGCCTGTCCAGCTACGCCCGGATGTTCCTTGGCCGGATGGACAAGCCCGATGTGGACGAAATCACCGGCCTGTCGCCGGCCATTTCCATCGACCAGAAGACCACCAGCCACAACCCCCGCTCCACCGTGGGTACCGTGACAGAAATTTACGATTATCTGCGCCTTTTGTACGCCCGCGTGGGCGTGCCGCACTGCCCGGTGTGTGGGCGGGTCATCAGCCAGCAGAGCGTGGATGAGATGGTGGACGCTGTGCTCAAGCTGGAAGAGGGGACGAAGTTCCAGGTCCTCGCGCCTGTCGTCCGCCAGCGCAAAGGCACCCAGCAGAAAGAGCTGGACGCCGCCCGCCGCGCCGGTTACGCCCGTGTAAAAATCGACGGTAACATGTACGACCTCGACGAGGAGATCGCGCTGGAAAAGAACATCAAGCACACCGTGGAGATCGTCGTTGACCGTCTTGCCATGCGCAAGGGCATCCGCGGCCGTCTGGCCGACTCGCTGGAAACGGCCCTTGCCCTCACCGACGGCGTGGCTGAGGTGGATGTCATCGGCGGCGAGTGCATGACCTTCAGCCAGAATTTCGCCTGCCCAGAGCACGGCATCTCCATCAGTGACTTGTCACCCCGGCTCTTCTCCTTCAATAACCCTCTGGGTGCCTGCGAGAAGTGTACCGGCCTCGGCACCTTCATGCGGGTGGACGAAGAGCGCATCCTGCCCAACCGGGACCTCTCGATTCGGGAGGGGGCTGTCAAGGCCAGCGGCTGGTACTACGCCGAAGGCTCTGTAGCCGAGATGTATTATCTGGGTCTGGGCAAAAAGTACGGCTTTACGCTGGATACGCCCATCAAAGAGATGAGCACCGAGGCCGTCAACGCCCTGCTCTACGGCACCAACGAAGAAAAAATCGAGATGCACCGCACGAATGAGTTCGGCAGCGGCGTCTATTATAATACCTTTGAGGGCATCGTCGAAAACCTCGAGCGCCGCTTCCGCGAGACGAACAGCGAGTGGATGAAGGAGGAGATCGGCAGCTTCATGTCGGGCGTCGAGTGTCCCGACTGCCATGGCAAGCGCCTGAAACCGGTGGTGCTGGCTGTGACCATCGGCGGCAAAAACATCAGCGATTTCTGCGAAATGTCGATTCGGGACGAGCTGAAATTCATCGCCGACAATGAGCCGAACCTGACCGAAAAGCAGAAGCAGATCGGCGGCCAGATCATGAAGGAGATCAAGAACCGCCTGCAGTTTTTGCAGAGCGTGGGCCTCGATTACCTCACGCTGGCCCGGTCGGCAGGCACCCTGTCCGGCGGCGAGAGCCAGCGCATCCGTCTGACCACCCAAATCGGAAGCGCTCTGTCGGGTGTGCTGTACGTGCTGGATGAGCCGTCCATCGGCCTGCACCAGCGCGACAACGATAAACTCATCGCAACGCTGAAAAATCTCCGTGACCTCGGCAATACGGTCATCGTGGTCGAGCACGACGAGGATACCATGCGCAGCGCCGATTATATCGTGGACGTCGGCCCGGGCGCAGGCGTCCACGGCGGCGAGATCGTGGCCGCAGGCTCCGTCAAGGACATCTGCAAGGCCAAGCGCAGCATCACCGGCGACTATCTGTCGGGCCGTAAGCGCATCGAGGTGCCGCAGACCCGCCGCCCCGGCAAAGGCAATTTCCTCACGGTGAAGGGTGCGCGCGAAAACAATCTGCGCAACATCGACGTAAAATTTCCGCTGGGCGAGTTCGTCTGCGTGACGGGCATCTCCGGCTCGGGCAAGTCGAGCCTCATCAACGAGATTTTGTATAAGACCCTCGCCTGTGAGCTGAACGGCGCCCGCTCCCGCGCTGGCAAGTGCGATGGGGTAGAGGGCCTCGAGTTCGTAGATAAGGTCATCGGCATCGACCAGCAGCCCATCGGCCGCACGCCCCGCTCCAACCCCGCCACCTATACCGGCGTGTTCAACGACATCCGCACCGTCTTTTCCCAGACGCAGGACGCCAAAATGCGGGGCTACGGCCCGGGACGGTTCAGCTTCAACGTCCGGGGCGGCCGCTGTGAGGCCTGCGAGGGCAACGGCATCCTCCAAATCGAGATGCACTTCCTGCCGGACGTCTACGTTCCCTGCGAGGTCTGCAAGGGCGCCCGCTACAACCGCGAAACGCTGGAAGTCAAGTATAAGGAAAAGACCATCTCTGACGTGCTGAACATGACCGTGGAAGAGGCGGTCGTCTTCTTCGCCAACCAGCCGAAGATCGCCCGCAAGCTGCAGACGCTGCTGGACGTGGGCCTGGGCTATGTCACGCTGGGGCAGAGCGCCACGACCCTTTCGGGCGGCGAGGCGCAGCGCGTCAAGCTGGCCAATGAGCTGGCCCGCCGCAGCACGGGTAAGACCGTGTATATCCTTGACGAGCCGACTACCGGCCTCCACATGGCTGATGTCCACCGCCTCATCGAGGTGCTGCAGAAGCTGGTGGATGCAGGCAACACCGTCATCGTCATCGAACACAACCTCGACCTCATCAAGTGCGCCGACCACATCATCGACCTCGGCCCCGAGGGCGGCAGTGCCGGCGGCCTCATCGTCGCCGAGGGTACGCCGGAGCAGGTGGCCGAGGTGCCGGGCAGCTTTACCGGCCAGTACCTCAAGCCCCTGCTGGAAAAGGACGCGAAACTCCGCGCAGAGGGCAAATAAAGCAGTATAAAACAGAGCCGCAGTCTCCCAAAAGACTGCGGCTCTGTTGTTTGCAAAAGTTCCGGATATAACAAAAAGCTCTTCAGTCGAGAGGCTGAAGAGCTCTGGTCCAGCAGAGCTGGCGGGGCAAGGCCCCTCCATCTTGCTTGCGCAAGACCGTTCTGTTGCTCAAAAGCCCCACTGGGGCTTTCGTTGCTTCGCAAATGCAAACTTTTTCCTCCCCGGTGGATACTTAAAATTTTTCAGCAAGTGGCAGATACAGCAAACACAACGGGCGGCTCTGGTAACAGAGCTGCCCGTTGTGTTTGGTTATGAAAAGGAGAACTTAGATCTCATACCACTTGATCTCGTTGGCATCCAGATGCAGAGCAAAGCTGCTGCCCTCTGTGGTGTAAACGGTGGTGTCCTGCGGCTCGTACGTGTTGTTCACCACACAATACTTGCCGTTCTTGACGTAGGCGTGAACTTCTACATTATAATTGGAGCTGAACCATGTATGCAGTTCCTCCTCGCTGTGGGCACTCCACAGGATAGCGCGGTACAGGGTGCGGCTGTTGGCAAAGCTGTACGGCACGCCGCTGATGTACACAGCGCGGCCCTTGCCGAAGTCGTGTGCCGCCATCTGCACTTCTTTGTTTCGCTGCACCAGCACTTCGGTGCCTTCCAGCGCATAAATATTCTTCTTGCCCTCGCCAAAGTCGATGGGCCGGTCGGCATCCTGCAGAATGAAATGGTCCGGGTGTTCTTCCCAGTTGTACTTGTCGTAGTTGAGGGTGAAGCCGTTTTCTTCCTCCACGCCCAGCACGCTGGCAAGCTGGAGAATGTGGCCCTGATACGGGTGACCGGAAGGCTCACCCACGCCGATAAAGCCGCCGCCGTTCCAGACGAACTTGCGGATAGCGGAGGAGATCTCCGGGTCTTCCCACCAGATGCCGCCGGTGTGTGCGGTGTCGGCATCGCCGACATTGATAATGACATCCAACGAATCCAGCAGATGCGGGTCGTTCTTGATATCCTCAAAGCTGATAAACTTCACATCAAAGGGCGCACCGGACAGCATCTCAATGACACCGGCATAGCTATAGTTCTGCTTGTAATAGAGGGCGTGATGCACCATGTGACAGCCCCAAGCCCGCATTTTACCCCAACAGTTCAGCACGGCCACCCGCTTGACACAGTAGGGTGTGGTGTCCTTGATGTTCTCGTACAGTTCGCGGAACTCGTTGCAGACGCTCTCCACGTAGTCCACGAACTCCGGGAACTGCAAGGCCAGTTTCAGATAGCCGCCATAGCCGATGCGGTCGATGGGCTTGCGCAGGATAGCGCGGCGGGCTGTAACCCAGTTCTCCTTGGCTTCCCGCACCGGGTCGCCGCCCTCGTGGAAGGTGTCGGGGAAGAAGTACGGCAGGAAACGGCCCTCGGTGTACTTCACGCCCTCAATGTCAGAGATCAGGCGCAGGGTGGAGCCGTTGCCCACGCTGCCCACTACGGCATCCAGTCCGATGGTCTTGAACTCCGGCATGAAAGGTTCGGTGCCGATCCAGTGATCGCCGAGGAACATCATGGCTTCGCACCCGCACGCGTGGGTGATGTCCACCATCTCCTTGGCAAGCTTTGCCACCTCGCGGCGCTGGAAGGCCTGAAAATCCCGGAATTCCCTGCTGGGCACCCGGTACTGGTTGTTATAGTAGCCCTGATCGATGATGTACTCCGGGCGGAACTTGTAGCCCACTTCCTGCTCAAACTGGTTGAGGATATAAGGGCTGACCGAAGCAGAGTATCCATACCAGTCCACGAACTTCTCCCGCTTCAGCTCGTCGAAGATCAGGGTGAACTGGTGGAAGAAGGTGGTGTAGCGGATGACGTTCACATAGGGATGCTCTGCAATGAACTTGCGCAGGCGCTCCATGGAATACTTGTGGGTCTTGGGCTGACGCACGTCAAAGGTGATCTGGTGCTCAAAATTCGTCCAGCCGTTGGTGGTAGCGTTGTACATATGCACCGGGTCCCAGATGAGGTAAGCCAGAAAACTGACGGTATACTCATGGAACGGTACGGCCTGTACGGTCACACTGCCGTCGGCGTAGCTCCACTGCTCCGGCGGCACAGGCTGACCGGTGGTTCGATCCATGACCTCCCACCAGCGGGTGATGTCGTCGTTGGTGTTCACCTGCATCAGCTCCGGGCTGATGCCCTTCATCAGCGGGATGGTCACGGTGTCGCCGGGGGCGGTGTAAAAGCCGGTCATGATGTAGCACTGCTGCACCTCATCCGGGTTTGCCTTTGCCCATGCGTTGTCCTTGCGGGTGGTATAGTAGGTGGAGTAGATCTTGGCGTCCGCATCCTTGAGCTGCTGCGGGAAGTCGGTGCCGTCGCAGTCGCGGATGGCATCAGCACCCCACTTTTTTAAGATCTCCAGCGTTTCGGGCACAACGTCCAGGTCTGTGGGAATGGTCACGCGCCCGGACTTTCTTGTTTCGTCCATAGGGATTCTCCTTTACCTCTCTCTTATCCTTAATCCTGATAGGTCGCATTATAAATGGCCAGAACAGCCAGCAGCAGCGCTACGCCCACCAGCATGATGCCAAGCCCTGCCAGCTGCCCGGTCATTTTCCAGCCGGACACCACCAGCACCAGTGCCAGTACGAACAGCACCAGCATCAGGATCATGCGCAGGGCGGGATGGCTTTTCCAATATGCTTTCATCGTCTGTCACCTTAACCTTTCAGGCCGCCCACGGTCATGCCCTGCGTCAGCTGCCGCTGCACGCAGATGTACAAAATCAGGGTGGGCAGCATCACCAGCACAAGGCCTGCGTACATGGTACCGTACTGGGCGGCGCTCTGCTGCGCCTGCATCAGGTTCAAAAGACCTACCGGCAGGGTGCGGGGTGCCTTGGTGGAGCTCATCAGGGTCATGGAGATGATATACTCGTTCCAGAAGGACAGGAAGTTGAACAGGATAATGGTGATGATGGAGGGCTTTGCCATGGGGAAGATGATGCGGGTCATGGTGGAAAAATAGCTTGCACCGTCGATATAGGCGGCCTCCTCAAAATCGTGGGGCAGGGTGGCAAAGTAGCCCGACAGCAGGTAGATGGTAAAGGGCAGCGCGGTGGCGGCGTATACCACCGCCAGCACCACCAGATTGTTCAGCAGAAAGCTGCTGCCGAAATGGCCTTTCAGCCACACATCACTGTCCCGCAGCATCAAAAAGATGGGCACCACGATGTAGTTCACGTTGATGAACAGGCCCGCCATGAACAGAGTGTTCAGTACCTTGCACCCCTTGAAGCGGAAGCGGGACAGGCAGTAGGCGGCGGGCAGGGCAACGACCAGCAGCAGTGCCAGCGCCAGCGCGGTGACGATGACCGAGTTGAGCATATATTCGCCCATTTTCGCGCCGTTCCATGCGTTGACGAAGTTCTGCCAGTAGAACCCGACGGGCAGTGCCCAGGGGTTGCCGTAGAACTCTGCATTCTGCTTGATGGAGGCCATGAACACCCATGCCACCGGCACGATGATGGTAACGGCCAGCAGAACCAGCACAAAATAGATGAAAAATTTGTACAGACCTTCCGCAGAGCGGGAAGATTTTTCGGTGGTATTCTGCATCTTCTTCCCTCCTTAAAATTCCAGCGTATCGCGGTTGGTGACCTTGTTGACACAGGCGGACAGGGCAAACGAGAACAGGAAGATTACCACGCCGATGGCCATACTGTAACCATACAGGCCAGCGTCTTTCTGGCTGTACATATAGCTCAGCGCCACATCCGATGCGCCGTTGGGCCCGCCGCTGGTCATGGCCTTGACGAAGAGGAAGGCCATGTTGATGGTGGAGATGATAAAGAAGGTGAGGGTGGTGCGGATATTCGTCCAGATGAGGGGGATGGTGATCTGGAAGAACTGGGTCAGCCGCCCGGCACCGTCCAGATTGGCGCTCTCGTACAGGCTGATGGGCACGGCAGACATGGAGGCCATGTACATGACCATGTAGTAGCCGATGGCCTGCCACACCATGGCAATGATGATGGAGGGGATGACCAGCTTTTCGCCCTTCCACAGGATGGGGTCGCTCATGCTGCGGAACAGGCCGATGATGCTGTTCAGCATGCCGTTTTCCGGCTTATAGATGGCAGAGAAGATGCCGGAGATGACGACCACCGACAGGATGTTGGGGATGTAGAAGATGATGCGGAAAAAGTTCTGGCCTTTGATCTTCTCCCGGGTGAGGATGGCGGCAAATACCAGTGCAAAGGCGAAGGTGATCAGGGTGACCGTTACCACCAGCAGGATCATATTCTGCATGGAGCGGATGAACTGGGCGTCCTGCAGCAGATGCTGGAAGTTTTTAAGCCCCACAAAGGTCTCGTTGGGAGAATAGGCACCCCGCTCATACAAACTCATGCGGAACACGTTGAGGGTGGGCAGGATCATAAAGAGGAAAAACAGGATGGTAGCCGGTGCCACACAGAGGAATACGAACCGTTTGCGGCTTTTATCCGTTCTCATAGGGGATTGACCGCTCCTTTCTTGATGGTGCTGTACAGCCCAAAAAAGCGGAGGCGGTAAAAACCGCCCCCGCTGGGCAGGGCTTAATTACTCGATGATGTTGGCGCGCATCTGGTCGCTGGCGGACTTGATGCCGTCGATCCACTGCTGCTCGGTCATGCTGCCGGACACCAGAGAGTTGACAGGGTCGAAGAACACGGTGCGCACTTCCACGCCGGGGATGGCACTGAAGGCTGCAAAGTTGCCCATGGCGGCCTTTGCGCCGTTGTCGTAGATGGAGTAGAACATCTTGTTGTCGCCTTCCAGACTGTCGGCGATGCCCAGCACAGGCTGGATAGCGCCGCTCTCGGCAAACAGCTTGCAGGCTTCGTCGCTGTACAGGTAAGCCACGAACTGCTTGGCGGCATCCTGATGCTCGGCACCGGCGGGGATCCATGCCTGCTCGAACCAGGTGTAGCTGTAACTATCGCCACCGGCCTTGACAGCGGGCAGGGCGGTCATGCCCCACTCAAAGCCGTCTGCACGGGGAGCCTCGGCCATCTCGCCCACGATCCAGGTGCCGTTGGGCATGAACAGGGCCTTGTTGTCCAGCACCAGCTGCTGGTTCTGGGTAAAGTCCTGATCGTTGGCCTGTGCGGGGGTGATGGGGTTGGTGTAGGAAGCCAGCTTTGCCACGATATCAAAGCAGGTCTTTGCCTCGGGGGTGTCCCAGATGCCCTCGGTGTAGTGGGTGGCCTTGTCGAAGAACTCCGGACCGCCGGCAGCGTACATCAGCGCATAGAAGAAGGCGTCGAAGTAGCCGGTGGTGGGGTAGGTGAACAGGTAGGTGCCCTCAGCGGCAGCCTTGTCGCCCAGTGCCCACATCTCGTCCCAGGTCTTGGGCACGTCCCAGCCCTTTTCCTTCAGGAAACCGGCGTTGTAGAACAGGCCGCAGGGGCTGTAGAACATGGGAGCCAGATAGGTTTTGCCGTCGCCGTAGGGGTTGGTCAGGGAGGTGTCGGTAAAGCCGCCGGCGATCTTCTCGCTCACCTTCTTGCTCTCGCCGGGCACGGTCATGCTCAGCACATCGGTGATGTCGGCGATCAGATTGCCCTTGATGAACTGCTCGGTCAGGGCAGCTTCACGGCCGGTGGCCAGATGGACCACGTCGGGGTAGTCGCCGCCCTGCATGGAGGGGCCGATGACGTCCTCCAGCTTTTTGTCGGTGGTCAGGTCCACCTTGATGCCGGTCTGGGCGGTAAAGGCCTCGGCGACCTTTTTCCACATCTCAGCGCCGTAGCCGGTCTCGATGGCAGCAACCTTGATGGTGACGTCCGCAGCCACTGCGGAAGAAGCAGCGGCAGAAGATGCCGTGCTGGACGCGGTGGAGCTGGCAGCACCACCACAGGCAGCCAGGCTCAGTGCAGCGGCACCCACGCCAGCCGCTTTCAGAAAATTGCGACGAGAAATGCGTTTCATAGTGTATCCTCCATCATAAGATTCCGTTCAAAACACAGCCGGGGCAAACAGGCTTCGTCCGAGAGGGCTGTGATTTTTTCTGGTTCCAATATAGAGGTTTTTACGGCTCGCAACAAGGTCTTTGTTGTTTCATTTTTTAGAAATATTGCTTTTTGGGAAATTCTTTCGGTAAAAGCACTAAAATTGGTCGGAGCGTTTTGGAATATTTCCCCATCTGTAACCGATTTGACATATTTTTGCACGCTATCAAAGGCAAAAGTATTGATCCTATCCAAAAATCAGGGCTTGCATTTTTTCTTTATTGCCTCTATAATAAGAAAAAACGTACGAAGCAATGCATCGTTTTCAGACTCGTGTTTTTAGTATCTTGCTTTTATTTTTGTGTTTTTTGTTCTTCGCCTCAAAAGGAGCCATTTATGAGTACCGAGCGATTTGATATCCGCCATGCTCCCGCTCCACGGGAATCCTTCCGGCTGCTGTACATCAGCAAAAGCAAATTTGGCGGTGATTGGAACAGCACTGCCCACACCCATTCCTGCACAGAGCTGTTCTACTGTCTGAGCGGAGAAGGTCAGTTTTATTTAAGCGGTCAGCTTTATCCGGTCAAACCGGATGATATGATCATCGTCAATCCGCAGGTAGAGCATACCGAGCTGAGCCTGAATGCTTCACCGCTGGAATACATTGTATTGGGCGTTGCTGGCATCGAGATCTTATTTGGAAAATCAGATTCGTCCTACGCCATATTCAACTGCCGGAAAAATCGGGAGCGGATGGTGACGCTGCTCCATATGCTGCTGGCCGAAGCAGACCGCAGTCTGGACGGCTGCGAAACGGTCTGTCAGGATCTGCTGGAAGTGCTGCTCATCTGGCTGGTGCGGTGTACCACGCTTTCTTTGCAGGTAGAGGAAACGCCCCGCTCCGACAGCCGGGAGTGTGTGGAGATCAAGCGGTATCTGGACAGCAACTACCGCGAAGATATCTCGCTGGATATCCTTGCTGAAATCGCCCACATCAACAAATACTATCTGGCCCATACCTTCCAAAAAGAGTATGGCATCTCTCCGATCACCTATCTGAACCGCCGCCGCATTGAGGAAAGCAAATATATGCTGGGCAACACCGGTTACAGTCTGGCGCAGATCAGCGAGTTGATGGGCTTTTCCTCTCCCAGCTATTTTTCCCAATGCTTCCGCAAGGCGGAAGGCTTGACCCCCAATGAATACCGCCGTCAGGTGCGGCAGGGACAACGCCCTGCCCCGTCAAAACGGCATGAAGCATAACGCGCGGAATTTATGATGAGATCCGTTACCCTTTCTCTGCTCCGGTCTGCTGCAAATGCCTTTGATTTTGGCGGGCCTGATGGAGAATGTCTGCGGCGTGACCCGGCATCTGCGGGCGAAAATTCTTGCCCCTTTGGGACTGCTTCTTGTTGGGGCGTGCCTGCCCCAAACCCTGCCAGATAAAAGCAAAGGGGCATTATCTGCCCCGATGCTTTTCCTTTCGCTTCTGCTGTTTCAGTTCAAACTGACGCTGCTTTTCTGCTTCGCGTTGTTTACGGCTAAGTGCTTTTCGCACCAGCTTGTTTTCTTCTCGCTGCATTTGCAACGCCTGCTGTGATTTTGTGCCGATTCCTGTGGCAGCTGTTTCCTTTCGGATTTGCCGTTGCAATCGCTTTGGATTCACAGAATCTTTCTTTACAACTGTCTCAACAGATGGACTGAAGCGCAGCCGACTGTAATTCTTGAGCAGATACTCCCAAACTTCATAGTCCTTTGGTTCTGCGCCAAACACGACTTTACACACTGAAAGCTTTCTTCTTTCAATACGTTCAAACACTCCGATCCAGAATGGCGCCTCAAAAAACACAGTCAGCTTTGTAGAATCAATGTCCATAACGAAACCCTCCTGAAATAAATCCTTACAGGAACGGACAACCCGGAGGGGAAGGTTACTTACCTACACCGTGCGGTGCAGACGGCTGGGCTACCTACCAGCTCTGGCATCTCTCAGAAAGAAATGCGTTGCGTTTTTATCCTGCTTTTATTATATAAAGCACATCTCTGTGCATTATATCTGCCTTAATTGGTTTTCCAAGTGAAGTATACCACACTCGTGGTCAAATGACCACCCGTATATACGAGAATTTGGCCGTTTTACTGCGTACGTGCGCACCAACCAGGCAGTTGCCGTGTTGGTTCTCAAAAACTGTTTTACGAACACCCAGCATCGGGGAACGCCCTGTTGTACATATCGCTATCGCATGTGGTCTTAATCGCAAGTTTTACAAGCAGTGCAATTCTCAACGACCGATTTGCGATATGCAATTCACGGTTGTTGCCAACGAATCAAATCGTGAATTGCGATGGCAGGGTGCGTCCGGGTGGGCGCACCCTGTTTTTTATGCTTCATCGTTTTCTGCGCGCAGCATCCGGTATCCGACACCAACATGGGTCTGGATCAGATGCGGCGCATCCGGGTTTCGTTCCAATTTTTTGCGCAGGGACGCCATATAAACACGCAAGGATGCAATGTCATTTTCCTGCGTACTGCCCCATACTTTCTGCGTGAGGGAGGTATGCGTCAGCACTTTGCCCACATTATGCGCCAGCACACACAGCAGTTTGTACTCGATGGGGGTCAAATGCAATTCATTCTCGCTCAACCAGACGCAGCCTGCCGAGAAGTCGATCTTCAAAGGACCATTGACAAAAACCGGACTATTTATGCCGTCAGAAGCCAGCAGATTCAATCGGCGCTGCGTTACACGCAGTCTTGCCAGCAGCTCATCCACGGAAAACGGCTTTGTCAGATAATCGTCTGCGCCGTTGTCCAGTGCCTCGATCTTATCAGAATCCTCGCTCCGGGCACTCAGGACGATGATGGGCAGGTTCGACCATGTGCGGACGCTGCGGATGACCTCGATGCCGTCTATATCGGGCAGCCCAAGATCCAGCAGCATGATGTCCGGGTTGTGGCTGGTAGTCATCATGATCGCCGTTTCCCCATTGGAAGCAGTCAGATATTTATAGCCGTGGGTCTTCAGAGTCGTTGTGATCAGACACCGTACAGGAACATCATCCTCTACGACCAGAATGGTCGGCTTATTCATGAATATTCACCTCACTTTGCGGCAATGTAAAGGAAAAGACACTGCCATTGGGAATGTTGTCACGCAGGGTCAATGTTCCGCCGTGAGCCGTCAGGATCGCACGGCAGAGGGGCAAGCCCAGTCCAAGGCTGCGGTGGCTGTCTGCAATGCGGCTCTGCCCGGTATAAAACATCTCGAACACCTGTGCTTTTGCGCGATCCGGAATGCCGGGGCCGTTATCTGCAACGTCCACTACGACCTGATGGTCTTTCCGGTAAGCCGAGATCTGAATGATCGAGCCCACGGGGGTATATTTGATGGCGTTGTCCACCAGATTGACAACGACCTGCATGATCAGCCGTGCATCCACATTGACCAAAAGGATCTCGTCCCCATACTGTGTTGTGATGGTGTGTTCGCAGCTTTTCCGGTTGACATGATGCAGTGCTTCTTCGATCATTTCGTCCATCAGCTGCGGTGAGATCTGCAGATTCATCCGCCCATCTTCAATGCGGGTGATGGAAAGCAGATTTTCCACCAGACCGATCAGCCATTGTGCATCGTCAAAAATATCGGTGCAGATCTTGTTCCGGGTCTCTGTATCCAGCGTTTCTCCGTTGGAAAGCAGATTGCTGGCATTGCCGGAAATGGAGGTCAGCGGGGTGCGCAGATCATGGGAGATCGTGCGCAGCAGGTTTGCCCGCAGCTCTTCATTCCTTGCCTGCAATGCAGCTTGCTCTTTTTCCAGTGCGTTTCTGCGGTTTTCGATGGCCAGCGCACCTTCGCCCAGAATGGAGAGCAGCACACTGTTTTCAAAGGCATCCAGCGGTTTTTCAGACAGGTCGATCCCAACCACTCCAAACACGCCGCCTCCGGTCCGAAGCGCAAGATAAAGTCCCTTTGCGTCCGGGCAGCTATCCGTGCCTGCACCGGAACGCTTTTTGTTGGCAAACGTCCAGTTTGCTGCATCCCGTTCTTCCGGTGCAGAAAAGATGTTTTGCGCCGTTTCCTCGTCAACCCCAAAAACCTGTTCTGAACCAAGAACTCCGTTTTGTTTCGGGTAAACGATCAGGCTCCGGTTCAGCAGCTTCATCAACTGGGACGCTGTCTGAGAGAGGATTTCTTCCTCGCTTTTTGCTCTCTGTAAAAGCTGATTCGTATCAAACAGTATTTTTGTCCGGAACGCTGCCTGTGCAGACATTTTTGCATGGTCTTTCAGCCGTGTCGTCAACGTACAGGTAATGATTGCAGAGGTCAGCATCAGGGCAAATGTGACCTGATAACCGGGGTCATACGCATGGAATGTCAGGCGCGGTTCTGTCAAGAAAAAATTGTATAGCGCAACACTGGCAATGGAGCCCAGCACACCGCAGGTGTAACCGCTGGTACACAATGCGGTGAACAGCACCCCCAGCATATAGAGCATAATAATGTTATAGCGTGCAAAGTCCAGCTGCAAGAAAAAGAAGCCGATGAGCGTAATGCAGCTCAGGATGCCTGCGGTGATCAGCAGATCACAGACAGAGGGCAGAAACGGACGGGTGAACAGCTTCCGTCCTGAGCCGTAGCCGGTCTCTGCAGAAGCATCCGGGATGATATAAATATCCAGATTGGGCGCAGTCAGCGTCAATTTTTCAGTCAGTGACGGTCCGCTCCAGAAATGGCGGCGATGTACGCTGGAGCGCCCCAGCACGATTTTTGTAATGCCGGAGATGCGGGCAAACTCTGCGATCTGCTGCGGAATGTCATCCCCGTAGATCGTAGAAATATCGGCACCTGCCTGCTCTGCCATACGAATGTGCTGCTGCAAGCGCCGACGGTCTTCTTTTCCCATCTGATCCGAATCCGGAGTCCGGACATACAGAGCTGTAAAGGTCCCGCCGAACGCCTTTGCCATCGTCGCCGCCGTCCGCACGATCTTTGCATTGGAGGGAGAGGACGACAGACACGCCAGAATATGTTCAGTGGGTGGGTTATTCTGATTCATAAAGATCACCTGCCTTGCCCACAGTATAGCACAATTTGACGGTCACGACCACCAGCCACGTCTTTTTCCTTCCTGTCGAATGATCTCCTTCCGCATGTGATCCAGCGCATCTGCTGCCCGAAAACCGCTCAACATGACTCCAAGAACCATCAATAACAAAGCGACATCCATATGATCCGTCCTATCTTTTCAGAGCCGGAAACACTTCTGGATCGATGCGTATTTTCCCAAAACCAGCATACTTTCATCCCGGCACAGCTGCGTATCCGGCGTGATGTTCATATCGAGCTTTCCGTCTTTTTTCAGCGCAAGAATATTGATGTTATACTTTTTTCGGATATTGATCTCGCCGATCGTGCGATCCATCCATTCCGGCGGAATGGTCACTTCCATGATGGCGTGGTCGTCCTGCAGCTCGATATAATCGAGAATGTGTTCGGAGCTGTATCGGATCGCTGCCCACTTTGCCAGCTGCTTTTCCGGATAGACCACTTCATCCGCACCGTTGCGCAGCAGGAACTTAGCTTGTACATCCCGCTCTGCACGCGAGACCACAAGCTTTGCGCCCAGCTCCTTGAGCAGCGATGTTGTTTCCAACGAACTCTGAAAATTGCCGCCGATGGTTACGATGCACACATCAAAATTGCCAACACCAAGGGAGCGCAGAAAGTATTCGCTGGTGCTGTCACCGATCTGTGCATTCGTCACATAGGAAAGCACGGCGTTCACACGATCTTCATTGTTGTCGATGGCCATGACCTGATGACCCAGCTCATTCAGTTCCTGCGCAATATGGCGGCCAAAACGGCCAAGCCCAATCAAAAGAATCGATTTCATACTTGTCTCCTTTATCCGATTGCGATCTTCTCCTGCGGCAGACGAGAGTGGGCAGGGCTGCTGCCAAATGCCGCATAGATCAACGTCAATCCGCCAACACGTCCCAAAAACATCAGTGCGATCAGCACCCCCTGCGAAAGGATGCCCAACTGCGGCGTGATGCCCAATGTCAGACCTACCGTTGCCACAGCCGAAGCGGTCTCATACAGACAGACCGACATCGGCAGTTGCTCTGCCGCAGCAATGACAAAGGCTCCGAGGAAGAACAGCGTCAAATACATCCCTGCGATCGTGGCAGCATTCTTGACCGCGGAGCCATCTATGCGCCGCCCGAAAAATTCGGCATCATCTCTGCGGCGGAAGGTCGCCCACATATTGGCCAGCAGAACGGCAAATGTTGTGGTTTTCATGCCGCCTGCCGTAGAGCTGGGCGAACCGCCCAACAGCATCAGAACCACCATCAATGCCTGTGAAGTGCTGTCCATCGCAGCAAGATCAGCGGTGTTAAAACCGGCAGTACGGGGTGTAACGGATTGGAACATCGACAATAAAATGCGCTGCCGGGCAGAGCCTGCCGTGAACTCGAAGCAATAAAAGTACAGCGTCGGCAGTACCAGAAGAAACGCCGTTGTGACAAGGATCACCTTGCTCTGCATCCGGTAACGGCGAAAATCAAGGCGGTATGTACAAATGTCCTCCCATGTCAGAAAGCCAAGGCCGCCAAATACGATCAGGGCCGCGATCACTGTGGTAAGCAACGGGTCACCTGCATACCGTGTCAGCGAAACAAATTTTGCACCCTCTGTTCCCAGCAGGTCAAAGCCGGCATTGCAGAACGCCGAAATGGAATGAAACAGTGCATACCAGATCCCGCGCAAACCATAATCGGCGCAAAACGTCGGAAGCAGCAGTGCAGCACCGACCAGTTCAAACAGAGCGGTGATCCGCAGAATAAAGCCTGTCAGCCGCACGATGCCGCCCATCTGCGGGGCAGCCGTAGCTTCCTGCATCGTGCTGCGCTGCTTGAGGGAGATCTTTCGCCCGGAAAGCAGCGCAAAGGCAGCACCCACCGTAATGACGCCCAATCCTCCGATCTGGATCAGAAGAAGGATCACGCTCTGCCCGAATGCCGACCAGTAGCTGCCGGTATCCTGAACCACCAGTCCGGTCACGCAAAGGGCAGAGGTGGAGGTAAACAGTGCCTCATGGAACGGTGTGACGCACCGCTGCTGTGCAGCGATCGGAAGCATCAGAAGCAACGCGCCCACCAGATCAACTGCCGCAAAACCTGCAATAATGACCTGAAAAGAAGAAAAACGATGCCGCCTGTAACGAGGATATTGAATCATAAAAGCTCCTTTACCTATCCGTGTGCATAAAGATTAGCATGGAATAGATAAAAGAGCCGTAAAGAAAATTGTAGAAGTATAAAGATTCCATTAAAATTGATCGGCCAACACTAAAAAACGCCGGACATCACCAGTTAAAAAACAGTAATATCCAGCATTCATTAGAAAACAAACAATCCGAACCCATCTCCTATCGGAAACAAGTTCGGATCATTTCTGTTTGGTCCGAGTGGCGAGAATCGAACTCACGGCCTCTTGAACCCCATTGTGCTCCACTTGCGGACACATTGGTCAAAACAGCACACACTATACGCTATATCACCAATTTTCGAATTCATTTTTTCATTCTATTTCGTTTGATGTCAAGACGTTTCATTCCTTTTGTGGTCAAATTGTGGTCAAACGAACCTGACAAATGACCTTTCTCCCCCGGCTAAGTTACATCGCGCAATTTCGATTTTCATCAATCGAAGTTGCGCTTTTTGTTTGCACGAATTATCTATAAGGAGGATTTGTCAACCATGTCAATAAATCATCGTTGTTTTTTCATCCTTGACAGAATCGTATGACCCTTGACTACTTTTACGGACAGGCCGGAGAGCTGTTTTCGTTCTACCGCATTCCCAAGGCTCTTTTTCAGGAGCAGCGGTTTCAAGATCTGTCAACCGATGCCAAAACTCTGTACGGCATCCTGCTTGACCGCATGAGCCTTTCTGTTAAAAATGAATGGTTTGACAAAAAAGGTCGCGTGTTCATCATCTTCACGATTGAGGATGTCAAGAGGACTTTGCGTTGCGCAGACAACAAAGCGACCAGACTACTCCGGGAACTTGAAAAATTTGGTTTGATTGAACGAAAACGTCGAGGACAAGGAAAGCCATGTTTGGTGTATGTGAAAAACTTTTCGTCAGAATCTTCAAAGGAGAGTGTCAAGAATCGTGATAATGACGATTCTTGTGGCTCTAAAATTGCTTGTCAAGACCCGGTAAAATCACGAGGTATTAAGAAGAAAGAGAATAAAACAGAGATGAATAATATGAATCTTATCCTTTCCGACGAATCGGAGAAGATGAAGAATCGCGAACTGCTCGAAGAATATTTTTCATGCTCTTTGGAGATGGACCTTCTGCTCCGGCTTTGCCCGGACGATGAGGATACCATCTATCAGATCGTAGATTTGCTGGTTGACACCTGCGCTACCAACCGCAAGCTGCTGCACATTGCCGGGGATGATAAGCCCGCCGAGGTGGTACGCAGTCGCTTTATGAAGCTGAACGCTGACCATATCCACTTTGTGCTGAAGTGCCTTGCAGAGAACAGCAGCCCGATCCGAAACATGAAACAATACCTGCTTGCTTCTCTGTATAATGCACCCACCACGATGCAGCTTTTCTATCAGAACCAAACCAACCACGACTTAGCGAATCGGAGGTGATGACAATTTCAAAGAAAGCAACCACAATAGCCATCGTCAACCAGAAAGGCGGCACCGGCAAGACTACTACCTGTGAAAATTTGGGCATCGGGCTGGCAATGGAGGGCAAAAAAGTCCTGTTGGTGGACGCTGACCCGCAGGGCAGTCTGACCATTAGCATGGGCTGGCAGCAGCCCGATGAACTGCCCACCACCCTTTCCACCCTGATGCAGAAAGCCATGAACGACCAGAGCATTCCGCCCGGTGAAGGCATCCTGCACCATGCAGAGGGCGTTGACCTGATCCCTGCTAACATCGAACTGGCAGGGCTGGAAGTTTCCCTTGTCAATTGCATGAACCGGGAAAAGATGCTCAAGCAGGTGCTGGACAGTGCAAAGCACGAATACGACTTTATTCTGCTGGACTGCACTCCTTCTCTTGGGATGCTAACCGTGAATGCACTGGCGGCAGCAGATACTACCCTGATTCCTGTGCAGGCGCAGTACCTGTCTGCAAAGGGCCTGGAACAGCTTTTGCAGACCGTACAGAAGGTCCGACGGCAGATCAACCCGAAATTAAAAATTGAGGGCATTCTGCTGACCATGACCGACAGCCGCACCAACTACGGACAGCAGATCGACAACCTGATTCGAGGTGCCTACGGCAGCAAGATCAAGGTGTTTGACCAGACCATTCCCCGGTCTGTCCGTGCTGCGGAGATCAGCGCCGTAGGCAAGAGCATTTTCCAGCACGACCCCAAAGGGCTTTCCGCTGCTGCTCAAGCCGCTGTATGGAATAATCGCCTCAGAAGCCGATGAAAACAAAAATGCCGACTGCTTTTTGGCAATCGGCATAGGACAATAATTCAGTTATGCAAGCATTTTGCCCTCCAGATAGGAGCAGCGGAGATAATCAGGATTGGTGTAGTATACGTTGGAATTGAAATCGGAGATCTCATCCGTGATAAACGACGAAAAAACATCCAGAATTGCCTGTGCTGCATCATCATCCTTCATGGTGGACAGCACCAGCCCCTGGTACAGCATTCCGATGGAGGTTGCAGAAGGAACCGTGTAGCGGCACTCTGCGGCGGTATCAAAATCCCCCTCCGGGATGTTGAGATCTTCAATCAGCTCATCCGAAACCTGCTCAAAGGACAGGCAATGGTTTACTTCTGCCAGCCGGAGCTGCCGTTCGATGTCGGCTTTTGTAAAGTGACGGATCACATCCTGCCGATGATTTTTGGTCTTGCGGGCAATGGTCTCAATCAGGCTGCAAACATAGAGAACATCATTTTTCTGCTTTTCGGTCATGGATGGGTTCACTCCTCTCAAAGGTCAGGCAGTGCAAAGCGTTTACGGTGTGAAAGCTGATCTGGTGTGTTGGATGCTTGAATTTCGCCAAGGCCCAAAATGCTTCACGGCTGATCTGCCCGGACGTAAATCCGTTGACGTAATCCCAAATGGTGTCGTCTGCCATGGGTCCCTCCACAATATCGTAGGGATGGGTTTCGCCTGCACGACATTTTGCAATGAAATCCAGCCATTCGTCCGACATTTCAGGGAAACGCAGGATTTTCAGGTCGGGATTTTCTACATAGCGGTAGACGTTCACAAGGCCGTCGGCAGAACGGCGGTCTGCCCAGCGGTAGGCTTGCTGATAGTTGTTCGTGCAGTAGAATCCCCAAGAAAAGTCCTTTGTATACCGTGTGATACGGATTTCGGGATAGACAACTTCTTCTTTACTGCCATGATACAATAAAATCTCGCTCATCTGCGTCACCTTCTGTATGTGAGATGGTTACTATGGATTTCCTTATTATAATATGTACCGGGCGGCAACCGCCGCCCGCCGTTCTTAACCGAACAGGCCGCTCAGCAGGGGAATCAGGGTAATGCCGACCAGCGCAACGCCGCCGCCAGCCATGAGCTGCTTCATGCCCTGAGACTTGGAGCCGGGGTTGTCGTTACCATAACCTTCCAGCAGGTTGATGGCACCCCAAACGCCGAGACCGGCACCCAGAGCCACGACCAGAGTCTGAAGAACTTCGATAGCAGAGTTGAAGAATTCCATAGTCTTTTCTCCTTTATTATAAAGCGTTTTCGATCATTTGTACACACCCGAAATCTTATTGTTTTACACTGCATAACCGCAGCAAGGTTGATTTTCTGGTGCACTTTTCTGACCGGGATAAATTAAAACCGCCTACCGGGTCAGGCAGGCGGGAGCGAATCAGCGTCCACCACGATGAACTCATCAGCGGGGTGGATTTTTTCTTTTCGGTTCAGATATTTTTCAATATCGAAGGTGTTTTTTGGGTCGTAGTCGGAGGTCAGCTTATAGTTAGGGTGCTGGGTCAGGTCGTATTTGTCAGAAAGAAAAGGTCTAACACCACGCAACTGCAAAATGCACTTGCCGCCGTCCAGCACCGCCAGCTCGTCCCGGCTCAATAATTCGTGCCCCATCTTTTGGAACGTAGTGCCGTAACTGGGGCTGTTGCCACGGGTGTCCGAGGTGTTGAATGCGTCGATGGTTTCCTTTCCCAGCACGGCAGCCAGCTCCTTGAGGGTGGTTGGCTCCTTACCGCCCAGGAAGATGGAAGTATCCATGTTGCCGATGATGGTATCTGCGTTATCCTTATAGATTGCCTTAAGCTGACTCTGTGCCTGCAACACCAGACAGGCGGAAATCTCACGGCTTCGGATGGTGGCAACCAGCTTTTCCAGCTTGGGGATCTGGCCGATGTTGGCGCACTCGTCAATGAGACAGCGCACATGGACCGGGAGCCTGCCGCCATACACATCGTCGGCTTTTTCACAGAGCAGGTTGAAAAGCTGGGTATAACACATAGATATAAGGAAATTAAAACTGTCATCAGTGTCACTCATGATGAGGAACAGGGCAGTTTTCCTATCTCCCAGAGTGTCCAGCTCCAGCTCATCATAAGCCGTGACCTCACGCAGCTCTGCAATGTCGAACACGGCAAGACGCGCACCACAGGAAATCAGGATCGACTTGGCTGTTTTTCCAGAGACGAAAAGTCAAGGACTTTTTCATCAAATTCAAAAAGAAGTCACATTTTGCGGACTTCTTCACGGAGCATACGCTTGATTTTGTCCTC
>OAUC01000357.1_pt1 | contig 30423 bp, 15 predicted proteins | sample 1495091 | NCBI WGS metagenome assembly OAUC01 (sample SAMEA2579997, study PRJEB22360) | human gut metagenome | biome: human gut; feature: human-associated habitat; material: faeces | place: Denmark | collected 2008/2010
CACCTCCGTGGGGGGCGGGGGAAAAAGGCCCGCCGCAGGCAGCCAGCAGACCGGCTGCGCCAACAGCGCCGGCACCCTTGAGGAAGCTGCGGCGGGTGATGGTGTGAGACTCAAAATCGTGGTACATATTCTTTCCCTCCTGTAATGATTGGTACGGCTCTGCATTTCCCAAATCCCTGTCCTATCCATGCCAGTTTACCCTCCCACGGGGTAAAAAAGGGTACAAAAAGGGCGCAGAGACAGATTTTATTGATCTGTTTCTGCGCCATTGCAGAACCCATATCGATTGCAAATATTCTATCATCCCACAGGCGAGAAGTCAAGAAAAACCACGCTGGTACGGATTGAATTTTATTGATTCAGCAAACACATAAAAATGAAAAGATTTCATGTGCTGACTGAAATAGAATGACTTTTACGTCTGCTTAGCCCTGAATAGCAGCGTCGAAAGCCTTGGCAAACTGCTCGTACTGGACGGTGGTGTAGGCTTCCTCGGAAGTCTCCCAGTTGACAGCCTTGTAGTTGCAGCCGCCGTACATGGCGTTGATCTTGCTGTACTCGTTGGCGTGGGTCAGAGACCATGCGATGTCGTAGTAGGTGGGGCTGACCAGCACGTTCTCCAGCATATAGGCCTCAGCCTTGGCGAAGGCCTCGTAGCGGGCGTCGGTGTCGTTGACGATGGCGTTGGCGGCATTGACCAGATCGGTGTACTGCTCGAAAGCATCCATCAGGTCCTTCTGGTAGTCGGCAGGAGCCTCAGCCACCCGGGCGATGTTGGAGTAGTAGTGTGAGTAGAAAGCATTGTCGTCGTGGAGGGTCTCCTGACCGAGGAAGTTGACGGGGTCGCCGAAGTCGGCGCTCCAGCCGTTGATGACAAAGCTCTGGAGCTGGGGAGTGCGGACCTCCTGCGTCAGGCTGGAAACGTAGGTCTGGACGTCCAGCTTGATGAAGTCGTCGCCGAAGCTGTCGGAGAAGCACTGCTTCAGGATGGTGGCGTTGTCCAGTGCAGAGGTGCTGCTGGCGATGATGAAGTAGGTAGCCTTGACGGGGAAGGTAACGCCGATGGCGCTCAGCTCCTCCATGGCCTGCTTCTTCAGGGCGGAGATGTCGCCACCGTTGGCACGCAGGCGGATCATGGTCTCGCCATCGTACTTCTCAGCGTCGAAGCCCATCTCCTTGGCCACCAGAGTGGTGTACTCAACGCCCTGCGTGTTGTAGCACAGACCCTTCATGGTGTAGTAGTCGTTCTCGCACTTCAGGGGGTTGATCTTGTTGTAGCGGGAGAACCATGCCTTCAGGTTCAGGCCGCGGTAGAAGCACTGACGGAAAGCAGTGTTGGCGATGGCCTTGTTCCAGTTCACATCGGGGGTGCCGTCGGCGTTGTTCTTCTGGTAGTTGAAGTGCATGGCGTAGGCAGTGGGGCGGGCGCGCTTCTCACAGAGCTGGCTGTTGTACTCGTTGTTGGGGTCGGAGGTGATGGTGGTGATGGTGCTCTCGTTCAGGTCCATCTCGTCCAGCTCGCGGTTCTGGTAGAGCTGGAATGCGATGGCCTGATCGGAGATCATGGTCACGGTCATACGCTCGAAGCGGCTGACGTTGGCAGCATTGTAGTAGTGGGGGTTGGGGATATAGCTCTTGGTGTTGCCCTGGATATACTCCTCGACGATATAGGGGCCGCAGTACCACATGTTGGTGTTGTCGCAGCCACGGAAGGTCTCGATGCCCAGCTCGTCGATCAGCGCCTGAGAGGCGGGGTAGAAGCTGGTGTAGGAGGCCACGGTATCAAAGTAGGGGCAGGGGTCCTTGCAGGTGAACACCAGAGTGTAGTCGTCGGGAGCCTCGAGGCCCACACCTGCGTCCAGCATATCCTGATAGTGCAGGTCGGCGGCGGCAGCACCCATATCCTTGGTCTTCTCGTAGTACTCCTCAGCGCCCACGATGTACAGGGTGGGCATGGAGGTGTTGTTGGCCTCGTTCTTGGAGGCGTTCAGCACCCACTCCAGACCGACCAGAAAATCGGTGGCGGTGATGTGCTCCTTCACCTCGCCGTTGCAGTCCACCCAGTCCACATCGTCGCGCAGGTGGAAGGTCCAGACGGTGGAGTCCTCGTTGGCCTCCCAGCTCGTGGCGATGGCGGGCACCAGCTTGCCGTAGCAGTCGAAGCTCATCAGGCCGTCCCACAGGTTGGTGACGACGTTTGCGTCGGTGAGGGTCTGGCTGTACAGCAGGTTCCAGCTCTCGATCTCACGGTTGGCAGACTCCCAGGAGATGTACTCCTTGAGGGGGGTGGCACCGGTGGAGTTGGGGGCCTGTGCGCCGGAAGCGGCCGTGCTGCCGGAGTTGTTGGACTTGCTGCCGCCGCAGGCGGACAGCAGGCCGGCGGCACCCACGACGCCTGCGCCCTTCAGGAAGCTGCGGCGGGTGATGTTGCGGGACTCGAAATCGATGTTCATTGAGATACGCTCCTCCGAGATATTATTTTCCTTTTTCCTATCCTAAATGCAAAAAACGGCGCGCTCCGGGTGCCAAAAACGCACAAAGCGCCCGGGACTGCACCTTTCGTATTCTAACATTCTGGGCAAAAGAAGTCAATGACATACAGCGCTGAAATAGAAACAAAATGGTAACGGATGCTTTTTTCTGAAAAATCGCGGCAAAAAAACGGTAAAGAATGGAAAGAAGTCGTACCTTTACAAGATGATGGATGGATACAACGAAAGTCGGAAAACGCAAAGCGGCTATCTTTTTTCATAAAATCATGCTACAATACTACTGAATGAACCCTGTATTAAGGAGTACACGGATGAAAAAGCTGGTTTCGATGTATCAAAAATATATGTTCCGCCCCATTTTGTATAAATCCGTCACCCGGGTGTCGGTGGCGGCTGTGCTGATGCTGCTGTGGGACCGCTACGTCAGCGACGGCACGTTTACCATGTGGCAGGCCCCGGCCCTGCTGCTGGGCGTCGTGCTGCTGATGTGGGCGTGGGTGAACTACCTGCGTCTGGACGGTGTGACCATCCATCATCTGGGCGAAGAGTTTAAGGATATGGGCAAAAAGAAGAAGCTCCACTCCACCAAGTCCATCGTGGACTTTGCCGATGAGCGCATCGTCTCCTTCGAGGAGCTGGAACCGGAAGAGCGCACCTATTGCAGCATGCTCTCGAATCTCATCCTGGGCGGGGCGCTGCTCATCATCGGCCTCATCGCAGGCGCAGTGTGAGGGCAGCGGACATGGCAGAAAAAAGCGAAAAACAGCTGGTGGTGGGCATCCTTGCCCATGTGGACTCCGGCAAGACCACCCTCTCCGAGGCAATGCTCTACCGCGCGGGCAGCATCCGCAAGCTGGGCCGGGTGGATAACAAAGATGCCTTCCTCGACACCGACACGCTGGAAAAGGCGCGTGGGATCACCATCTTTTCCAAGCAGGCCCTGCTGAAAACGGGAAGTACGAGTATCACCCTGCTGGACACCCCCGGCCATGTGGACTTTTCCACCGAGACGGAGCGCACATTGCAGGTGCTCGACTACGCAGTGCTGGTCATCAGCGGCACCGACGGCGTCCAGAGCCATACCGAGACGCTCTGGCGTCTGCTGCGGCGGTATCATATCCCGACCTTCGTGTTCATCAATAAAATGGACCTGCCCGGCCCGGGCAAAGAGACGCTGCTGAGCCAGCTTTCCCACCGTCTGGGCGACGGATTCGTGGATTTCGGCGCAGAGCAGGCCGAACGGGACGAGGCACTGGCCCTCTGCGACGAGCGCCTGATGGAAAAGATGCTGGACGCGGGCAGCCTGACGGCGGAGGACATTATCCCGGCCGTCGCCCGGCGGCACGTCTTTCCCTGCTGGTTTGGCGTGGCCCTGCAGAGGGAGAATGCCGGCGGACTGCAGGGTGTGGACGAGCTGCTGGCCGGCCTCGACGAATACACCCGCGCCGCCCCGGCGCTGGAAACTTTCGGTGCGCGGGTGTTCAAAGTCTCGCAGGATGAGCGGGGAGAGCGGCTGACCTGGCTGCGCGTCACCGGCGGTGAGCTGAAAGTCAAAGCCCAGCTCACCGGCGAAGCGGACGGCGAGCCCTGGGCCGAAAAGGCCAACCAGCTGCGGCTTTACTCCGGCGCAAAATATACGCTGGCAGAGGCCATCGGCCCGGGGCAGGTCTGCGCCGTCACCGGACTGACAAAGGCGAAGCCCGGCACCGGCCTCGGGGCCGAGCGGGATAGTGACCTCCCGGTGCTGGAACCGGTGCTGAGCTATCGGGTGTGTCTGCCCGAGGGCGCGGATGTTCATGCCGCATTGGGCAAGCTCCACCGTCTGGAAGAGGAAGAACCTCAGCTCCATGTCGTCTGGAACGAGACGCTGGGCGAGATACACGTCCAGCTCATGGGCGAGATTCAGCTCGAGGTGCTCAAGAGCCTGCTGGCCGAGCGGTACGGGCTGGACGTGGAGTTCGACTCCGGCGGCATATTATATAAGGAAACGATCACCGAGGCCATCGAGGGCGTGGGCCATTATGAGCCTCTGCGCCACTATGCCGAGGTGCATCTGAAGCTCGAGCCGCTGCCCCGGGGCAGCGGGATGCAGTTTGCCGCCGACTGCCGGGAGGAAGAGCTGGACAAAAACTGGCAGCGCCTCGTGCTGACCCATCTGGAAGAAAAGCAGCACCTCGGCGTCCTCATCGGCGCGCCGCTGACGGATATGAAGATCACCCTCATCGCGGGCCGCGCCCATCTCAAGCACACCGAGGGCGGCGACTTCCGGCAGGCCACCTACCGCGCCGTGCGGCAGGGCCTCATGATGGCAAACCAAATCAAAAAGACCCAGCTCCTCGAGCCGTGGTATTCCTTCCGGCTGGAAGTGCCTGCGGAGAACATTGGCCGCGCCATGAGCGATGTCCAGCGGATGGAGGGCAGCTTTGACCCGCCCGAGACGGCACCGGACGGCCAGACCGCCGCCCTCACCGGTTTTGCACCGGTGGCTGCCATGCGCAGCTACCCCATGGAGGTGGTCAGCTACACCCGGGGCAGGGGACACCTGAACCTGACGCTGGACGGCTACCGCCCCTGCCACAATGCGGCGGAGGTCATCGAGGCAGTGGACTATGAGCCGGAACACGACCTGGACAACCCCGCCGACTCGGTGTTCTGCTCCCACGGTGCGGGCTTTGTGGTGCCGTGGGAGCAGGTGCGCAGCCATATGCACGTGGACAGCGGCTGGGGCCGCACCGCCCCGGCAGCAGAAGAGACCGCTGCCCGTCCCCGCCGGATGGCGGCTTACCGCGCCACGCTGGAAGAGGACGCCGAGCTGCTGAAAATTTTTGAGCGCACCTACGGCCCCATCAAACGGGACCCGCTGGCGGCGTTCCGCCCGGTGCAGAAGCGGGAGCGGCCCGATTTCGCCGCCGAGCAGTGGGAGATCGCCCCCGAATACCTGCTGGTGGATGGCTACAACATCATCTTTGGGTGGGACGAGCTGAACGCCCTCTCCAAGGAGAGCCTCGACGCCGCCCGCCACCGGCTGATGGACATTCTCTGCAACTATCAGGGCTTCAAGAAGTGCGTCCTCATCCTCGTGTTCGATGCCTACCGTGTGCCGGGCAGTCCCGGCAGCATCGAGCAGTACCACAACATCCACGTCGTCTACACCAAAGAGGCCGAGACGGCGGATATGTTCATCGAGCGGGTCACCCACGAGATCGGCAAAAACCGCCGGGTCCGGGTGGCGACCTCCGACGGCATGGAACAGGTCATCATTCTGGGCCACGGCGCCCTCCGCGTCTCGGCCCGGATGTTCCACGAAGAGGTGCAGGACGTGGAAAAAGAGATAAGGCGCTGCATTCAGGGGGAGGCGTGAGCATGGCACCCGAAATTACGGCTGAATTTGTCTGGTCACACATCCCAAAACGCTCGAGGGAGAGCAACAAGGGCAGCTTCGGCGCGGTGCTGGCTGTGGCGGGAAGCGCCTGCTACCGCGGTGCGGCGTCGCTGACCGTCGAGGGCGCTCTGCGCACCGGCGCAGGCATCGTCACACTGGCAAGCGTCGAGCCGGTGCTGGCGGCGGTGTCGGCACGCCTGCCGGAATGCTGTCTCTGCCCCTGTGAGCCGGGGGCAGAAGGGGGCATCTCCCCCCAGAGCATCCCCCGCATCCTCCGGCAGAAGGCCACCGTCCTGCTCATCGGGCCGGGGCTGGGCTATCTTGCCCAGAGCACGGCCCGCGCCGCCGAGACGCGGACGCTGGGGAAGAAGCTGCTCACCGGCTTTTCGGGCAGTGCGGTGCTGGACGCCGATGGCCTCAACGCCGCCGCCAGCCTCATGAACGCGGGTGAGGAACTGCCGCGCCCGGCCAAAGAGCTGATTTTGACGCCCCACCCGGGGGAGATGTCCCGGCTGACGGGGCTTTCGGTGGAGGCCGTTCAGGCCGACCGGGAGGGTGTTGCCCGGCGGTATGCCGCTCAGTGGAATGCGGTGGTGGTGCTGAAAGGGGCGCGGACCGTGGTCGCCGCCCCGGATGGCCGCGTCTGCGTCAACCCCACCGGCAATCCCGGTCTTGCCCGGGGCGGGAGCGGCGATGTGCTGGTCGGTATGACGTCGGCCCTGCTGGCCTGCGGTCTGTCCGCCTGCGAAGCCGCCGCCTGTGCGGTCTGGCTCCACGGTGCCGCCGCTGACCGTGCCGCCCGCCAAAAAGGCGAGTACGGGATGCTCCCGCAGGATATTTTCGTACAGCTGGGGCAGATGTTTGCGGAAAATGACCGTTGAAATGTGAAAAACAAAATGCAGAATCCATAAAATTTTGCACTGATTTCCGTCGATAGATACAAAAGAGGTGTTGAATATGGTTGAAAAGTTGGAAAAAATCATTTCGCAGAGCCAGAGCATCGTCTTTTTCGGTGGTGCGGGCGTGTCCACCGAGAGCGGCATCCCGGACTTCCGCAGCGTGGACGGCCTCTACCATCAAAAATACGATTACCCGCCCGAGACGATCTTGAGCCACACCTTCTGGGAAGAGCGCCCCGAGGAGTTCTACCGCTTCTACCGCGATAAGCTCATCGTCAAGGGAGCAAAGCCCAACGCGGCGCATCTGCGTCTGGCAAAGCTCGAGCGGGAGGGCAGGCTGAAAGCCGTCATCACCCAGAACATCGACGGCCTCCATCAGGCGGCAGGCTCCAAGACGGTGTACGAGCTCCACGGCAGCACCCTGCGCAACTACTGCGTCAAGTGCGGCGCGTTCTACGATGTGGACTTCATCGCCAACAGCACCGGTGTGCCGCGCTGCCCCAGATGCGGCGGTATCATCAAGCCGGACGTCGTCCTCTACGAAGAGGGGCTGGATGAGCAGGTATTGTCCGGCGCCGTCTCGGCTATCCGCCGCGCTGATACCCTCATCATCGGCGGTACCAGCCTTGTGGTCTACCCGGCGGCGGGGCTCATCCGTTACTTCCGGGGCGACCACCTCGTGGTCATCAATATGCAGCCCACGAATGCGGACGCCGAGGCCGATCTGTGCATTGCAAAGCCCATCGGACAGGTGCTCAGCGAGGATGTTGTGGTGGAGGATTGAAGCTGAAACGCTGAAAATAGAAGGTTTTCCCGGTTGACCTTTCTTGTGGTAAACATGGAGGTGAGACGATGGAGTGCGTACAGAGCCCAAACTTTTACTTTGCAATCCGAAAAGATACAGGAGAACCGGTTCATATTTCGTATTTTTCGCAGCTTCCAGACGAAGAAAAAGGTAAATATAGAGGTCTGAAATGTAATTGTATCTGTGCGGCCTGTAAGCGCTCGCTTGTGGCAAAAATGGGAGAGGTGAAAGCTCCACATTTTGCTCACTATGTAGAAAAAGGAACCATTCTGGATTGTTCCGCTCAAAAGGCAAACGAAAGCGGCCTGCACCAGATGGCGAAAGAAATCATTGCGAAGGGTGACCATATCCATTTGCCCGAAATCGAAATTGATGCAGATAAAGATGAAAATCGAAATGTAAATGACTGGGAGCAATGCCAGCCGTTACATATCAAAGATGAGCAAATGTGGTATTTTTCAAGCGCAGAAATGGAAGTGCCCTGTAATGGCTTTACTCCGGATGTCTACCTTCATGGAGAAAAGACCGATTTGCTTGTAGAAATTATGGTTACACATCCTGTGGATGACGAAAAGAAAGAGCGCGTAAAACAAGCCGGACTGCCGATGATCGAAATTGACATCTCTGACATTTATAATAATCTGGAGGAATTTTCAAAAGAAACGCTTCGGAGAGAGTTGATTGATTCAGTTGAACACAAAGATTGGATTTACAGCCGCTTGAAGGGAGAAAAGAGTGTTGAGCAACTTAAAGCAAGAAATCAAAAATTGGAAAGCAAATACCAACAACAGCGGGCGGAAATTTTAGAGCAGTTAAGACGAAAACAACAAAAAGAGGAATGGATTGAAAAACAGCAACAACATGAGCAACTGACATGGATACAAATTGATAGGTTAGAGGAGAATAAAGATTATTATCTTAGCATTAGCCAAGGACTAGTGAATCCAGAAAGGGCATTAAAAGTAGTTAACAATCTCGGTATTTGTAACTGGCCAAGTTTGCAGTTTACAGATGTGGAGAAGATGCCAATTTATCTTAACATTCCGGTTTTTGGGGAGGTTGCTTTTAATTGTGACCGAAGAATATGGCAAGCAATTTTGTTTGAAAAGTTTATTTGTTGCAAAAACAAGGAAGAAACAATATATCCGATTGCAATATTTTCGCATTTTGCTTATAACAGAAACGGACTGCTGAATAAAGAATTGGTACATATCGGGAAGATGAAAGGAGGAAGAACATATTTTCCGAAGAAAAATCTTCTGCGGTATGCCATTGAAGAATATATGGCACATTTGTTAGAACTCGGATTCATAGGGAAAAAGTTTAGCAGAGAAAAATTCCATGTGCTATACTATGTGCAATGTAAAGCTTTAAAGCCGACAAATACGAAGTATGAGCGATTTTTAAGAAAAACTATTCCGCAAATGCCGTTGACAAATCAGCCGTTTGAATATTTTCAAGAACACTGGGGACATGAAATTGAGACAATAGTTGATTTTTAAAGGAAGGGGACAATTAGTTCTATATCATATAGAGAGATAAAACAGAGACTCCTCTATGCAGAGCCATTTGGTAGCATAGAGGAGTCTTTTTGTTAATCAATGGTCGTCTTCGTCCGTCCCACGCCCAGCACGGCGGTGGAGATCTTTTTCCAGCTGTTGCAGCCGCAGACGCCGTCGGCGCGCAGACTGGTGCGCCGCTGGAAGCCCCTGAGGGCTTCTTCCGTCCGGCTGCCGAAGATGCCGTCGATGCGGTTCCCGGTCTGGTAGCCCAGCGTCGAGAGGGCGTCTTGGAGGATCATGACGTAGCAGCCCCGGCTGCCCCGGCGGAGGGTGGGGTAGCCTGCCGTGGTGCCTCTGCAGGCAGGCGTGCCGTAGCGGCGGTCGAAGTGGACCCATGTGGGGGTCTGGCTCAGCGGCTCGACATAGCCCCACGCCCCGGTGGAGCGGGCGGCGTTGTAGATGGCGGTGCGCTGGGTCCGGCTGAAGCTCTGCCCCACATCGAAGGCCACGCCGGCATAGTGCTGGCTGCGGGTGCCGTGGCCTCCCTCCCAGATGCGGCGGAAGGCGTATCCCACCGGGATGCCCCTGCCGTATTTGCGGCGGGTGAGGTTCCACGCTTCCATTGCCGCAATGGTCGTCCAGAGCACCGGGCTGTTCGATTTGCCCCGGAACTCCCGCACGGTCAGAGTCCTGCCGGTGCTGTAGGGCATGGGGTCGTTCTCGCGCAGGCTCGAATAGGTGTAGACTTTGTTCTCGTAGGCGTCATAGACCAGTAAGCGTGCCATCTCTCATCCCTCCTCGGTGCAGCTGTCGCAGGCAGTATGACTCTGGGCGCGGAGTGCGGCCCAGGTGGGCCGGTCCACGACGCCGTTTGGCTCAAGGCCCGCCCGCTGCTGCGTGTCTTTTACAGCGGCGGTGTCCTCCGGGCCGAAGACAGCGTTGTCGGCGACGTAGTCCTCCTCGCAGTAGAGCTGGGAGCGGTCATTGAGCCAGCCCTCGATGAGGCGGACATCAGCGCCCACGCTGCCCTCCTTCATGGCCCGGTCCGGGTAGTCCGGCCCCTGCCCGGGATGCCGGTCGGGGTTGGGGGTGAAGGCCGCCAGCTGTAAGCTCAGGGCTTCCACTGCTGTCCACGTTTCGGCGTCTGCCACGCCGGTGGCGGGCAGGCCCAGAAGCTCCTGCGCGCTGGCGGTGGCGTTCGCGGTCTCCTGTGTGTACTGGCTGGAAAGCGCGGGGGACGCTACACTGTCGTAGTAGTAGGCGATGCGCTGCAAAAGCAGGGTGTAGTAGAGCACGGCGCTGCTGTCGGTGCCGACGGTGAGCGGTGTGCCGGGGTAGGGGAGACGCTTGAGGGTGACCACCGGCCCGGACGAGCGGAGGGCCGACGCTTTGCCGTAGAGCGAATCCCATGTCTTCCGGCCTACGATGCCGTCCACCGTCAGCCCGGCGAACCGCTGGTAGGCCCGCACGGCGGCCTCGGTGGCCGCGCCGAAACGGCCGTCGATGGAGACAGAGGGGATGCTGCTCTGGTAGGCGCTCATGAGGTAGAGGTAGAATTGCAGCTCCCGGACGGCGGTGCCGGTGGAGCCATTGCGCAGTACGCCCGGGTACTCGCCGGGCCGCAGACTGGGCGAAAGCAGGCGGTTGGCAATGTCGTTGTAGACTTCGTAGAGCTTGTTCCATGTCGTCCGGCCCACGACGCCGTCGCTGGTGAGGCCGAAGTAGGTCTGGAACCGCCGCACGGCCGCTGCGGTAGACGAGCCGAAGACGCCGTCCACGGTGACATTGTTGAGACGGGAATAGACCGTCCGCGCGATCTTCAGCCAGAACTGCACCAGCCGGACGTTCTGGCCGCTGCTGCCCTGGCGCAGGGCGGTGCCGGGGTAGGCGTTGGGGGTGCCGTTGTCGGACTGGATGCTGCGGAACTGGTCGTACAGCTCGGTCCATGTGGTGCGGCCCACGATGCCGTCCACCGTCAGGCCGTAGCGCCGCTGGAACGCCCGGACGGCCGCCGCTGTGCCGCTGCCGTAGACGCCGTCCACCGTGACAGAGGGGATGCTGCTCTCATACTGAGCCAGCGTACTCAGCCAGAACTGCATCTGCTCTACCTTGCTGCCGGTGGAGCCCTGTTTGAGGACGCTGCTGCCGAAGTTCCATGAGCCGTCCGAGAGGGTGCCGCTGAAGGTCTCGCCTTCACTGGTCAGCTCGGCGAGGTCCTTCACCGAGACATAGATATAGCTGATCTTATACCAGGTGCTGCGGCCCACCACGCCGTCGGCGGTGAGGTTGAACTGCTTCTGGAACTTTTTGACCGTCTCGGTCATCTTGCGGCCGAAGATGCCGTCCACCGTCAGCAGGCCGAGGAAGGGATAGTCTTTGGTGATGCGGTTGAGCTGCCGCTGCAGGGTGAACACCGCCGCTCCGGTGCTGCCCTGCCGCAGAGGGCTCCCGGGGTAGCTCTGGGGGATGGACTGGATGTTGTTGGTGCGGATGATCTCGATGTTGCTGCCGTAGTAGTATTTGAGGATGCTCAGTGCGCTGCGGCCCTGATTGGCCAGCGTGACCGTCCCCCACTGCTTGAGGCCGGGGCAGGTGACGGATTTTCCGTCGCAGTACTCGGCGTAGTAGGGGTTCACGGTGCCGGTCTTGCGGATATAGGTGTTGAAGATGTCGTCCGTCAGCCGCACCATGACGTCGAACACCGTCCGGCCATGGACGTAGTATTGGTCGTAGCTGGTGGAGTTGGTGATGTTGAAACTGTAGCCCTTGCTGGGGTACCACTCGGTGTAGATGCGGTTGAGAGCCAGCGAGATCTGGCAGTGGATGTTGGCCCGCAGGGCCTGCTCGGGCCACGGGGAGCAAAATAACCCAACTGGCCAAAGCTGCCTTTTTGTCAAGGGATAATAATAGAACATAAGCAGGATTCACAAGCATGAACTCTTGAAATGCTTCTGTTATAATGTTGTACTACATACTGTATGCGTTGGTATATATACTGTTCAAAAAAGCTGCATCGACTGGCGCAAAGAAATCGGACACGCGCTGCTTTTATGAATCAACATATGAAATTTTATTGAAAATCCATCATGGCGGTGGTAAAATAATCCTATAGTTCTGTCATGCTGTATCGATGCCTTTTTGTGGTATTCGGGAGTGCAGAACGGCAGCTGCCCAAGAGTTGTGAGGGAAACGATTTGATGAACAAAAGAACATTGCACCGCCTTCTTTCTGCGTTTGCGGCATTGGTGATAGGTCTATCTGTGCTGACCGGCTGCGGAACAAAAACCGCCGAAAATGTGGAAAAGCAGGAGGATGCTCAGACCATTCAGGTGTATCTGTGGACGAATAACCTGTACGAAACCTATGCGCCTTATATCCAGTCCCAGCTGCCGGATGTAAATATTGAATTCATCGTGGGAAACAACGATTTGGATTTTTACAAGTTTTTGCAGGAGAACGGCGGCCTGCCGGATATCATCACCTGCTGCCGCTTCTCGCTGCACGATGCGGCTCCCTTGAAGGACAGCCTGATGAACCTTGCCTTGACCAACGAAGCGGGCGCTGTGTACAACACCTACCTCAACAGCTTCAAAAACGAGGACGGCAGCGTGAACTGGCTGCCGGTCTGCGCCGATGCCCACGGCTTTGTGGTCAACCGCAGCCTTTTTGAGCAGTACGGTATCCCCCTGCCCACCGATTACGAGAGCTTCGTTTCGGCCTGTCAGGCGTTTGAGAAGGTGGGCATCCGCGGCTTTACCGCCGATTATACCTACGACTACACCTGCATGGAAACGCTGCAGGGGCTTTCCGCTGCCGAGCTTACCACGACGGATGGGCGCAGGTGGCGCACTGCTTACAGCGACCCTGCCAGCACCGCACGGGTGGGTCTGGACGACACCGTGTGGCCGGGGGCATTTGAGCGGATGGCGCAGTTCATTCAGGATACCCACCTCACAGCGGATGACCTCGAGAACACCTACGATGACGTGACCGGGATGTTCCGGAACGGAGAAGCTGCCATGTACTTTGGCAGCTCCGCCGGTGTCAAGGTGTTTCAGGATGAGGGCATCGACACGACCTTCCTGCCCTTCTTCAGCCAGAACGGCGAAAAGTGGATCATGACCACCCCCTATTTCCAGATCGCTCTGAACCGTGACCTCGAGCAGGACACCGCGCGCCGCGAAAAAGCCATGAAAGTGCTGAACGTCATGCTCTCCGAGGAGGCGCAGAGCCGTATCGTTGCCGACGGGCAGGACCTGCTGAGCTACAGCCAGAACGTCCCCCTGCGCCTGACCGAGTACATGAAGGACGTGCGCGATGTGGTGGAAGAAAACCACATGTATATCCGCATCGCCTCCAACGATTTCTTTGCCGTCTCCAAGGACGTTGTCTCCAAAATGATCGCGGGCGAGTACACGGCACAGCAGGCTTATCGTGCGTTCAATGCCCAGCTTCTTGCCGAAGAAACGCCTGCCGATGACGAGATCGTGCTGACCTCCGGGAAGAGCTATTCCAATGTCTTCCACGCAAACGGCGGCAGCGCCTCCTTCTCCGTTATGGCGAACACGCTGCGGGGCGTTTATGGCACCGATGTGCTGCTTGCCACCGCAAACAGCTTTACCGGCAGTGTGCTGCAGGCAGACTATAACAAGAAAATGGCCGCTTCCATGATCATGCCCAACGGTCTGATGTCCCGCCAGCGCACCATGACCGGCGCAGAGCTGAAGGAAGTTGTCCGCGCCTTTGTGGAGGGCTGCGAGGGAGGGTTTGTGCCCTTCAACCGCGGTTCTCTGCCGGTGGTCAGCGGCATTGCCGTGGAGGTCAAAGAGGCAGGCGGCAGCTATACCCTGACCGGCATCACCCGGAACGGACAGCCGCTGGGGGACGACGACACCGTTACCGTGACCTGTCTGGCAGCGGAAAATCAGATGGAAGCGCTGCTTGCGAGCGAAAGCGGCAGGTCTTTGGACGGAGATACATGGGTAAAAAACAGATGGCGCGATCATCTCTCCGGCGGCGGCGCAGCGCTTGCAGAGCCTGAAAACTACATGACACTGAGGTGAGCGGGATGGAAGACGAAAAGCATGGATCCAAACGAAACTGCCATCCCCGGCAAAAGTGGCTCCCTGTTGCGGCCATCCTTCTTCTGGTCTTGCTGGCAGTCGGTTTCAGTGTTCGGTACATCTCGTTTGTGTCCCAGACCATCTATCAGGAAAGCACCTCGCATCTGGAAGAGGTGCTGCATAAATCCAACAATATGCTGAAAGAGATGGTGCGCAAGAACCTGACCTATCTGCATCTGTACAACGGCTTTCTGGAAAGTACCTCGGATGAAGCAGAGATTCAGGCATATATCGAGGCAGCGCAGCAGGACACCGGATTTGCCGAATTCTACTTTCTTACCTATGACGGCAACTACATGACCGTGACCGGGGAGACCGGCTACCTTGGCCTGCAGACCAATCTGGACGAAGAGCTTGCCAGCGGTAACGATATTGTGATGAATACGGCTCTGCCCGGCAAAACCCAGATGCTTGCGTTCATCTGTCCCGAAACGCAGGGCAGCTACCGGGGCTTTGCCTACGATGCCGTTGCCATCTCTTATTATAATGATGCGGTGCTTAGATTGCTGGACAGCTCTGCCTTTGAGGGCAATGCCAGCAACTATGTCATCTACCCGGATGGGCGGGTGGTCATCGACAATTCTGTAAACCGCAAGGAGACCATTTACAATTTCATTGCGATGCTGCGCGACCATTCCGATCTTTCCGAGGCGCAGATCCTGGAGCTGTCCAATGCCTTTGCACAGGGCAGCAGCGGAAACATGAAGGTAAAGCTGGGCGACACCAGTTATTATCTGGTCTACGAGGACACGGCGGTCCAGAGCTGGACGATGGTGGGGCTTGTCCCGGTCAAAATCGTCAATGCCAATCTGGATAAGCTGTGGTTCCATACAGTGCAGATCGCAGCGGGCATCGCCGCAGGTCTTGCGGTGCTGGCCATTCTGCTCATTGTGCGCAGAAGCCATACAACCCTGCGCCGGAAGAATACTGAGATCTCGTACCGGGATGAATTGTTCCAGAAGCTCTCGCTGAACGTGGACGACGTTTTCCTGATGTTGGACGCAGAGACCTCCAAGGTGGATTATGTCAGCCCGAACATTGAGCGGCTGCTGGGCATCCCGTGGAAAGAAGTCCGGCAAAATGCTTTCGCTCTGGACAAGCTGGGCGCCCCGGAGCAGGGCAAAAACTTTCTGGATGGGCTTCTCAGCGGGCAGCAGCGGGAATGGGATCTCGAGTTTGAGCATCTGGAAACCAAAGAGCGCCGCTGGTTCCATAACATCGCCATAGGCAGCGAGGTGGAGGGCAGGACCAAATACATCCTTGTCATGTCCGACCGCACCGCCGACAAACAGGTGAATCAGGCGCTTTCGGATGCCGTTGCCGCCGCCGAGACTGCTAACCGCGCCAAGAGCACCTTCCTTTCCAATATGTCCCACGACATCCGCACCCCCATGAACGCCATCATCGGCTTTACCACACTGGCGATCAGCAATATCGACGACAAGGAGCGGGTGAAGGATTATCTGGCCAAGACCCTTGCTTCCAGCAACCATCTGCTCTCGCTCATCAACGATGTGCTGGATATGAGCCGCATCGAAAGCGGAAAGCTCCATCTGGAAGAGGTGGAAGTCAACCTTTCGGATGTGCTGCACGATTTGAAAACCATTGTCAGTGGGCAGATCTACGCAAAACAGCTGGAGCTTTATATGGACGCGATGGATGTGACCGACGAGGATGTCTACTGCGACAAGACCCGGCTGAACCAGATCCTGCTGAACCTGCTGTCCAACGCCATCAAGTTTACCCCGGCGGGCGGCACGGTCTCGGTGCGGGTGCGCCAGCTTGCCGGGCAGGTGCGCGGCTGCGGGCAGTACGAGTTCCGCATCAAGGACAACGGCATCGGCATGAGCCCGGAATTTGCCAAAAAAATCTTTGAGCCGTTTGAGCGGGAGCGCACCTCCACGGTCAGCCGTATCCAAGGCACCGGCCTTGGCATGGCTATTACCAAAAACATCGTGGATATGATGGGCGGCACCATCGAGGTGCAGACAGCGCAGGGCAAGGGCAGCGAGTTTATCATTCGTGTGCCGCTGCGGGTGCAGGCAGAGCACCGCCCGGTGGAAAAGATCACCGAGCTGGAAGGTCTGAAGGCTCTGGTGGTGGACGACGATTTCAACACCTGCGACAGCGTGACAAAGATGCTGGTCAAGGTGGGAATGCGCGCGGAGTGGACCCTTTCCGGCAAGGAAGCGGTGCTGCGCGCGCGGCAGTCCATCGAGATGAGCGATGTCTACCACGCCTATATCATCGACTGGCGGCTGCCGGATATGAACGGCATCGAGGTCACCCGCCAGATACGCAGCCTGAACGACGATACCCCCATCATCATCCTGACGGCCTACGACTGGTCTGACATTGAGGTGGAGGCAAAGGCCGCCGGTGTGACGGCCTTCTGCTCCAAGCCCATGTTCTTGTCTGACCTGCGCGAGACCCTGATGAGCGCTCTCGGCCAGAAGCTGACAGATGCGTCGCAGGAGCTTCTGCCGGAAAAGAACGCCGACTTCAAGGACAGACACATCCTGCTGGTAGAGGACAACGAGCTGAACCGCGAGATCGCGCAGGAGATCCTGCGCGAGTACGGCTTCCGGGTCGATACGGCGGAAAACGGTGAAGTGGCGGTGGAAAAGGTGAGCACCGCCGCACCGGGCAGCTATGATCTGGTGCTGATGGATGTGCAGATGCCGGTGATGGACGGCTACACCGCCACCCGGAAGATCCGCGCACTGGATGACCCTGCCCGGGCAAAGCTCCCCATCCTTGCCATGACCGCCAACGCCTTCGACGAGGACCGCCGCAACGCATTGGAAAGCGGCATGAATGGCTTTTTGTCCAAGCCCATCGTGATCGGCGATCTCGTGCAGGAGCTGCGCAAAATTTTGTGAGCCAAACGCCTGTCAGACAGAAAATAAATAAAGCATCCGCAGCAGGCTTCGCAGAGGCTCTTGACCTCTGGAAGCGAATGCTGCGGGTGCTTTTGCTTTTGTCGGCTGGCAGCCGTTATGATTTCAGTACATCTGCAAGGACCTGCAGCAGATGCGGAATATCCAGCGGCTTTGCAATGTGGCCATCCATACCGGCCTCCAATGCATTCTGACGGTCTTCTTCAAAGGCATTTGCCGTCATTGCAAAGATGGGAATGCCTGCCTTTGCAGCATCCGGCAGGGCGCGGATCTGCCGCGTCGCCTCGTAACCGTCCATCTTGGGCATCTGGATGTCCATTAAGATCAAATCGTACTGCCCGGGGGCCGCCTGCTTCATCTTCTGGACAGCGATCTCGCCATCCTCAGCAGTGTCTACCGCAAAGCCCGCTTCCTTCAGGATCTCCAGTGCGAGCTCGCGGTTCAAGGCATTGTCCTCCACCAGCAAAAGTTTCTTTCTCTTGAGCTCGGAGGCATCTGGCTGCGCTGGCTTACAGGCAGGCTCTGCACCGTACGGTTCTGCCAGCACTCTGCGCAGTTCGGAAAGGAACAGCGGCTTTTCGCAGAAGGCGGTCACTCCGGCCGCGCGGGCTTCCTCTTCAATATCCGTCCAATCGTAGGCCGTCAGAATGATGATAGGGCAGCTTTTCCCGATCACCTTGCGGATCTGCCGTACGACCTCGATGCCGTTCATATCGGGGATGAGCCAGTCGATGATGTAGACGCTGAATTCGTCGCCCTGCTCCATGGCGTACCGGGTGCGGATCACCGCTTCCCGGCCGGAGATCGTCCACTCCGGCCGCATCCCGATCTTGGACAGCATGGTGCTGACGCTCAGGCAGGTGTCGGTATCGTCGTCTGCTACCAATGCGCGCAGCCCTTCCAACTGCGGGAGCTGCTTGGGCTCCACCTTTTGTCCGCTGAGTGCGAAGCAGAGATCTACGATGAATTCGCTGCCCTTGCCCGGTTTACTTTCGATCGCAATGGTGCCGCCCATCATATCCACGATGTTCTTGGTGATGGACATGCCCAGGCCGGTACCCTGAATTCCGCTGACGGTGGAGCTTTCCTCCCGGCTGAACGCCTCAAAGATGTGCTTCTGGAATTCTTCGCTCATACCAATGCCATTGTCCTTGATGCGGAACTCATAGCAGCCACGGCCCTTGGGCGCACCGTTCTTCTGGGCAATGCGGATGCTGATCGTACCGCCTGTGGGAGTGAACTTGATGGCGTTGGACAAAATGTTCAGCAGGATCTGGTTCAGCCGCAGCGGGTCGGTGATGATGTCCTCGTTCTCCACGTCCATGGTATCAATGAAAAGCGACAGCCGCTTTGCCGAAACATCGGGTTGGATGATGGAGCGCACATCGTGGACGAGGTCCGGCAGATGCACCGCTTTTTCTTCAATTTTTACTTTTCCGCTCTCGATTCGGCTCATATCCAGCACATCATTGATGAGAGAAAGCAGATGCTGGCTGGAGGTAGAGATCTTTTTCAGGTAGTCCAGCACCTGCTCCTTATTATCAATATGGGTCGCAGCCAGCGAGGTGAAGCCGATGATGGCGTTCATGGGGGTGCGGATATCGTGGCTCATATTGAACAGGAACTCCCGCTTGGCACGGTTTGCCGCACCCTCGTGCTGGAGTGCGATCTCCAGTTTGCGGTTCTGTTCCTCCAGCTGAGCCTGATACTTCTTCTCCTGCTCTTTCTTCTGCTGCTCCATCTCCTGCACGGAGCGTCTGCGCAGCACCCGAAGGACCATTACAAGCAGGATGTAACCGGCCAGCGCCATCAAAATCAGCGGAAACGATTCACGGAAGACGGACTTTTCATCCGTATACGCGTAGAGATCGAAAGACCTTCCGTGACAGTACATTCCAACATAGCAGCCGGAGCCGTTCCAATCGTGGGTATGGGTCAGCGTTTCGGCAGCCCCGGCTTTGCGGATCTCCCGCACCGGCAGACTGTCCGCAGCATCCTGCCCGATGAGCTCCGGGCGGTTGGAGGCAATGACCTGATTGTTCTGCACGATGAACAATGTGCCGCTGGTCTCAACCGAGTAACCGTCCAGTACGCTCTGGATGGACAAGGCCGTTCCCTCTATAAATTCTGCCGGGGTATAGCGGTAGGCAAGCAGGATGACCTCTTTGCTTTCTGCCCGGTGTGCCGCAACATCCACGGCAGACCCATCCTCCAGCAGGACCCGCTTCAGGTAGGTCTTTTGCGGGTAAGAGAAAACGTCCAGAACGGCATCATTTTTGAGCTGCTCTCCAAACCGGGCATAGCCGATGCCGTTCGTTGTGGATTCGCACAGGAGCGTACCGTCCGGAGACAGAACTGAAATACCTGTGAGCCAGAGCAGCTCTGCCTGCCTGTTCAGGCACTGCGGGTCGGAAAGGTCGAGCGCAGGGTCCTGTGCCAGCTGATGCACCGATACCGCCGTGCGGCGGAGCGCTTTGGCCACGACCGTATCGTTGTGCTTTTCAAAGCTGGTGGACTGGGATTTGACAAAATCAAGGATCTGGCAGAAACGAGCCTCCGTTGCACGCAGTGCCTGCCAACTCGAGAAAAAAACGACGCCGGCCATAAAAAGCACGCCGATGACCAGATAGAGCCCCCATCTCCATGTATCGGAGATGGTTCTGTTTTTACATGCCAATGGTGTCCACCTCCAGATACTGCGAAGGATGTTCAAGATACTTGCCAAGGATCTGCTCCAGTGTGCCGTCTGTGCGCATCTGCGCAAGAACAGCGTTCAGCTGGGTGTCCAGCCCGCGGCTGTCGTTTTTGGCAAAGGCGATGCCCAGCCCGGTGACCAGCAGCGGTTCTTCGAGGATGCGGAACTCCACGGAATTGTCCTTCATGTATTGCAGGATGGCCGTCTCATGGGCAGCGATGGCATCCACATAGCCGCAGGCCAGCATCGCATACTGCACGCTGCGGTCTTCGGTGCTGAACACCTCGACGGTCTGCGGGATGCGCGGGTCGGAGCCGCTGAGAAAGATCTCCTCCGGTTTGCCGGTGCTCTGCACGGCGATGGTCTTTCCGGCAAGGTCGCCGAGTGTCCGGATGCTGCTGTCGGCATCCACCGCAGCCACCTGACGGCTCACCATGTAGGGTCCCGCCCAGCGGTATACCTCCTCGCGCCCATCCATGGAAAAGCAGCCCCAGATGCAGTCGATGGTACCGCTTTCCACCAGATCTGTTTTTTGCTCCCAATCGATCGGTTCAAACTGGGCAGCATATCCCATGCGGCGGAACGCTTCGGTGGCGATCTCCACGTCGATCCCGGCGGGAACGCCGTCATTGTTCAGATAAATATAGGGCGGATAGGTATCGCTTCCCACAATGAGCTGCGGAAGACCGCTGTCCTTCGCGTTGGTTCCGCCGCAGGAAGTCAGACTGCCGACGGCAGCAGATGCCGCCAGCAGCGTGCAGCCGCGCAGAAATGCACGGCGTGAGATTCTGTGTTTCATTTGGACTTTTTGTTCTCCTGTTTTATTGCATCCATTGCTCAGTTGTGCTGCTGTAATTCTTCTTTCAGGTCAGCCTGAATATCCGTCAGGCACTGCAGCAGCAGCGGGTTGAACGCTCCGCACTCGCCGTTCAGGATCATCTGCACGGCTTTTTCGTGGGAGAAGGCTTTTTTGTAGCAGCGTTCGCTGGTCAGTGCATCGTACACATCAGCCAGCGAGACCAGTTGTGCGCTGATGGGGATCTCATCGCCCTTCAGCCCATCCGGGTAGCCGCGCCCATCCCAGCGTTCGTGGTGCCAGCGGGCGATCTCGTAGGCCGTTTGCAGCAGCGGCTGCTCTGCAAAATTATCCAGATCATGCAGCATCTTGGCTCCCAGCATACTGTGGGTCTTCATGACCTCGAATTCCTCCGGGGTCAGCCTGCCGGGCTTGTTAAGGACCTTTTCGTCAATGCCGATTTTTCCGATGTCGTGCAGGGCAGAAGCCAGCGGGATCAGATCCTGCTGTTCCGCAGTGATAGAGTATTTGCTGCTGATCTCCAACAGACGGCGGAGCAGCAGCTCAGTGATGATACGGATGTGCCGCACATGGGCGCCGCTTTCGCCGTTGCGGAATTCTACGATATGACTCAGTACACCCACCAGCATATCCGTATTATTTTCACGGGCGCGGATCTGCTCAGAGACCATCTGCACCAGCCGCCGCTGCTTGGCGTACAGCTTGATGGTGTTGGTCACACGGCGGTACACGATACGAGCATCGAAGGGGCGATTGACATAATCACTTGCGCCCAGCTCATAGGAACGCCGGATCGTCGCATCGGAGTCCTCGCTGGAGATCATAATGACCGGGATATCCTCGATGGTGTGGTTGGTATTCATGGCTTTCAGCACTTCAAAGCCGTCCATAACGGGCATATTGATGTCCAGCAGCACCAGTGCAATGTTTCCGGCCTCTGCCTGCAATTTTTCCATGCATTCCCGTCCGTTTTCAGCTTCCAGAACATGGTAACTATCCCTCAGGATCTCTGTCAGCATCATGCGGTTCATTGCGGAGTCATCCACAAGTAAGATCTGTGACTTGTTCTGCAAAAGTTTTTCCAAAGCCGCCAGGTCATGCCCCGGAACCTCCACCATGACGGCATTCTTGCGGCACTTTGCCTGATACATCAGCCGGTCCGCCCGGCGAACCGCATTCTCCATCGGGTCGGTGATGGCCTGCATCGTTCCGCCGATGCTCAGTGAGAGGCGAAAATGCGAATAACCGGGTACAGCAGCCTGCTGCACGGCGGCTCTGATCTGCTCCAGCTTGGCTTGCAGGATGTCGCTCGGAATGCCGGGCAGCACCAGCAGAAATTCATCCCCGCCGTAGCGGATGAGCAGGTCGGCGTTTCGGATGCAGGAGCGGATGGCATCTGCCGCTGTTTCCAGTGCCATATCTCCGGCGTAATGTCCATAGGTGTCGTTGCAGATCTTGAAATCATCCACATCCATCAGCGCGATGCCTGCGGGGCCGACGATACGGGATGCGATATCCTCATAGTAGCGGCGGTTGTATGTGCCAGTCAAGACATCGTGGTAAAGTTTTGCACGGTAGCTCTCTGTTGTTTCCTGAAGCTTTTCCTCGGCTTCGGCCTGCATCTTTTCCATGCTGGAGCGCTCGAGCTGCCATTGCAGGCGACCGATCAGCAGAATGTTCGCAGCGATGCCAAGGCCGATCACGATGAGCTTTTGAAGGTTCAAGGAGGTGTAAAGAAAAAAGCTGTGGTCGGTAGAAAAGAAAAACGCGGAGTACAGGAATGCAATGAGGCCGCTTACGATTCCTGCTGCATAGCCGCATTTCACGAGCACAGCAGAAAGAACAACAAAAAGCAGGATATTTGGATTTGGGATATGAAAATTCCAGACGATCAGGCAGGCGCTCAATTGGGCAAGTGCCGATAGCAACACAGGCTGGATTTTATTTGACTGTTGTTCCATACGCAATACCATCCAATACTTTGATTCATCATGATCGCTCTCTCACAAAAAAGGGCTGGGCCGCAAATGGACGGCCATGCCAGGTCGTGGGTGTCGGTCATCTGCGAAACCGTGCTTTTCCGCTATTTTTTAATGGGGAGGGGTAACGCGGAAGCGTTTCACCGTCTGTTCCAGTGCTGCAATGTCCACGGGTTTGGAGAGATGTTCGTCCATGCCGGCTTCCTTGCTCTTTTGCATATCCTCAAGGAAGGCGTTGGCGGTCATGGCAAGGATGGGGATGATCCTGCCCAGCGGATTTTCGCCATTGCGGATGCGGCGGGTGGCCTCCAGGCCGTCCATCACCGGCATCTGCACGTCCATCAAAATCATGTCGTACTCGCCGGGCTTGACGCTGGCAAAGGCATCCACGATCTCCTGCCCGTTGGAGCAGACGGTGCAGCTTGCGCCCTTGGATTCCAGCAGCATTTCCAGAATTTCGGCGTTGATGGCGTTATCCTCGGCGCAGAGGAACTTCATGCCGGACAGGGGAGAAGTTTCTTCTGCTTCCTCCGGCAGAGCCTGCACCTTCTGCGCATGATCCGACTCCGTATCAATGGGAAATTCCAGCACGACCTCAAAGCGGGTACCCCTGCCGGGGGCGCTCTCCACGCTGATGGAACCGCCCATCAGGTCTACGATGCTCTTGGTGATGGCCATGCCAAGGCCGGTGCCCTGCACCTTATTGGTGCCGGATTTTTCCTCGCGGGTAAAGGGGTCAAAAAGGGTCTTTTGGAACGCCTCGCTCATGCCGATGCCGTCATCCTGCACCACAAAGCGGTACCGGGCGAAGTGCTCGTTCCGGGGCAGCTCTTCCATCTCCAACCGGATATGCCCGCCCTTGGGCGTATATTTGACCGCGTTGGAGAGGATGTTCATCAGCACCTGATTCAGGCGGTTGGGGTCTGCCAGTACGTTTTCGTGCTGCAGATGGGTGTTTACCGTAAAGGTCTGGCGGCGCTGGCCTGCCTGCTGACGGATGATGCTGTCCAGCTGGCTGACCTGCTGGGGCAGGTTCATTTTTTCCACATTCAGGGTGGTCTTGCCGCTCTCGATGCGGCTCATATCCAGAATATCATTGATGATGCCCAGCAGCAGCTGACCGGAGCTTTCCAGCTTGCCCAGATGCTCGGCCAGTTTTTCCGGCTGGTGCAGCTCGTTTTTCATCAGGGTGGTAATGCCGATGATGGCGTTCATGGGGGTACGGATGTCGTGGCTCATGTTGGAGAGGAAGTCCGTCTTGGTCTTGCTGGCGCGCTCTGCGGACTGTAACGCCTCTGCGGCAGCATCCTGCGCCTGCCGCAGCTCATCGTTTACCTGCGTCAGATGGATGTTGTATTGTTCCAGACGGAGGTTCGCTTCTTTTTCGGCCCGCAGCTCTTGCTGCTGCTTTTGCCGCAGGAGAAACCAGCCGACGAAAACTGTTATGACCGAGAACACCATCGCAATGACGATGATGATGACCATGACGATGTTGACCAGCTTCTGCGTATTCACGGCCACATATTCTGCCGGAACAAGGAACGCCAGTGTCCACTGGGCGTTTTCCATCTGCTTCAGGGCGTAGAAATACTCAGTCCCATCCAGCACGGCGTTGGAATAGCAGGAGCCTGTGCGGGCAAGCCGCTCCTTTGCCCCCGCAAAGGAAGAGCCGTGCAGATAGGACATCCGAGAGAGGACGGTGTATACGTTGTGTCCCTTCAGCAGCTCGGTGTCATTGGCGTTGAACAGCTTGAAGCCATCGTTATCCAGCACATAGACGCTGTTGTTGTTTTCGTAGGCGTCACAGCGGAAATAATCGTTCAGCTGGGTCATGCTCTGGGAGATGCCAAAGTAGCGCAGGGTGATCTCTTTTTCTCCGCTTTGCAGTGTGATGGGGGTGGAGAGCTGTTCCAGAAACACCATCCGGGAGTCGTCCTTGGTCAGCGAGTTGGAAACATAGCTGACCCGCTCCGGTGCGCTTTCCAGATAGTTCATTCCCCGCAGCAGCCCCATGCGGCCATACTCGGTATAATAATGTCCGGCAGTATCCACGGCTACCAGTTCGATCTGTTTTTCATGGTAATTGGAAAGCTCCGACAGCTTTTTCAGATAGCGGTAGAGGTCGGCATCGGTCTCCAGCGGGCTGTTGTACAAATAATTACACTGCACATCCACCTCGTCCCAGTGGGTGTCGATGACATCTTCCAGACTGCGGAACATCTGGTGGGTGACTTCCTCCATCTGGCTCAGCCGCTCATGGTAGACAAGGTTCTGGATGTAGGTCTGGCTCATGACAAAAAGGGTCAGGAGCGACACGATGATGACAAAGCCGAAGCCGCCAAACAGCCTTTTATAGATTTTGTTGTTCACATCCAGTATCTCCTGTCCGTTTTGTTTCAGGTGCACCCTAGCTCCATGCGGTATCTGCCCGGCTGATGGTGGTGTATGCGCCAAAGAAGGCTTTTGCGGCGTCCATGCCCACCACACCGCTGTCTGTCACCGTGGTCTCCGCAGCCAGCTGGTCGCTCACACCGCAGATGGCCACCTGATAGGTCTTGCCCGCCTCCGGCTGCACCGGGCTTACCAGCACATAGGGGTAACCCTTGCCGTTGCCGTAGGCATCGTAACCAGAAGCAAGCAGGCCGCTGATCTGCTGCCCGGTCAGGGAAACGGTCTGGATGGTGCGGTTCCAGCCGGTGGGCAGGATGACCGAAAGGTCGTAATCCGTAATATCCTTGGCGTACAGCTTGGCCGCTACGCCGTGATGGTTCTGCTCGGTGGGGTTGCCGGGGATCCATGTGCTCAGCGAGACCAGCGCAAGGTCGCTGCCGGTGGCCTGTGCAAAGCAGCGCCCCACCAGCATGGCGCAGTCCTCCTGCGAAAGCTCCTCCGTAACGGTAGTGATGACATCCGGGGTGTTGTTCACCACACTGTCCTGATCCTCGTCCAGCTGACGGATGACATCCTCCATGGCAGCATTGCCCTTCATGAAGTCCAGCATTTTAAGGCCGGTGGTCACGACGGTGTTTTCCCAGCCGGAGTAGATAAAGGGCGCGGTGTTGCCTGCGTTCAGGGCATCGGCGATGTCGGCATAGTAGGTGCCGTCCGCTTTTGCGTCCTTGAAGGGCAGCAGGCTGCTTTTCAGCGCCGTTGCGGGCTGCAGAGCGCTGGTGCCTGCAACGGTGGAAAGCACACGCATCACCTTGAGCGCATCTTCCAGCTTCTGGGGGTCCTGCTCCAGCTTTTTATTCAGACCGTAGAAGCGGTTCACATTCAGCACAAAAACGTTCTGGGTGCCGTCCTCCGAGAGAAACGGCATCAGCCCGTATTTATCGGCGTTGCCGTCTGCCTCCACGATGCCGTTGGTGTTTCCGAGCAGAAACAGGGTGTTCCCCTCGGTCATCCTCTGCCGGGTCACATTGTCGTCAAGAGCATCGCCGGAGTCGTTCAGCATCCCGATGTCCTTCCACTTCTGGACATAGGCCATCGCATGCATCATGCCGGGGGTATTGCTGACATTTGCCTTACCGGACAGATAATCCCGCTGCCACAGCCTGCCGTCCAGTGTGCCGAGGAAATCGGCTTCTGCAATGTTGCACAGGTACTGGAAACCGTAGCCCGGATACTGGATCTGCGGCAGACAGAGATCGACCCCGGCTTCCTTTGCCTTTGCCGCCAGTTCTTCCAGCTCCGTGAAAGAATTGGGCAGCTCCCAGCCGTATTTCTTCAGCAGGGTCTTGTTGTAGGTGATGCCGTAGCAGTTGTAGGTCGAGGGCAGCAGGTAGATGGCACCATTGTCGAACACGTCCTGCAGGCGGGACTCCACATAGTTATCCGTAAAATCGTAGCCGGAAAGGTCCAGCAGCTTGTCGGAGACCAGATCGGTCCGGGGGTCGTAGTAGGTCAAGGTGCAGACGTCCGGCAGGTCGCCCGCCGCAAACATATTCTCCAGACAGGTGGTGGTGTTATCGCCGCTGTAGGGCACGACCTCGATGTTCACTTCCGGGTAAACGCTGTGTACCTGCTCAATAAAGGCTTCTATCTCCTTATAAGGTGCCATAAAGGTGATGGCTTCGTGAGCATCGTCTTTTTTAGCCGTTTCAGTCTTAGTGCCGCCGCAGGTGGTCAGTGCTGCCGCTGCCGCAGTAATGCCGCAGACCTGCAAAAACGAGCGGCGGGAGATCTTTTTCATCATATAAATATACTTTCTCACATTTTCGGAAAGCAATACTGCGCAGGTGCAGTAGCGCAGTGCTGCCTTAGCTGTTCTTACACATCCCACAGGAACTCCGACGCTTGCGGCCTGTCCGCACGGGGCTTTGCGCCGAGTTTCCATAAAATGACAGTATAATTGTACCATTGCGGCAAAGGCGTTTCAAGTTGATTTTGAACGTCTTGCCATATTTTGCATGAAAAATATGGAAAGTTCTGAATTTCGCTGACTGGAAATAGACTGAAGTGACCCATATCACGACCAGATGGACCGAAAAGGGGGATTCGATGAAAAAAACTCCTTTTATTCTGCACGAAAAATTTCGCTCGGACAACAACGAACAGCGCAAAGAACGGTTTCAAAAGGAATTTGAGCGATATATCATCGATGGATTGCTCAATGCCGCTTCTTCAAGCTCCTGCGCCTGATACGGCATCCCTGAATTGGAAGGAGGGATGCGTTATGCTGCGGATGGATGCTCGTGTACAAAAAGAAGGGGGCAGATCATGAAAGCAGCAATTTATTGCCGCCTGAGCAAAGAAGATGAAGATAAAATTGGTGAATCGGAGAGCATTCAGAATCAAAAGTCGATGCTGCTCCAGTACGCCCTGGAGAAAGGATTTGAGATTTACCAGATCTATTCGGATGAGGACTATTCCGGCATCGACCGGAACCGTCCGGCATTCAATTCAATGCTGCAAGCCGCAAGCGAACATCGGTTTGATGTGGTACTGGCCAAAACGCAATCCCGTTTCACCCGTGACATGGAGCTCGTGGAAAAATATCTGCACGGAAAGTTCATGGAGTGGGGCATCCGCTTCATTGCGGTGGTAGACCATGTGGATACCAACGATACCGCGAACAAAAAATCCCGCCAGATCAACGGCCTGATCAACGAGTGGTATCTGGAAGATCTGTCCACCAATGTCCGCTCGGTGCTTGACCACAAGAGGAAAGAGGGGCTGTTCATCGGCTCTTTTGCACGGTATGGATACTGCAAAGACCCAAATGCAAAAGGAAAACTCATCATCGACCCGGAAGCGGCCGACGTGGTAAGACGGATCTTCTCCATGGCTCTTAACGGGATCGGCGCACACAAGATCGCACGCATCCTGAATGACGAAAAAATTCCAAGCCCAACAGCCTATAAGCAGCTGCATGGCATCCATTACCGCAGTGCATTAAAGAATACAAATGCGGCTCTTTGGAGCAGTCCCACCGTATATCAAATATTACATGATCAGCTTTATATCGGAAATATGGTGCAGGGAAAGCATAAAAAGATAAGTTACAAGTCTGAAAAGACGATCTGGCTTCCAAAATCGCAGTGGATCGTTGTAGAAAATACGCATGAAGCGATCATTGAGCGGGAAATGTTTGAAACGGTCCAGAGGATGATGCAGGAGCGCACCCGGAGCGGCGAGAAGGGAACGATCCATCCGCTGGCAAAAAAAGTGGTTTGTGGATGCTGTGGCAGCTGCATGGAGCAGACTGGCCGTCAGCCGGGAGCGGATGGAACACAAAGACGCTATGTTCGCTGCCGGATGCACCAGCGCGCACCGGAAGTGTGCGGCAACAAGACCTGTACCGATATGGACGCCTTGGAGAATGCGGTACTGGAACGTATCCGGGCGTATGCGGCAGACTATTTTGACCCTGAAAAAGTTACCCTTCCAGAACAGGATGACCCCATCCGGCAGCGAGAGCAGGCCAGGCGCGACGAGCTGAAGCGGTTGAAGAGCGAAGCAGCCCGGCGGCGCAAGGCCATGCAGGAGCTGTATCTGGATAAGGTGTCAGGCTTGATTGATGCCGTTCAGTTTTCTGAGATGAACCAGACCTTTCTGGAAGAAGTGAAAAAGGCAGAGACCCGGATCGATACATTGGAAACGGAACTGGAACAGCAGCAGGAAGAGACCGGTGGAGTCCAGACGCAGAGGCAGCGTGTCCGTGAACTGGCAAAGGTTTCGCAGCTGACCCGCGAACTTGTTGTGCTGCTGGTCCATCGGGTCATCGTCAGCCCAAAGGATACGCTTACCGGAGAACAAAAAATCACGATCGAATGGAATTTCTGAGTCGGCAGGCAGTTCGACTGCCCCGCTGGGCTGTTTTCGTCAGCCCAGGTCGGATACACCTCACTGGACGCCACGTTGGCGATATACCTGCGGAACGAGACGGTGACGTTCCGGGCCGAGGCGGCGGGCCTGCCGAGATGGACGGTGATATTTTTCGGGATGATGACCCGGTCCAGCACCCGCGGCACACAGGAGAGGAACGGGTTCGGGCCGCTGCCGCCGTCGCCGGTGAAGAGGCTGTGGGGTGGGATGACGATGGGGACGTTGGGGGTGTCCCGCATCTCCTCGGTGTCGGGTATCATCTCGGGCTGGGCCAGCGTCACCTGCCCGGGAAAGACCTGCACGCCCTGGATGCGGACGGTGCGGTAACCGGTCTTGGAGGCCACGAGGTCACAGACCGCGTAGGGGGGCTGCGTGGTGTTGTTCTCGTCCAGCGAGAGAGCACAGGCGGGGGTGGTAAGGGTGACGTCGTCGGCGTTGCCTTCGGCGTCGGTCAGGCGGGTGGCGGTGAAGCCGTTGCCGCTGACGGTGACGGTCACACCCTCGACAGGGCTGGACTGACGGGCCGCAAAGGCCTGAATGCGCAGAATTCCGGTAGCCATACAAAAACTCTCCTTTGCTTGAAATCAAGATAAGGCTCGGTACAGCCTATTCTGCCGGGAGAGAATGGGTGAATCCCCTTGGCTTTTCGGGGCGGGGAGAGTATACTGGAATCAGCAAAACACACACGAAAAGGAGTGCAGACAAATGCAGGCGATCATTCAAAACAAATTTCTGAGCCTTACGGTGGACACGCACGGTGCCGAGGCCGTCAGCCTGAAGAACGCGGCGGGGGAGGAGCTGCTCTGGCAGGCCGATCCGGCGGTCTGGGAGCGCCACGCGCCCATCCTCTTCCCGTGGACGGGCAAGCTCAAGGACGGCAGCTTCACCCATGGCGGCAAGACCTACAAGGGCGGCCAGCACGGTTTTGCCCGGGACGTGGAGCACACCCTGCTGAAAGCGGAGGGCGACACCATCCGGCTGGAGCTGCGCCCGGATGAGGCCATGAAGGCGGAGAAGTTCCCCTTCGACTTCCTGCTCACCAGCACCTTCCGGCTGGACGGAAAGACCCTTCACCACACCCTCACCGTCTCGAACCCCGGTGCCGAAGAGCTGCGGTTCGGCATCGGCTACCACCCGGCCTTTCAGGGGCCGTTCGATGACAGCCACACCGTCGAGGACTACGAGTTCCGCTTCGACCAGCCCGAGAGCCCGGTCATCCTCGACGCCAGCGGGGGCGGCCTGCTGACGGGCAAATGCTACTATCAGTGGAAGAACCAGCAGGCCATCCAGCTGACCAACGACCTCTTCGACAACGACAGCTTCTGCATGGCGGGCCTGCGCACCAGGACGCTGGGCATCTACGAGAAGGACACGGGCCGCAGCATCGTCTGCGATGTGGCCGGCTTCCCCTATACCCTCATCTGGTCGGCGCTGTCCAAGCCCCTGCGCTTCGTCTGCATCGAGCCGTGGAACTCGCTGCCCGCCTCGGTGGACGATCCGCA
>OAUC01000361.1_pt1 | contig 30160 bp, 25 predicted proteins | sample 1495091 | NCBI WGS metagenome assembly OAUC01 (sample SAMEA2579997, study PRJEB22360) | human gut metagenome | biome: human gut; feature: human-associated habitat; material: faeces | place: Denmark | collected 2008/2010
CCGCGCGTCTCTACGCCGGCCGGTGTAGGATGTACAGGAAAACGTCCGCAGTCCCAGCTTATGAACGATTCGTTCACAAGCTCCATTTTTGTACATGCCCTGAGCTGCAGTTTTGGTTGCCCTCAATAATCGACGTGCAGCAAATCGTTCATAAGCTCCAATCGTGCACAGCGTCCTGGCGCGCACCCTCCAGCCGTGCACAGCGTTCGGATGCGCGGGGCTTCCAGTTGCGTGGCGCCCAGGCGCGCGGAGCCTCCGGCTGTGCATAGCGTTCGCTCTCGCGCAACCTCCGACCGCGCACGGCCCTCAGCCTTTCGCAGCGCGTTCGGCGGAAAAGCACTCGCCGCCAGGAGCGCGAGCGCCATGAGCGAGATGAATGTGAGGTAGATGACGGGAAGCAAAAGGGGTGCCATGAGAGCTTCGGAGCACGATCGGACGGGATCAGCGTGGCGACGCATCGACTGTCTACAGCTTGTGGAACATTGGCTCCATGTCCTGGAAGGTGCAGAACTCGGTGAATCCGATATCCTTCAGGCGCTCGCGCATCATGGGGATGTGCGCGCCGAGGTGTTCGGGCTTGTGCGAGTCGCTGCCAATCGTGAGGATGCGCCCGCCCAAGTCGCGGTACAGGCGCAGTAGTTCGGTGCTCGGGGTGAGGTCGGCGAGCCCGTAGCGGATGGACGACGTGTTGAGCTCGATGCCCTTGCCGCGGCGGATGGCCTCCTCCAAGATCTCGGCCACAATATCGCGGGCGTTTGCGTCCGGCCAGGGGCCGGCCTGGTCATAGCGCTTGATGAGGTCGAGGTGCCCGAGCACCGACCAATGGTCGAAGCGCTGCGCCACGCGCAGCATCTCCTCGTAATACCCCATGTTGTACTCGTCCTGCGTGCGGCCCTGCTGGAACGTGCCGTTCCAGAACTCCTGGTTGCCCACCTGGTGAATGGACAGGATGGTAAAGTCCCATTCGCCGGCAAAGCGCTCGAACAGCTCGTCGAAGCGCCCGATCGTGTGCGATTGCACGCCGAACTCCATGCCCGTCTTCACGGTGAGCTCGCCCGCAAAACGGTCGCGAGCCTCGGCGATCGTGGGGAAATAGCGTTCGTAATCTACGTTGATGGACGGCCGCCCCTCGATGATAGGTGCGCAGCTGGGGTCGGCGCGGTACTCGTCCCAGTCGGGACGGATCTCAAAGTCCACATGGTCGGTGAAGCAGATCTCGTCGATGCCGCGCTCGATGGCGAGGGCGCAGACGTCGTTCACGGGAAAGACGGAGTCGTCGGAGAATTCGGAGTGCACGTGGTAGTCGGCGAGCATGGGGGTCCAATCTTTAGGGTGAAGTCCGCATCACGAGCGGCGGGATTCGGGAGAATCGGCCGACAAGATGCCGCTCGTGATGCGGACTTGCGAGCGGGCATGCCCCCGATGGCGGTTTCACGTCCGCGGCAAGCTCTCGAGGCGGGGGCGGGGTGTTCGTATTCCGCACGTATGATACCGCGCTTGCAACGACATCACGGCGCCGTTCGCGCGCTACAATAGCTGTATCTATGTATTCGCAACAAGGGAGGAACCCCATGGCCAACGTCCTCGTGTTCGGTCACCAGAACCCCGACAACGACGCCATCATGTCCACCGTCGTCCTGTCTCAGCTGCTCAACCAGCTCGAGTACCAGGGCAACACCTATACCGCCTGCTGCTTGGGGCCGCTGCCCGCCGAGTCCGCCAAGCTCCTCGAGGACGCCGGCGTGCCCGCTCCGACGCTGATCGACGCCATCGAACCCGCCGCCGAGGGCGCCGAGCCCCAGCTCGTCATCCTCACCGACCACAACGAGCCCGGCCAGTCCGTCGCCGGCCTCGAGAACGCCACCGTCTTCGGTGTGGTCGACCACCATCGCTTCGGTGACTTCACCACCGCCGCCCCGCTGCACATCGTGGCGCTGCCCTGGGGCTCTTCCTGCTCCATCGTGGCCAAGCTCTTCGAGGTCATGGGTGTCGAGCCCACGGACACCCAGGCCAAGCTGCTGCTCTCCGCTATGATGACCGACACCCTCATGCTCAAGAGCCCCACCGCCACCGCTGTGGACGCTGCCATCGCCGCCAAGCTCGGCGAGCAGCTCGGCGTCGATCCGGTCAAGTTCGGCATGGAGGTCTTCCTCACCCGTCCGTCCGGTTCTTTCACCGCCGAGCAGATGGTCGGCAACGACATCAAGATGTTCGAGGTCGCCGGCACCAAGCTCCTCATCGGCCAGTACGAGACGGTCGATAAGTCCCGCGCGCTCGGCATGATTCCCGAGATTCGCGAGGCTATGCGCGCCTATCAGGCCGAGAAGGCCGCCGATGGCATCGTGCTGTGCATCACTGACATCATGGAGGAGGGCTCCCAGGTCCTGCTCGAGGGTGATACCGCCACTGCGCAGAAGGGCCTTCAGATCGAGGATGTGGCCGAGGGCGTGTGGATGCCCGGCGTGCTCTCCCGCAAGAAGCAGGTCGCTGCACCCATCCTGGCCGCCAATTAGCCAAACAGACAGTTCGACCGCAATCGGAAGGGCCCATCAATGAACTGCCTCCCATTTCTTGGACAGGGAAATAGAAGTCCGAGAGATGGGAGGCTTTCCCTATGGGGACCGACCGAAGATGCAGATACGGCGAGGCGCTCCTGCTCGAGGCGGCGCGGCTCCACGACGCCGGGCTCGGCCGGCGCGCGATCGGCGCCCGGCTTGGCGTGCCCCACGCGACCGTGAGAAAATGGCTCGACAAGTACGGGGCCGGAGGGACGGAGCTGCTCCTCAAGATGGGCGGGAAACAGGCGAGATACGACTACGAGACCAAGGTCGCCGCGGCGAGCGCCGTGGTCGACGGCGGGATGGGCAAGCCCGAGGCGATGAGGCGCTTCGGGCTGGCGAGCATGAAGCCGCTGGAGAGCTGGATCCGGCTCTACCGGGAGGGCGGCGCTGAGGCGCTGAGGCCGAAGCCCAAGGGCAGGCCGAGGGGGTCGGGCCGGAAGGCCGCGCCCCCGACGCGTGAGCAGGAGCTCGAGCGCGAGGTGCGCAGGCTCGAGGCCCAGGTGGCGTACCTAAAAAATCGATAGCCCTGAAGGCGGAGCTCGGCTTGCCGCTCGGGACCGGGCGGCGGCCGTAGCCGCGCTTTCGGGGCGCTTCCCCCTGGCCGACCTCCTGGAGGCGGCGTCGCTGCCCAGGTCGACCTACTACTACGCGCTGGCGCACCCGAAGGCCCCGACCAGGCCGGGGCTGCGCGCGAGGGTCGCCGAGATCTTCGGCAGGCTCCCCAGCGGCGTGGGCCACCGGCAGGTCGCGATGGAGCTGCGCGCCGTCGACGGCGAGCGCATCGCGGACAAGACGGTGCTCAAGATGATGCGCGAGATGGGGCTCAGGTGCGGCATACGCCGCGAGACCGACTACCACCGGTACAACTCCTACAGGGGGAGGGTCGGCGAGACCTTCGAGAACGTGCTCGGCCGCGACTTCGCCGCCGACGGCCCGTGGCAGAAGATGGGCACCGACGTCACCGAGTTCAAGCTCTCCTTCGGCAGGGCGTACCTGGCGCCGGTCTACGACTTCGGCAGCAAGGAGATCGTGGCGCACTCGATCTCGCTCCATCCCGACCTGGCGCAGCAAGAGGAGATGCTGGGGATGCTCATGGAGGCGAAGCCCGAGGGGGTCAGCCCGATCCTGCACTCGGACATGGGCTGGCAGTACCAGCACGCGACCTACGTGAGGAGGCTCGCGGAGAACGGCTTCACCCAGAGCATGTCACGCAAGGGCAACTGCCTGGACAACGGCGCCACCGAGCAGGTCTTCGGCCATCTGAAGGACGAGTTCTTCCGCGGCCGCGACTGGGGCACGTTCGAGGAGTTCAAGGCGGACCTCGAGGCCTACATCCGCCACTGGAACCACGTGAGGCGCCAGGTCAAGCTGAAGGGCCTGACCCCGGTGGAGTTCCGGGAGCAAGCCCTTCGGGGGGCCGCGTAGCGGTTATGATTTAGCTCGTCCAAGTTTTGGGGCGCAGTTCACAATCGATGGGCCCTTTTTTCGTGCCAAAAATGTCCTGAACAACGCTTGTCCCCTAAATTACTACCGTTCAAGTGTTCAAAACTATACGCGTATCCCCGGCGATGATATTAATGTAAACGGTTCAAGTTGAAACGGTTACACATACAGATGAACAAGATAGGAATACTTGATTATCTGCTAAAAGTCGTTATCAGAGGGGGGATGAAATGTCACAGTGCGCGCAGTTTTCTTGGGCGGCAGGTCGATGCGACGCCCCCGCCCGCGTTTGTGCGGCGGCGATTGATCTGGGTGCCTCCAGCGGTCGCGTGATGGTCGGCACATATGATGCGGGTGACGGCCTGAACGTCCGAGAGGTCCACCGATTCGCGAATGGTCTTGTCGATGACCAGGGAAAGCTCGTGTGGGATATCGAGTCGATCGTTCGAGAGGTGAAGGCCGGCCTTTCCCGTGCGGCGGAGCTCGGTGCAACGACGTGCGGAATCGATACCTGGGGCGTTGACTATGGCTTGATCGACGCTGACGGGCGACTCCATGGCGCCGTGGTGGGGTATCGCGACGCCCGGACGGCGGGTGTCGCCGACATGATCGAGCGGGAGAGGTTGTGTGAGGATTCGTACTCCCGCACGGGAATACCGATGCTCGACATCAACACGCTTTCGCAGCTCGTTGCCCAGGTGCGCGACGAGGGCCCTATTTCGGGCGATCTGCGTCTCCTCATGGTGCCGGACCTCATCACGCACATGCTCACGGGTTCATGCGCCACTGAGCCGAGCATCGCCTCGACGACGCAGCTGATGGACGCCGCGGTCAAGCAATGGGACCCCGCGATGCTCGAACTTGCCAAGATCGCCCGCAGCTCGATGCCCGTCATAGAGCCGTTGGGTTCGGATGCCGGCGCCATAGCCGACGACATTGCGGCGGGCATGCGCATGGTCCGTGTGTGCGAGCACGACACGGCGAGCGCGGTGGCGAGCGTTGAGTTGCTGCCGGGAGACGTGTTCATCTCCTGCGGCACGTGGTCGCTGGTGGGCGTCGAGCGGGATGCGCCCGTTCTCACCAAGGAGGCGGAGCGCGCGAACCTGTCGAACGAGACGGGCGCCGGTAATTCGACGCTGCTTCTGGCGAATTGCACGGGGCTTTGGATTGCGCAGCAGCTCAAGCCGGAGCTCGAACAAGAGCTCGGCGTCGATCTCTCCTGGGAGGACATCGCGTCCGCCGTCGCTTCGCGAGACGGGGCGTCGTTCGTCTTCGACACCGAGGAGCCCTCCCTGGCGCAGCCCGGAAACATGTTGGAGAAGCTGGGACTCTTGGCGCGAAAGTCGGGCTACGAGGGAAGCCTCGGCGTCGCGGATCTCTTTCGCGCCGTGTACGAGAGCCTCGCCCTTCGGTACCTGCATGTGATCGAGCTGATCGAAAACGTGACCGGCGATCCCTGCGAGCGAATCAGGCTCATTGGGGGAGGCTCACAGAATGCGGCGCTCTGTCAGCTGGTGGCAGACGTGTGCGGGAGAACCGTCGTCGCGGGTCCGCACGAGGCATCTGCGATTGGCAATCTTTTGGTGCAGATGACGGCCCAAGGTGCGTTCGAGACGTTGAAAGAGGCTCGCGTCGCCGTCGCTCCCTCATGGTGCCCGACGGTATATGTCCCCCGCGAAGAGAGAGCCCAAAGTGGCGGAAGGGGTGTCCAATGTTAAAGGGAGTTCCGGCGAATGTTAGTCCCGAGCTGTTGAAGGTGCTTTCCGAGATGGGGCACGGCGACGAGATAGTCATCGCGGACGGGAATTTCCCCGCGGCATCGTTGGCCAGGCGCCTGGTGCGCGCCGATGGCCTGGGCGTCCCGGAGCTGCTTGAAAGCGTTTTGGGGCTCCTCCCGCTCGACACCTATGTGGAGAGCCCTCTTGCGCTTATGGCGACGGTCGAGGGCGATGAGGAGCCTGGGATCTGGAAGACGTACGAGGACATCATCGGTCGCACGCAGCCAGATCCCCCAACGGTGAGCTATATGGAGCGCCAGGAATTCTACGATCGCGCCAGGCGAGCGTACGCCGTCGTGGCAACGGGCGAACAGGCCGTCTACGCGAACATCATCGTGAAAAAAGGCGTTGTTCGGCCAGGTGAATAGCAAAGGAAGGGAGAAAAAGATGAACTATCCCAAGATAGGAATCAGGCCGGCGATCGATGGGCGCCAGGGTGGGGTCCGCGAATCGCTCGAGGCGCAGACGATGGCCATGGCGGAGGCGGCGAAGCTTCTTATCGAGGGCGAGCTGCGCTACGCGGACGGAGAGCCGGTGCAGTGCGTGGTGGCGTCTCGCACAATCGGCGGTCGGGGCGATGGCGAGGGCGTTTGCCGCGGGGTGATCTTCTCGAACGTGGTCGCGACGCTCACGGTCACGCCGTGCTGGTGCTACGGCACCGAGACGCTCGACCTTGACCCGATGACCATCAAGGCGGTCTGGGGCTTCAACGGGACCGAGCGCCCCGGCGCCGTGTACCTGGCGGCCGCGATGGCGGCGCATGCCCAGTGCGGCCTCCCGGCGTTCAAGATCTACGGCCATGATGTGCAGGATGCGGATGATAAGAGCATCCCGTCCGATGTGGCGGAGAAGATCATCGCATTCGCCCGCGCGGCGATGGCCGTGGGCCAGATGCGCGGTCAAGCCTATGTGAACCTCGGCGCGAGCGCCATGGGTATCGCAGGGTCCCAGGTGAGCGTCGAATTCTTCCAGAAGTACCTGGGGATGTCCGTCGAGTTTGTCGATATGACCGAGATTTTGCGCCGCATGGCGCTGCGAATCTACGACGAGGATGAGGTGGGTCGCGCCCGCGCCTGGATCGAGGAGAAGTGCCCGGAGGGCGTTGACATCAATGCCGGCAAGGATCTGCCGGAGGTGATCACGGCCTCCAAGGTGGTGCCCGCCGATCAGGATTGGGATTTCATTGCCCGCCAGGTCGTGATCATCCGCGACATCTTGTTCGGCAACCCCAGGCTCGCCGATATGGGGTGGCTCGAGGAATCCCGCGGCCGCAATGCGATCGCCGGAGGCTTCCAGGGACAGCGCCAGTGGACCGACTGGCTTCCCAACGGAGATTTTGCCGAGGCGATCCTCACCTCGACCTTTGACTGGAACGGCGCGCGTCGCCCCACGGCACTCGCGACCGAGAACGACACACTCAACGGTGCGTCGATGCTCCTTGGGACCCTGCTCACCAACACGGCCCCCGTGTTCTCGGACGTTCGCACCTATTGGAGCCCCGAGGCCGTGGAGCGCGTGTGCGGCAAGCGCCTTGAGGGGCGCGCGGCGCACGGCGTCCTGCATCTCATCAATTCGGGTGCGACCGCGCTGGACGCATCCGGCGCCGTCCTCGATGGCGATGGGAGCTCGGTCATGAAGCCGTTCTGGGAGATGACCGAAGGCGACATCGATTCCTGTCTCAAGGCCACGGATTGGTGTCGCGCAAATTACGAGTATTTCCGCGGCGGCGGCTTCTCGTCCCATTTCAAGACTGCGGGTGAGATGCCCTTGACGATGATCCGCCTGAACATGGTCGCGGGGGTTGGCCCCACGCTGCAGATAGCCGAGGGCCACACCTGCGTCCTGCCCGACGATATCCATCGCACCCTCGACGACCGCACGGACAAGACGTGGCCCACGACATGGTTCGCTCCGCGCCTGGGAGCCCCGGGGTTCGAGTCCGTATGGGACGTCATGAACCATTGGGGCGCCAACCACGGCGCATCGGTCTACGGCCACGTCGGCGCCGACCTCATCACGCTCGCGAGCATGCTTCGCATCCCTGTGACGCTGCACAACGTTGAGAGCGACCGGCTGTTCAGGCCGTCGATGGTTGACGGGTTCGGCACGAAGGACCTCGAGGCGGCGGACCTGGCGTATTGCAATGCCATGGGACCGCTGTATCGCGGATAGAAAGGAGGTTGGTATGGCCGATTTCGATCGAGCCGCGCTCGTTGAGTACGGTAAGAAGCTGGTTAAGGCGGGCCTTACCAAGGGAACAGGCGGAAATCTGAGCCTGTTCGACCGTGAAAGCGGGTGCATGGCGATCACGCCCTCGGGTATCGACTTCTTCGATATTCGCGAGAGCGATATCGTCGTTCTCGATTCGCGGGGGAAGGTGATCGAGGGCTCCCGCACGCCTTCGAGTGAGTGGCAGATGCACCTCGAGACGTATCTCGCCCGTCCGGACATCAGCGCGGTGATTCACGCGCACACGATGTATGCCACGGTGATGGCCTGCCTGCGCGAGCCCCTGCCCGCGACGCACTACATGGTCGCCGTGGCCGGTGTGGATGTCCCGGTCGCCGAATACGCGACGTACGGCACTCCCGAGCTCGCTCACAACGCAGTGCGCGCGATGGAGGGCCGCCGTGCGGTGCTCTTGGCGAACCACGGCATTCTCGCAGGTGCAAACGACCTGCTCAATGCGTTCAACATCATCGAGGAGGTCGAGTACTGCGCGCAGGTGCACTGCATCGCGAAGAGCGTGGGGACGCCTGTCGAGCTGCCTCTGTCGGAGATGGAAGACATGCTCGTGCGCTTCAAGACGTACGGGCAGAAGACCGAATACAAGGAGGAATCATGTCGATAAAATTCGTTCGCATCGATGACCGTCTGCTACATGGGCAGGTTGTCACCACGTGGCTCAAGCGCCACGACATCGAGCAGGCGATCATCGTGAGCAAGGAGGTCGAGGAGGACAAGACGCGCCAGATGATCCTCAAGCTGGCGGCTCCCTCGGGTCTTCGCGTGGTGTTCTTCAGCCCCGAGAAGCTCATCCAGGTGCTCAAGAAGTCCCCGGTGACACGCTCGACCATGCTGCTGTTCACCAATCCCCGGGAAGTGTACGAGTGCATCGAGGGAGGTGTTGAGATCCCGTTCCTCAATGTCGGAAACATGAGCAAGACCGAATCCAACGAGAAGATCACCGCGGGCGTCGCGGTGACGGAAGAGGATCGCGCTTACTTCAAGAAGATCATTGACGCGGGAGTCGATGTCGAGATCCAGATGGTCCCCACGGACAAGATTTCCAAGATGCAAGACTACATTGGAGGTAATGAGTGATGTTGGTGCAAGCTCTCCTCGTCGCACTCGTCGGCATCATCGCCACGATCGACTACAACGGCCCCCTGTTCATGATTCATCGACCGCTGGTCACGGGCACGCTTACCGGCCTGGTTCTGGGAGACATCACCCAGGGCGTGATCATCGGCTCCTCGCTTGAGCTCATGTGGCTCGGCGTGACGGGCATCGGCGGCTACACCCCGCCGGATACCATCTCCGGAGCCATCGTCGGCACCGCGCTGGGTATTCTCTCGGGTCAGGGCGCGACGGCCGGCATCGCCATCGCCGTTCCGGTCGCCGTGGTGACCCAGCAGCTCGACGTCCTCGCCAAGACCGCCGACATCGCCTTCGTGAAGAAGGCCGATGCCGCTGCTGAGCGCGGCGACATCAGCAAGATCGGTCTGTACCAGTACGCGTCCCTCGGCATCATCGTCCTATTCAAGGTCGTGCCGATCTTCCTGGCGGTCCTCGTGGGCGGAGAGTACGTCCAGTCGCTGTTCGACATGATCCCCGAGGTCATCATGAAGGGCCTGAACGTCGCCGGCGGCCTGCTGCCCGCCATCGGTTTCGGCATGCTCCTGAACATGATGCTCAAGAAGAAGATGTGGGTCTTCCTGCTCGTCGGCTTCATCGCATCCGCGTACCTGGGCATGTCCACCATCGGCATCACGTTCGTCGGCATCGCGGTCGCCTATCTGACCGTCATGCTCGGCAACGGGTTCGGTCCCGAGAACCCCGCCCCCGCAACCGTCTCTCCCTCCAACGATGATGATGAGGTGTATGACCTGTGAGTACTCAAAACACCCAGATGAGCGAGAACGCCATCACCCCTTCCGTGCTTAACAAGATGTTCGGCCGCGCCCTCATGTACGGTGCGTCTTGGAACTACGAGCGCATGCAGAACCTCGGCTTCCTTTACATGATGGTCCCGGCGCTCAAGAAGATCTACAAGAACGATACGCCCGAGATGTCCGAGGCCATGAAGCGCCATCTCGAGTTCTTCAACACGCACCAGACGGCGGCCCCGTTCATCGGCGGCGTCGCGGCCGCGATGGAGGAGAACGAGGGCAACGCGGGCGGCCGTGCCATCAGCGGCATCAAGGTCGGCCTCATGGGACCGCTTGCCGGCATCGGCGACTCCCTCATCTGGCTCACTCTCGTGCCGATCTGCTTTTCCATCGGCGCATCGTATTCCGCCGAGGGCGGCCTGCTCGGTGTGCTCATCGCCTTGGCGCTCATCAACATCATCAACGTGCCGCTCAAGTATTTCGGCCTTAAGTTCGGCTACTCCAGCGGCTCGAAGTTCATCCAGGAGAGCGCCGCGCGAGGCACGCTCGACACGATCACCAACATGGCGATCGCCTTGGGCCTGGTGCTCGTGGGTGGCCTGATCCCGCAGATGGTTGGTGTCACTTTCGGCCTTCAGTTCACGCAGGGCGAGCTCGTCGTGAGCGTGCAAGAGCTCATCAACGGCCTGATTCCCGGTGTCATCCCCATGCTCTTGACGTTGCTCATGTGCTATTTGGTTCGCAAGGGCAAGAGCCCGGTCTTCCTGATCGTGGTCACGCTAGTCGCCGCCGTGGCACTCACCGCGCTGGGTGTGCTGACCGTGGCATAGCCCGCTTGCCGGCGTCGCAGAGGCGGCCGGCGATTCAACGGGGGCGCCCCGCCGTGTGGGCGGGGCGCCCCATGCCCGCAAGGAGGAAACATGCGACTGTGGTACACGTCTCCCGCGTCCACGTGGAACGAGGCGCTCCCGATCGGCAACGGCCATATCGCCGGCATGGTGTTCGGCGGCGTCGAATCCGAGAAGCTGTCATTGAATGACGAGACCATCTGGTACCGCGGGCCCGCGGACCGGAACAACCCCGATTCCGCCTCGCACCTTGACGAGATTCGCTCGCTGCTCGCGAAGGGGGACGTCGGGGCGGCTGAAGACCTTGTCGCCATGACCATGTTCGCCACGCCCCGCGACCAGAGCCATTACGAGGTGCTTGGCGAGTTGTTCGTGGAGCAGCCCGGTGTCTCATTCGATGGGTGCTCCGCATATGAGCGCGAGCTGGACTTGGACGGCGCCGTGAGCCGTGTGAGGTTTGAGTGTGACGGCGTCGCCTACACGCGCGAGTACTTCACGAGTTTCTCCGAGAACGTGTTGTTCGCGCGGTTCACGTCTTCAAAGCCGGGATCCATGGCCCTACGGGCCACGCTCGGCCGCTGCAAGCGATTCAACGACCGCGTTCGCCAGTTCCAGGGTGACGGCATCGTCATGAGCGCCCATGCGGGCGGTGCCGCCGGTGTGGGTTTTGAAGTGGGGCTGCGAGCTATTTCCTGCGACGGCGCCGTGCGCGTGCTCGGTGAGACCATCGTGGTGGACGATGCGTCCGAGGTCGTCTTTGCCCTGGTGTCCGAGACGGACTATTGGAGTGGGCCCGATGCGGAGCCCGATGCGGCAATCCGCCTGCAGGGGTTGTCCTCCCTTGATTACGACGCGGAGCTGTCTTCGCATGCGGTTGCATATCGCGAGCAGTTCGACCGCGTCTCCCTGGACGTGGCTTCTGGGAGCGAACGCGCCGACGCCGGGGAGATTGCGACGGATGAGCTGATCGCGTGCGCGGGGCGGGGGGAGCACGTTCCCTATCTGCTCAACCTGGCATTCGATTATGGTCGCTACCTGCTTATCTCCTCCAGCCAGCCGGGTGGCCTGCCCGCCAACCTGCAAGGCATATGGTGTGAGGACATCGATCCTATCTGGGGATCGAAATACACCATCAACATCAATACCGAGATGAACTACTGGATGTGCGGTCCCGCCGATCTGCCCGAGGCCCAACTTCCCCTGTTCGACCTGCTCGAGCGGATGCGCGAGCCCGGTCGCAGAACGGCTCGGGTCATGTACGGCGCCCGCGGGTTCACCTGCCATCACAACACGGATGGTTTTGCGGACACGGCTCCGCAATCCCATGCCATCGGCGCGGCGGTCTGGCCGCTTACCGTGCCATGGTTGCTCACACATGTTTGGGAGCACTATCGCTTCTTTGGTGACGAGTCGGTGTTGTCCGACCATCTCGATATGTTCAAGGAGGCGCTCCTGTTCTTCGAGGATTATCTCTTCGAGTGCCGGGGTTATCTGGTGACCGGCCCCTCGGCGTCCCCTGAGAACAAATACCGCCTGCCCGATGGCACGGAGGCGAACGTCTGCCTCTCACCGTCCATCGACAACCAGATCCTACGGTTCTTCTTCGATTGCTGCGTGGACATAGCCCGCGTGCTCGGCGATGACTCCGATTTCGCCGAACGCGCCGCCGCGCTCTCGCGCCGCCTTCCGCCCACCAGGATCGGCTCCCATGGGCAGATCCAGGAATGGATGGAGGACTATGAGGAGGTGGAGGTCGGCCATCGTCACATCTCGCCGCTGTTCGGCTTGTATCCGGGCAACGAGTTCGACGTGCGCCGAACTCCCGAGCTTGCCGAGGCGTGTCGGCGCACCATCGAGCGTCGGACGTCCCATGCGGGGTACCTCGATCCCGGTGCGCGCGACACGGCGATTGGCGATTGGAAAGGCGCGGGGTTGCATGCGAGCACCCGCACGGGATGGAGCTCGGCGTGGCTCGTTCACTTCAATGCGCGACTGGGGCTCGGAGACGCATGCATGGATGAGCTGACGGGCATGCTCGCCCACTGCTCGCTGCCCAATCTCTTCTCCGACCATCCGCCGTTCCAGATCGACGGCAACTTGGGGTTCACCAGCGGCGTGTGCGAGATGCTGCTTCAAAGCAACGGTGATGAAGCGCGCATCTTGCCCGCCCTCCCGGATGGGCTTTCGAGCGGCTCTTTCTCCGGATTGCGCGCGCGAGGCGGTTTCAAGGTCTCTGCCGTGTGGTCTGAGGGTGTGTTGCGCCGCCTCGAAGTTGCGGGCGACCCCGGTGCGTCTTTTTCCTATTGGGTTCCTTCCGGCCGTTCGGCATCTGGCGCAGAGCTCGCCGAGACGCTGGAAATCGGTTCCGAGGGGCGCGCTTGCAGGGAGTTCTAGCACGCGAGGCCCTTTGTCGACTAAGGAGAATCGACGATGGATGTCACAAGAAGGCAAGCGATCAAATCGGCGGCGGCGGCCCTGGGGGCCGTCACAGCAACGGCGCTGCCCGGCGTTGCCCGGGCGGATGATGCCCCGGCGGCCGCTCGAGCGCCGGCGATGAGGACGACGATCAACAACGCCTCTCCGCTGCTGCTCTCGGCTGTTTATGGGAATACCCCCGATTCTCTGTGGTGGGGAAACACCCTCGAGGGCGCCTGGGCCGCCGTCCCGGACGATATCAAGCCATATGCCGCCATCGAGCTCCATCCCGCCAAGGTGTGTAAGCCCACCAGTTGCATTCCGAGGGACACACCGGAGCTCCGCGCATGGTACACGCATATGTTGGATGAGGCGCAGCGCATGGACATTCCGGTGTTCATCGTCATCATGAGCGCGGGCGAGCGCCAGACCGTCCCCGCTGAATGGCTTGCCGAGCAGTTTGAGACCTATTCGGTGCTGCGAGGCGCGATGAACATCGAGAATTACTGGATCTACAACGATGATCTGCCGACAAACGCGGCAAAGTACCTCGAGGTGTGCGCGCGATACGGCGGCCATTTCATCTGGCATGATCATGAGAACTGGTTCTGGCAGCGCGTCATGTCGAACAAGGCGTTCGCAGAGGCTGCCGTCAAGTATTCCAAGAACCTCGTCATCGCAACAAAGAACACCCCCATTCGCGACAACGCATCGACGGACGGCATCGTCAACGGCATGTGGCTCACCGGAATCTGCGAGAATTGGGGCGCTTCCATGGATACCTGGAAATGGTGGGAGAAGCACTTCACGAAGCCGTTCGATCCTGTCGGCACCCGCCCGCGCGACATGCGTTCGTATGCGAGCGAGCCCGAGGCTATGATCGCCTGCGAGATGCTTAACGTATATGCCAACGGCGGCACCGTTTACAACTTTGAATGCGCCGCCTACACCTTTTTGGACAATGACGCTCCCACACCGGCGTACCTCGATGCGATCGTCCCGTTCTTCCGCTTCGCCGTGGCGAATCCCGCGCCTTCTCGTGATGCCGTCCTTTCCCGAACCAAGGCGGTGTTTTGGGAGAGGGATGGCGGCATCGAGGCCGTTCCCGATTTCTATAGCGGATTGAACATGGACGACGAGTCCCTGCCGCTCTACGATTCCGGTCGGTATCATGTCCTGCCGGTGATTATGAGTCGCGTGGATGAGGCGGCCATCAAACGACTCTTCCCCGGTGCGGCGATTCTCACCAAGAAGTCCGCGGAGTTGGCGCGCAAAAAGGAGTACCTGGATTCTCTCTACACCATTGCCTCCGAGGGCGATGCCTTCGCCCAGCGCGTCGGAGACTCTTGGTGCGCGTACAACAGCAACGCAAATGAGAACAAGGCGCAGAAGGCGGTTCTCCCGCTGTTGGTCAACGGCTGCTCATCTGTGGAGGCGACGCTACAACCGCATTCGTATGCCATTGTGCAGGAGACGCCGTATGTCGTTATGGTCACCGTGCAAAACTATGTGACGGACAAGACCGCGATGTGGGAGCTCGAGGGTAATTTCGATGCATCCGAGAGTTGGAAGCAGGGGGAGCTCGACCTCACGGACTGGCTGAGCGCGAATTACTGCGTTCGTCCCGCCGACTCGGAGCGACGTGTCACCGAGCTCGTGCTGCGGGGCGTGGGCAAGGAGCGCCCCATGGTCGATTTCACGGGGGACGGCCATGCGTTCACGCACGAGGAGTCTTGGAACGAGGCGGAGGGGACGTTCACGGTCACCCTCAGACACAATGGAGAGGTCCGTATTCTGATGCGTGCGAAGAGCGCATCGGGCGAGTGAGGGACCCGTTCATCTTTGAAGTAAGATAATCCGCAGTTGGAACAGGAACGAGGAGTGGGGCATGGCGAACATACGAGAGGTGGCGGAGCGTGCGGGCGTTTCGGTCGGCACCGTCTCCCGATATCTCAACGGTGTCAAGATCAGGGAGGATAACGCCGAAGCCATCGCCCGTGCGGTTGCGGAGTTGGACTATCATCCCAATCTGATCGGCCGTGCCCTGACCACGCGAAGGACCTATGCGATCGGCGTTCTGGTTGCCAGCGCGGCGAATGTCTTTGTGAGCTCGAGCATCGGCAATCTCGAGACGGCGTTCGAACGCCAGGGATACTCGTCGCTGTTCATCGATTTCCACGGCGATGTGGAGGTTTTGAAAGAGAAGGTGCGGTTTCTCAAGCGCCGTCTGGTCGACGGTCTCGTGATTTTTCTCTCCGAAGTCGATGCGGAGCACCTCGAGTTCCTCGAGACCGTTGGGATCCCCGTCATCGTCGTGGACAATCCCGTGGAAAGCGGTGTGGTCGATTCGATTGTGGTCGATAACGCCACGAGCGCCGCTTCCATGGTGGGCGCCATGCTCGATGCCGGGCATCGACGCGTGGGCGTGATCGCACCGTCGCAGGAGACTTACGTAGGCCGCCGCCGCCTCAAGGGATGGGCGGATGCCTTTGAGGCCCGCGGCATGTCGGCGTGCACCCAGGACGTCCGGCTGTGCTCCCCTTCTAAGGAGGAGGGATATGCCGCGGCGTGCTCCCTGCTCGATGACGGGGAGGTAAGCGCGCTGTTTGCCTGTAATTACTACCTGGCGCTCGGAGCGCTCAAGGCGATCAATTCCCGAGGCTTGCGGCCGGGTGTCGATGTCGGTTTTGCAAGCTTCGATGATTTCGATTTCAGCGACGTGATGCATCCGGCGCTGGCCGTGGTGCGCCAGCCCATGGGGGAGATCATCGACATGGTCGCCTCCCTTATGTGCTCGAGGTTGGATGGGGCTCGCACCGACGTGGGCATTCGCACGCTGTCGTGTTCGGTGAACGTTACCGATTCGATCATGGGCGGATTGCAAGAGGAGCAGGGCTTCTGCGCTACTGACTAAGGGCGCAGCGGGCAAAACGCTTACATTTATCGTCGAGTTTTGGATTCGGTCTGTAGCCGACCCTCTGCTCTTTTTAGGCGCATGTAACCGTTGGGTACCATAGGACCATACGTGTTTGATAGAAAAGCGGTTCGTATCACGCATGTGGTGCGGCCGCTTTTTTTCGTACCCATGCGCGCATGGGGCCGTCTCGCGAGGGGCGCGCCTTGGCATACGCGTAGTGAAGAGACAAGGAGCGCCATGGACGCACGCGAGCAGCTGTTTACCGAGAAGCAGAGGAAGCGCATCGAGCGCCGCGACACGTGGCAGCGCATTTTTGAGAACGGCACCGTTGCCGCCGCCGTGATGGTGCTTGCCGCCATTGCAGCAGTGATCTGTGCCAACACAGATGCTTATGAGGTGATCCATCATTTCTTGATGGAGCCGATCCATGTGGGCATCGGTGAGCTCACCGTGGCGATCTCGGTCGAGGTCTTCGTCAACGACTTCCTCATGGCGATCTTCTTCCTGCTCGTGGGCATTGAGCTCAAGTACGAGATGACCGTCGGCGAGTTGCGTCGTCCGCGTCAGGCCCTGCTTCCCATGCTCGCCGCGGTGGGCGGCGTGGTTATGCCCGCCATCATCTACGCGCTGTTCAACAAGGGCGGCGCGATGCATGGCTGGGCCATCCCCATGGCGACCGACATCGCCTTCGCCCTGGGCGTGCTCTCGCTGCTTGGCGATCGCGTTCCGGCCGGTGTCCGCGTCTTCTTCTCCACGCTCGCCATTGCCGACGACTTGATTTCCATTGCGGCAATCGCGATCTTTTACGGCCACGCGCCCAATCTGTTCTGGCTTGGGTGCGCCGTCGTGGTGACGGCCGTGCTGTTCTGGCTCAACAAGACGCAGCATTTCCGCCTAGCTCCGTATATGGTCGGAGGCCTGGTTCTGTGGTTTAGCCTGTTCCAGTCCGGCGTGCACGCCACGCTGGCCGGCGTGATCCTTGCCTTTACCATCCCCGCGCGTTCTGGGATGCGCCTGAACAACCTGACCGATTGGCTGCGCGGCTACATGCCCGACATGGTCGACAGCTACGATGACGATGCGCACATCCTCGACCAGCACGACTTCACCAGCGCCACCTTTGGTGCCGAGCGCGTGATGCACCGCGTGTCCCCGCCGCTGGTCCGCCTGGAGCGCATGATCCACACGCCCGTGAACTTCATCATCCTGCCGATCTTCGCCTTTGTGAACGCGCAGGTGCGTCTCGTCGGCGTCGACTTGGTCCAGCTCGCGCTCGACCCCGTTGCCATGGGTACGTACTTTGGCATGCTGTTGGGCAAGCCATTGGGTATCGTGGGTGTGACGTTCCTGCTGGTGCGCAGCGGTATCGCCGACATGCCCAAGAACGTGACGGGCGCTCATATCCTGGGTGTGGGCATTCTGGGAGGTATCGGATTCACGATGTCCATCCTCATCGCCGGCCTGGCCTTCCCGACTGAGCCGTACGAGGTCCTGGCTGCGAAAGCCGCCATTTTGGCTGGGTCGGTGAGTGCGGCCGTCCTTGGCATGGCGTTCATGAGCGCGGTGTGCAAAAAGAAAGCGGACCCCGAAACCTCAATTTAGGGACAGTCCCTAAATTGAGACCTCACGCTTTGTTCGGGGCGCCTATTCCACTGTGCCGTATGTGGCGCCCCAGCCGTGGGCGGCGAGTGCGGAGTTGATCTGGTCGCACAGGCGAGTGCGATTGTAGGTCCCCGGGGGAACGAGATTCACGATCTCGAGCAGGTCGGGTGCAAGGTCCAAGATCTCGGCCTGGACAATGAGATCGAGGCGATCGATCGTCTCGCGCCCCGTGAACAGGCCGTCCACCAGGCGCTGCAGGTCGCCGAATTCCACGGCTTGAAACATTCCAATATGCATGGGGCTCCTTACTCGGTGGGGGCTCGAATTGCGTCGTCGGGCGCGTTAAACCTCAATTTAGGGACTGTCCCTAATTTGAGGTTTTGTGTATCGCTTCGATCACGCGCTCCATGGTTTCGTCGATGCGGTCGCGCTTGAGCTCGCATTCCCATATGGTGATGGCGCACCACCCCAGCTCTTCGAGCTCGGCGAGGGCGCGCTTGTCCCGCTCGACGTTGCGACGGAACTTCGCCTCCCAAAACTCGACGTTTTTGCTCGGCATGCTGGGGTTGCAGTGTGGGCAACGGTGCCAGTAGCACCCGTTGACGAAGATGGCGATCTTGCGCCCGGGGAAGGCGATGTCGGGCCTGCCGGGTGCCTTGGCCCAGTCGAGTCGGTAGCCGGTGAGGCCGGCCGCCCTCAGACGCTGTCGTACGAGGAGCTCCGGTTTGGTGTCGCGGCGCTTGTTGCCCTGCATAGACTTGCGCACGGCTGCACGACGCTTCACCAGCGCCTGCTCCTCTTCCTCGCCCATGCGCACGAGCATGTTGACGAGCTCGATGTCGGCGGGCATCCATTCGAGGGTCGCCAGCGAGCTCTTGTGCACCCAGCGCATATCGCGCTGGCGATCGTTGCGCGCGGGTTCGCCGCTCTCCTCGTCCAAGTGGCACAGGAAGCAGTTCATGGAGAGATGGAAGTCGGGATAATCGTATTCGAGCGTGTAGAAGTCCTGCAGGCTCGTGATGCGTACGTCCAGTTCTTCCAGTAGCTCGCGTCGGCAGGCCTCCTCGGGGGTCTCGCTTGCGTCGATCTTGCCTCCGGGGAATTCCCACAGCCCGTCCATCTTGCCGTAGCCGCGCTGCACGGCCAGGACCTCGTTGTCGCGCTGGATGATTCCGGCTGCCACACGGACGGTCTTCATGCTGCCACCTCGCCTTCTCATAATCGTCGCGCCGTACGGGCAACCTTACAACAATGCAACCGGCTCGTAAGCCAAATCGATGGTTGCCAATAGGGCGCCCTGCCAGTATAGGGGTCGAAGAAGCGAGGCGCCGCGTGGCGCAGCGAGAAAAGGAGATTACGATGAAATCCATGAACACGCAGTTCGCTCCCGAGCTCGTTCAGGGTGACGCGGCGATGGTCAACGCGAGCATGTCCCAGGTCGAGATGACCGTATGGCTGTGCGTGATGGCGGTGCTCGCGGGCGTTATGCTCGCACTGCTCGCCATGGTTGGCCAATAAGTTCGCCTCGCATCGAGAGCTTGTGAAAGGAATGATTGAGATGGCATTTGGTAAGAACGGCGCCCATATGGCGGAACCCCAGGTCCCGGGCGTGAGCGCCGCCGGCGGTGCCGCCGTGCGAGCGGGCGTGCCCGTGCTCGAGGTCAATCACGTTGAGAAGGTGTACGGCAGCCGCAACAACGTGACGCGAGCGTTGGCCGATGTGTCCTTCGCGGTGGACAAGGGCGAGTTCGTGGGCATCATGGGCGCCTCGGGATCCGGCAAGTCCACCCTGCTCAACTGCGTGTCCACCATCGATACCGTGACGAGCGGCAACGTGGTCATCAACGGCGCCGACGTCACGCGCATGAAGCACGCCAAGCTCACGCGTTTCCGTCGCGAGCAGCTGGGCTTCATTTTCCAGGACTCCAACTTGCTCGATACGCTGACGGCCCGCGAGAACATCGCCCTGCCGCTCACCATCGCCCGCGTCCCCGCTAAGGAGACGCTTGCCCGGGTGGAGCAGGTCGCCCAGCGCCTCGATATCGCAGGGGTGCTCGACAAGTATCCGTATCAGATGTCCGGCGGCCAGCAGCAGCGCGTGGCCGCGGCCCGCGCCCTGGTGACCGACCCGGCTATCATCTTGGCCGATGAGCCCACCGGCGCGCTCGATTCCAAGAACGCCCGCCTGCTGCTCGAGAGCATCGAGAGCATGAACCGCCAGTATCAGGCAACCGTTCTCATGGTCACGCACGACAGCTTCGCCGCGAGCTATACCAACCGCGTCCTGTTCATCCGCGACGGCCGCATTTTCACCGAGCTTCGCCGCGGAGACAGCCCGAGGCGCGAGTTCTTCGACCGCATCATGGAGGTCGTCGCCATGATGGGAGGGGAGGGCTCCGATGCTCTGTAAGCTCGCTTGGGGCAATGTGCGCCGTGCGGGCAAGGACTACCTGGTCTATCTCCTCACGCTCACACTTGCCGTATCGGTGTTCTATGCGTTCAATACCATATCCATTCAGGTCGATTTTGTTTCCATGGAAGAGGCGCTGTCGCAGCTGCTCGGCGGCATCTTCTCGGGGCTGACGCTCTTCCTCGCCGCCGTCATGGGCTTTTTGATGGTGTATGCGAACGGCTTCATCATGAAGCGCCGCAAGAAGGAGTTCGGTCTTTACCAGGTGCTCGGCATGAGCCGTGGACAGGTGGCCCGCGTCATGGCCCTCGAGACGGCCATCGTTTCCGGCGCAGCGCTCGTGTTGGGCATTTTGTTCGGCGTCGGGGTCTCCCAGCTCATGACGTTCTTCACGGCGTCAATCTTCAAGACGCAAATCGCGAACTTCCATTTCTTCTTCTCCATGCAGGCGTTCACGCTCACAGTGGGGTGCCTGCTCGTCATCTTCCTGGTGACGCTTGCCTTCAACCTACTCGTGGTGGGTCGGACGAGCATCATCGACCTCATGAGCGCCGGCCGTAAGAACGAGGCCATCAAGACCCGCAACCCGATGCTGTCTGCCGTGGTATTCGTGCTGGGCGCGGTCTTGATCGGTGTTGCGTACTACCGCCTGCTGCGCGACGGTCTTCCGGTTGACTCGCCGGCCAATGAGATGGACGCGGCTATGGCCCAGTTCTCCCTTACCACGGGTACTGTGGTGGCGGGAACAATCCTGTTCTTCTTTGGCCTCTCGGGTTTTCTGCTCAGGGTGCTGCAGGGTGCGAAGGGCCTGTATTGGCGCGGACTCAACATGTTCACGCTGCGTCAGCTCTCTGCCAAGGTGAACACGGTCAGCTTCTCTATGGCCATGATCTCGATGATTCTGTTCCTCGCGATCACGAGCGTCACGGGCGGCATGTCTATCGCGAACGTGATGAACACGAGCGTGGAACGCAACAACCCCGCGGATTACTCGCGCATCGTGATTTACTACGGCGAGAGGACGCTGGAGAACAGTTACGACTCCGATCGCCCCATGGGGATCGCGGAGGAGCCGTTCGACATCGTGGAACTGAGCAAGGGCGACCGCGTGAACCCCGGCCTTGCCAACGAGGAGGCGTTCGACCTCGATAGCATCCTCGGTAAGCGAGTGCAGGTGGAAGGCTACGATTCCACGCCTCGCGGGGGAAGCGAGCCCATTGTCACGCTCAACCAGCTGTGCGATGCGGTCGACATGCCGCTGCCGGTCGGTACCGGGAGCGCGAATTCGAACGTCATGGGTCTGCAGGTCATGAAAGAGAGCGACTACAACCGTTATCGTGCGTTCCGCGGGCTGGGCGAGGTCGATTTGGGCTCGGATGGGTACCTGCTTACGTCCGACATGGGCGAGACGGTGAACAAGGTGTACGACGCGGCCATGCGCGAGGACGTTGCCATTCCGTTTGGCGATGTGACGCTGCACCCGAAGGCCAAAGAGGTCGATGAGGATGCCAGCACGTTTGCCGATTCGAGCATGGGCAGCAATTCCGGAACGATCATTGTTCCCGATGTGGTTGCTGAGCGCGCGAACCTGCCGCTGTATTCGAGCTACCTTCTGGGCGACTATCGCGAGGGCCTCACATACGAGGAGACCGAGGGTTACGTGCGCACCGATCGAGGGTGGGCGCCGGACCTGTGTGACGCGAATGGCCGTGAGGTCGGTTTGTGGGGCATGGAGACGACGCGCATCCAGAATTACGAGGGCACGAATACGATGAACGGCTTGATCAGCTATCTGGCGATCTATATCGGATTTGTCCTGGTCATTGCTTGCACCGCCATCCTCACCATCCAGCAGCTTTCGAGCGTCGCCGATTCCGGTAAGAACTGCCGCATCCTCTCCGAGCTGGGTACTTCTCGTCACGAAATCGTGCGTTCGATGTTGGCGCAGCAGACGGTGTTCTTCGTGTTTCCGCTGATTATGGGCGTCGCACATTCGATGGTGGCGCTGCACGTTGTCATCGAGATTGTGGCGCTGTTCGGCGGTATTTCCATTGGCATGACGGTAGCTGCAACCTGTGCGATCTTCCTGTTGTGTTATGGCGGTTACTTTATGGTCACGTATTTCATGAGCAAGGGGATCGTGTCCGACGCGATACGCGTGAGGCATGCTCATTAACGGTATCGCGCAAGCTGGCCGAGCGATGCGTGCGTGTGCAAAGTGCAGGTGTTGACCGTTCGCAGTGTGTATTCGTCGTGAGACGGCAACGATGACATTCACGTTGATTGTGCTATCGAGTCGGGAAAGGACGCGACGGCGTCCTTTCCCGTCGTTTTTGCCGATCGGGAGGTGCCGTAAGGGCAAATGGAAGCGGTCGTTGGAATATCGACAGCAAGTGTTTACGCAGTTGAATAGGGAGGTGCAAGCTGTGATTGTGGATTCTCTGGAAGTGTTTGGGGGGATATTGGATATCGCCATGTTGACCACGGGGGCTGTGGCGGCGATCAGCATGTGGGCCGCCGGCCCCCGCACCCCTCGATTCGATGCAAAATAGGGCGTCAAAAAATATAAGTGTACGTTTTGGGGAAGGTTTTTGTTCTCTGAGGCTCTTTGCTTCGAGACTGGCTTTTCGCGACCTGCGGTTTTGTTGGCTCTTGCGCGTCAGCTTGATGAAAAGAGCGCAAAACGTTCCCCAAAACGTACACTTATGATTTTCGCGACTTCCGGATTCGCCCAGGGGCTTCCTGCGCGCTACCTCGATGCGGGGAACAGCTTTCCGTGGAGCGTATTTCGGCGATCGAGGAAGCTCGCGGTTCGATTTGCGAGTTTTAACCCGAGCGTCTCCGCGCGCTGCGCGATAAGCGAGTCGTACTTTTCCAAATCCGAGACTTGATCATAGGTGAAAGAGACAACGCTATAGCCCATGCTCTCGAGCGCCGCGGTGCGGCCCGTCTCCTTTTTGAACGTCAGGTCGTCCGAATGAAAGCCCTCGCCGTTTACCTCGACAACGCCCATGGTGCTTGGATACAGCTGGTCAACAACGCAATGGCCTTGATAGGCCAGCTTGAGCGCCGCGGTATCGAAGTTGATACGTTGGTTGAGCTGCGGTTTGGGCCAGCCTTCACCGCCAAAACGCATATCAGCGGTAAGAAACAGGGCGATTTTTGATTCGAGTGGCGAGGCAGATCCATCCAAGGCGAGGCTCAATGCCCGTGATACCGTGCGATTGCTTGTTTTTCCCTGAAGGCTGGCTGAAAACTCGGTAAGTTGTTCGAGCGTTGTGAGCGGCGGGCGCTTCCAAAGGTTTGACGTCATTTTGCCTGAAGGGAGGCAGATGCTCCAGGGGAGCTGCTCGCCTTCGCTGTCGAGGAAAGAGGTTCGCTTGCCGTCGGCGTCGTAGTATTCGCAGATTTTGACATCGGGGTTGAGCGCTCCATTCTCTTTAAGTCCGCCCTCCCGTCGGAGCAGGTCAAAAGCAAAGGCCATGCGCTCGTTCGTCGGAGAGACGGCGTATATGCCGCAAGCTTCGAACATGGCGAGCGCGAGGGCGATCGGGTCGGTTTTGCGTGGGGCTTTGACGAGCAGGTAGGAGGGAGAGAGAACGCCTAGATTGTTGCCAAGATCAACGACGCATGACGAGGGCAGGTCCCGAGGAACGCGGTGTGCGACTATGAAATCGGAGGAGTACCGCGTGGATTCGGGAAGCATAATGTGCACGGGCTTCGTCACGCCCTTGAGGTCGATGAGAAGTCTTTCGCGAATGCTAGCGTCAAAAGGGCGAATGTTCAGGCGCGGTATCTCTGAGAGCCATTCCAGTCCGAGGCCGTCGGGCTTTTTTGCGCGGGCGATGTCGACTGGTATTTCGACGTCACGCAGGGCTGGCGGCGTGCGCCAGTACTCCCATGCCGATATGTCGCAAATGATCGCATCCATGGATCAACGATAACAGGGCTGAGATAATATTCAACTCGTGATATGGTACTCTACCTGCAGTTATATGGTCAGATATGGGTCAGGAAAACCCGGATGGGGAAGCACCGTGCGCCTTTTACATCTCATCGCCGCTTTGCTTGTGGCGGCGGCGATCATCTCATTTGTGTTGTCAGCGCTGGGCTTTGTCCTCGCGGGTGCCTTTAAGTTGCTGCCCGGTGTGCTCTTAGTTTTGACGATCATTTTCTTTGCGCAAGGTGGACATGTGGATATCCGCCTGCCGGAAAAATGGAAACGAAAATAATGTGCGCGCCCATGTTACGCGCCCATGCTCACCCATGCGCCCGTGTGATGTGCCCGCGCGCTTGCATGGGCGGGCGCGAGCGGGCACGCCACATGCAAGCGTCTATGCGGTGATAAACCGCGCGATTGAGCAATCGTGTTCGTCGCGGGGGACCTGCTCGACTTCCTGCTCGGCAAACGCGACGCCGAGTACCTGGCAGTCCTCGCGCAGCTGAGGCAGGTAACGGTCATAGGTGCCACGGCCGTAGCCCAGGCGATTGCCCTGCGCGTCGAAGGCGACGGCGGGGACGATCGCGAAGTCGATCTCCGACGGCGGCACGACGGGGAAGCGCGTGTCATCCTTGGGCGGAACGCTGCCCTTTACGCGTGAGGGAATGAAGCGTCGCGTGGCGCCGGCGCGCGTGCTGGTGAGGGCCTGATGTTCCTCGGTGACGGCCGGGCCCCAGGGCTTGCGCGGGTCGACGATGAACGGCACGTTGCCGCCAAGGTAGTTATTGCAGGAGACGGAGCGCATGCACATGGCGCCGGACGCTGCGTTGGGGATCATGCACGGGAATACGATGCGGTATCCGTAGGCATAGGCGCCGCGGATGAAGCGGTCGAGGTCGACCTCGTAACGCAGGGCGGCGTAGACGGCCAGGGTTGGCGGCTGCCCGTTCTTTCCCTTGATGCCGCTGGAACGAAGCTCTTCGATGAGCCGGTTGCAGATCTCGCGCGATTTGTTGGAGCGGGCGGCGGGGCGCAGCTCCTGGCGCGTCGTGAGTGCGGCGCGGCGCACGTCGGCCTTGCGGTCGAGAATCTCCCGCGCGGTGTCATCCTGCGATTTTGCCGTCGTGGGCGCAACGGTGGTTTTTTTCGTTTGCTTTGCAGTCGCCATGGTGCGGCTCCTCTCGACGTCTCATTGCTTCATTCTACCGCGTGGGCGGCCGACGTTGGGTGCCGCCGCGTCATGCGATTCGGGTGGACGGAATCACGCCGTCTCGCCGAAAACCCCGCTCGCGCGATACGCGGCGACGAGGTCGTCCAGGCGCATGCGGGCGTTGGCGGGGCTGGTGGAGGGGAGCTCGACAAGTTCGATCCCGCGTTGGGTGAGCACAGGTCCGTCAAATCGGCGGCAGAGTTGGGCGGCTTTGCCGCCGGTGGTGCAAACCGTCTCGATGGGGGCGGCATCGAGGATTCGCGCGAGGTCGTTGGGTTCTGGGTTGGCGATGCTTGCGTCGCTCGCCCCAGCGATGTTGCATGCCGCCAAGACGTCCCACAGCGCGATGCGGTGCGCCAACAGGAACGCGCGCCGCGCGTCGTTATCGATGAGCTCGTGATCGCGAAGGCCGTGCAGGCGCTCCATCACGCGCCAGAAGCGGTTTTGAGGGTGGCCGTAGTAGAAACCGACCTCGCGCGAGCGGGGCGAGGGCATGGTCCCGAGCACGAGCACGCGCGACCGCTCATCGAATATCGGGCCGAGCGTATGGGCGACGCGCGCGGCCGCCGCCCCGTCCTGGAGGCTCCCCTCTTTTGCGGCCTCACTCATCGGCTTCGTCAGCCCCCATGAGCTCGACGACGTTCCAGTCCACCTCACTCGCCTCAATCGCCTCGCGTCCGGCAAACACGCAAGCGGGCGCTTCGCGTGCGATGCGCGAGATGTCCGCTGCCAGCGCGCGCAGGGCGTCGGGTGTGGATTCGAGCATCTGCTGGCGGCGCTCGGCGCGTTTGCCGCTCGGCGTCTTGCAGAAGTATTCGGCGTTGCGGCGCTTGGTGAGCGTGTACGGCTTGAGCGGGGCGTCCATCCCCGAGACGCAGCTTACGATGAAGCCCTCGAAGGTGTCGACGTCTGGGTCGAACGAGGCGAGCCAATCGCCCGCGGCCTCGATGCGGGCGAGGGACGGGTCGATGGCGGGGTCGCGATAGGTGTAGAAGCTCGCATGGCGCGGGCTGGGGGAGCGGAAGCCGCAGCCGTAGGCCCCGCCCTTCACGCGAATCTCGTTCCACAGGTAGTCGTACGAAAGCGCGTTGGATGCGACGCTCCAGGTGCCGTCGGTCTCGATTTCGAGCGTGCGCGGGTCACAGGCGCGTGCGAGGTAGGTGACGTCGCTCGGGATGATGAAAGCCTCGCGCTTGTCCTCGGGCCAGGGTACATAGAGCTCTTTGGTGGCCGCGGTGCGGGGGCTGAGGCCCAGATTGCCGGCGGCGTTCCAGTAGCGTCGATAATCCTCGTCGCTGCCGGTGAAGCTCGCAACGGTACCGGTCGAGGTGAAGATGCGGGCTTGCAGCTCGCGCAGGGTCTCGCACAGACCCTCCTTGCGGTCGTCGAAGTTGTCGAGCAAATCGCGCAGGAACAGGTAGAAGTCGACGCCAGAGAGCTGCTGGGTGAGCACGGCGGCCGGCGAACCGTAAGACATGGCGCGGGCGAGTGCGGCGCTGTGGCCGTTCATGAGGAAGCTCTGCTCCATGCCGATGCGCGTCTGCGTGAGGACATCGCGCATCCGCTCGGTGTCCTCAAAGACCGTTTCGGACCAGACCTCGCGCGGGATGCGCGCGAGCGCGTCCATCTTCTCGGATAGCGCGCCGGCCGACACGAGCAGGCGTGGATTCGCGAGCTTCCAGTTGGGCTGCGTGGCGACTTCGGTTGTGAAGGAGAGGAAGCCGAGGTTGGCGCACACGTAGCTGTCGAGTTCGCCGGCGGTCATGCGCTCGGTGGCGAGTTGGTTCATGAGGCGCGTGAGCACGGTCACATACGGCAGCTCAGCAAAGGAGAGGTGGGAGAGGTCAAAGTAAGTGAGCGCGTAGGCGAGCTGGTGGGTGGGCAAGTCGTGGCGCAGGCAGGGGATGGGCGCCTGCTTGTCAATGACGAGCTGCGGCTCCGGACGGGCGGGGCCGATGTCGCTCACGTGCAGGCGCGGCAAGGTGGCGCGGGCCTCGGGTGCGTCCTCGGCCTCCTGGCGCTCGCGCAGGGCGGCGACGTCTTCGACGATGCGCTGGAGGTCGGCATCGTCCATGGCCGCCTTGGCCGCGGCGAGCTCGGCCTCCTCCTCGCGTGAGGCCGCGGCGTCGTCGGCCACGGGGACGAGCTCGACGAGCGCGCGATGCTCGCTCTCGAGGACGAGCTCGCGCAGCAGGTCCTCGAAGTAGGTTCCGTCGAGTTCGCGATTGAGCTCCTCGTAGATGGGGCCGTACTCGATGCCGCGCGTGGCGGCCTCGTCGGCGTCGTCGTAGAGCCAGGTGCCGAGCGCGTCGCAGGCGAGCGCGACGCCATCGGCGTAGCCGTAGTCGCGCTGGCGCAGGTCGAACTCCTCGTTGGCGAGGATGGCCGCGAGGCGCTCGCGCGGGATGCCCTCCTTCACCAGGCGGAGGCATTCGTCCTCGATGACGCGGCGGAACTCGCGCGCGACTTCGGGTTTTGCATTCTGCAGGATGATGAGCGTGTGCGGCTGCAAAAGATCGCCGGAGGTGTAGCTCACCACGTTGCCGCCCAGGCCGGCTGCGAGGATGGCCTTCTTCACGGGGGCCTCGTTGGTGCCCATGAGCGCGTCGATGAGAACGTCGGCTGCCACAAGGCGCTTGCGATCGGCCGCATCGCCGATCACGTAGGCCATGCCCACCAGCGCGTTGTCCGGCGTGGTGGCCATCTCGACGCGCTCGTAATCGCAGACGAGAGGATTTTGGCGCACGAGTGGGTTGGGCCCGCCTATCGCTGCGGCGCAATCGGTCGAATGGGAGTCGGACGTCGCATCGGCCTCGTCATCGCGGGCGGTCTGCAGCGCACGGGCACGCTCGGCCTCGTCGCGCAGACGGGGCCCGTCACCCAGATAGCGCTCATCCAGGAATGCGAGTTCGCGTTCGACCTCCATGTCACCGTAGAGCACGATATAGCTGTTCGCGAGGTTGTAGTGGCGTGCATGCGTGTCGAGGAACTGCTCGTAGGTGAGCTGCGGGATGGCGCGCGGGTCGCCGCCCGATTCGCAGGCGTAGGCCGTGTCGGGGAACAGCGCGCGGTTGACCGCGTCGTCGAGGACGCTCATCGGATCGGAGAGCGCGCCTTTCATCTCGTTGAAAACCACGCCGTTGTAGCGCAGGGTGCCCGCCGCGAGAGGCGCGCCCTCGGGGACGTCGAGCTCGTAGTGCCAGCCCTCCTGCTCGAAAATCGCCCGCTTGGTATAGATGGCGGGGTTGAGCACCGCGTCCATGTAGACGTCCATGAGGTTGAGCAGGTCCTGCTCGTTGGTGGACGCGACGGGATAGACGGTTTTGTCGGGATAAGTCATGGCGTTCAGGAACGTTTGCATGGAGCTCTTGATGAGGTCCACGAACGGCTCCTTCACCGGGAATTTTGTAGAGCCGCACAGCACCGAGTGCTCGAGGATGTGAAAGACGCCCGTGTCGTCGGTGGGCGGCGTTTTGAATGCGATGGAGAACGCCTTGTTCTCGTCCTCGCATGCGAGATAGAGCAGTCGGGCGCCGGAGGCGCGGTGATGCAGCACGTAGGCGTCGGCATCGAGCTCGGCCAGAGTCTTTTTGCTGGTGACGGTGAAGCCGAAGACAGTCGATCCGAGCGGCAGGGTGGTCGCGGCGCGCTCGCGCACGGGAGTGGGTTGGTTCATGGGGGCTCCTTTATGGAGGTTGATTGCTGCGCCCAGTATACCCACTCGGCGCACGCTCACGTTTTCCGGTCGCTTACGGTATCGTTGTCAGGGAATCAGATTCGATGGGGGATGTGCATGACAGAGGAGCAGTTGGAATCTTGCGAGAACGAGCGTGAGCGCATGGGCCTCGCTTCGTCCATCAGGCCTGGCGCCGATGCCGACGCCGCTTCGCGCGCTCGTCGCCGCACGGTTCGCGAACGCTTGAACGATCGCGAGGCACGTCGTCTGATCGTCGGCGTGGTGGCCACACTTTTGGGCGGTATTTTCTGGGGCTTCTCGGGAACGTCGGCGAGCTACCTGTTCGCCCATTACCAAATCGACACCATCTGGTTGCTGAGCGTCCGCCAGCTGCTCGCCGGCGCGATGTTCATGGCGGTGATCCTGCTGTTCGACCGCGCCCGATTCGTCCAGTTGCTCAAGAGCCCGCGCCATCTCGCTGTCATGGCGGTGTTCACCGCGTTCGGCGTGTTCGGCAACTCGTTCTCCTACCTCCTTGCGGTCCGCCTGACCAACGCCGGCACTGCGACCGTCATGCAGTGCCTGCAGCTCGTGATCATCATGGTGTACACCTGCATCGTCACGCACCGGCTTCCGCGTCGTCGCGAACTTGCCGGCGTGATCCTGGCGTTCGCTGGCGCGTTCCTCATTGCCACGGGCGGTGATCCGAGCACCCTCGTGATCCCTCCCGAGGGCCTCGCCGTCGGCCTCATCTCCGCGGTTGGCGCCGCCTGCATGTCGATCGTGCCCACTAAGATTCTGCCGATTTACGGCTCATCCATCGTGACCGGATCCGCGATGTTCGCATCCGGCGTCGTGATCTCGGTGTTCGTGCGTCCGTGGGAGAGCGTCCCGGCGTTCGACGCGCCCGGCTTGATCGCGCTCGCCATCCTCATCGTGGTCGGGTCCTTCCTGGCGTACAACCTGTACATGCAGGGCGTCAAGGACATCGGCAGCGTGCGCGCGAGCCTCATCGACGGCGAGAGGCGGGCGGGGGCGGGGGGCGGGGGAGCCTCATCGGCACGGTCGAGCCCGTTTCTGCCACCGTCACGAGCGCGCTTGTGCTGGGCACCGTGTTCGCCCCGACCGACCTGATCGGCTTCGCGCTGATCATCGCCATGGTGTTCCTCACGGTGTAGGTTGACCGACCGCTGCATATCGTTTGATTGAATGAAAAAAAGAGGCGCCCGGCTCGATATCGATTCGAGC
>OAUC01000366.1_pt1 | contig 29936 bp, 20 predicted proteins | sample 1495091 | NCBI WGS metagenome assembly OAUC01 (sample SAMEA2579997, study PRJEB22360) | human gut metagenome | biome: human gut; feature: human-associated habitat; material: faeces | place: Denmark | collected 2008/2010
TCATTGACTATAAAGAAGTAGTACAAATACGCTCTTGAGTTCTCAAACCACCACCACTCACCCACCTCGCAATCCGGAGTGAACCGGACCACTCGCTGAGCGGCAGCAAGGGATTAACTTACACGAACCCGTCCACTTGCGCAAATCGGCATTCCGCAAACCCCGTAAAAACCCTTGCGGCGCAACGCATTCATCGGCGTGTCGAAAACCGCCTATCGCACGCCATATCATCGCAGAAATGCTTCAGACAAGCCTCAAAACGGCCTGAAATTCATCAGAAAAACCTGTCTACGGGCGTGTCGTGAGCCTGCAACGGTTTCCAAATACGGTTGGAAAGCCGAAAAAGACGCATACGGAGGAAACCGCGCGGTGGTATGTATGGAGGTATGAGCAAAAAAATCGCAGTATTGACGGGCGCAGGCATCTCCACGTCCGCAGGCATCCCTGACTTCCGCGGCCCGGACGGCGTCTGGACCAAACATCCCGAGCAAATGAACGTGTACGACATCGACGCGTTCCTAGCCAATAAGGAAGACCGCGAGTATTCCTGGCGCTGGCAAAAGGAATCGCCAGTATGGAACGTGCAGCCGGGCACCGCACACAAAGCGCTCGTCAAATTGGAACAAGCGGGCATGCTGACCTTGCTGGCCACGCAGAATTTCGACGCGCTGCACGAGAAGGCGGGCAATAGCAGCAACGTCATCGTCAATCTGCACGGAACCATCGGCACCTCGCACTGCATGAAGTGCCACGCGAAATACGACACCGCCGAAATCATGGCAAATCTCGACAACGAGCCGGATCCGCACTGTCATCGCAAGCTGCCGTACAGCGGCAATATGCCGTGCGACGGGCTCATCAAAACCGACGTCGTCTACTTTGGCGAGGCGCTGCCGGATGGTGCGATCGAAAAATCGTACCGTCTTGCCTCGCAGGCCGACGAATTGTGGGTGATCGGCTCCACGCTGGAAGTGATGCCGGCGGCGAGCATTGTGCCGGTCGCGGCACAGGCGGGCGTGCCGATCACCATCATGAACATGGGACGCACGCAATACGATCGCTTGGCCACACGGCTTATCCGCGACGATATTGCGATTGCGCTGCCGCAGTTGGTCGACGAGACAATCGCCGCGGAACAGGGCAAATAACACCGAATGAACAAGCAAGGCTCCTCAACCTGATTGGGTTTGAGGAGCCTTCTTTGATGCGGAAGATATGCGAGAACCCGCGCTTATCCACCGTGGGAAATCAGTAGATGCGCTTGGGCTGGAAACCGGCCGCGCGCATCGCGTCAAGGATGCGGTCGATGTGCTCAGGGCCGTTGGTCTCAACGGTGACGCCCAAGGAAACCGAATCAGTGTAATGGCTGGAAGCCTTGAACTGGTCGTGATCGAGTGCGATGACGTTAGCGCGCTGCTCGGCCAGAATCGTGGCCACCTTGACAAGCTGGCCAGGGGTATCCGGAAGCTCAACCTCGAAGTTCATGATGCGGCCACGGGCAATCATGCCCTTCTGAATCACCGCGCTGATGGAGACAGTATCCTCATTGCCACCGGAAAGAATCGGCACCACCACATGCGAACCCTGTGCTTCGGCGAACTTGCGCGAGCGCAGATTCAGGTGCTCAAGCGCGGCCAGAGACACGGCACCGGCAGCTTCGACCACCAGCTTGTGCTTCTCCAGCATGAGCAGAATCATCTCGTTGATGTCACGCTCGGTGACGGTGACCAGATCGTCGAGGAACTCGTTGAGCAGCGCGAAGGTCAGGTCGCCCGGACGCTTCACGGCAACGCCTTCGGCGGAGGTGCGCACCTGGTCGGCTGCGACGACGCGACCGGCGGCCAACGAATTCTTCCATGCCGGGCTGCCTTCCGGAATGGCGCCGATCACGCGCACTTCCGGCTTGAACGTCTTGATGGCGAGCGCCACGCCCGCGCCCAGACCGCCGCCGCCCAAGGGCACAACCACGTCGGTGACGTTAGGCACGTCTTCGAGAATCTCAAGACCGATGGTGCCCTGTCCGCACAGCACCTCATAATCATCGAACGGCGGCACGTAAATCATGCCTTCGGTATCGCTGAGTTCCTGCGCGTGGGCGGCGGATTCATCGAACACCTCGCCGCACAGCACCACATCAGCGCCGTAAGCCTTGGTGGCGTCCACCTTCAACGGCGGCGTGATCTGCGGCATGCAGATGGTGGCCTTCGCGCCACGCTCACGGGCCGCGTATGCCACGCCTTGGGCATGGTTGCCTGCGGAAGCGGTGACGATGCCATGCGCAAGCTGCTCGTCGGACAACGATGCGATCTTGTTATACGCGCCACGAATCTTGAATGACCCAGTGACCTGGAGATTCTCCGGCTTGAGCAGAATCTCATGTCCGGTCATCTCGGACAGCACCGGGGACGGAATAATCTCCGTGTGGCGTGCGGTGCCCTTCAGTCGTTCGGCGGCCAGTTTCAATTCAGCGGCATGATCACGCCGCAATGCTTTGAGCACCTCGTTTTGTTCCATGGACGTTATTGTAAGCGCACGTCTGCCGAAAATGCCGTGCGATTGCCGAATCGCAATCGAATCCCGGCCGTGCCTCAGAATCGCACGGAAAAAGAAACGTCCGACAGGTTTCGTGATGAACCTGCCGGACGTTCCGCAGAGAGTTATAGGGAAAGATCGATCAGAGCTGAATCACGACTCCCTCCCAGCGAGCGAGCTCGCCACGAGCGATCGATTTAACACTATGCATAGCATCATAGGTGCTGAGCAGTACTTGCGGATCGGACACGCCGTCGGAAAGCAGCTCCGCCACGTCCGAAGGCAGCGCCGCGGACCTGTCGGTGAGGTTGACCACGACAAGAATCGTGTCGTCGCCATTGGTGCGCGTGAAAGCATACACCTGATCGCTGTCGGCGGCGAGCAGATGCCATTCGCCAGTGGAGATGGTGGCGCTGTTGTGCCGCATGGCGATGAGCTTCTTGTAGAACGTGTACACGGAATCCGGATCGTCGAATTCCTCGGCCGCGTTGATTTCCACATGATTCGGGTTGACGCTGATCCATGGTTCGACGGGCGCGTCTGGCGCGGTGAAGCCGGCGTATTTGGAGGCGTCCCACTGCATGGGGGTGCGCGCGTTGTCGCGGCCGATGAGGGCGAGGGCGGCCATCATGGATTCGGACGACTGGCACTTGGCTTCCTCCACGCGCTGGCGATAGCCATTGAGGGCCTCCAAATCGCGGTACTGTTCCAGCTTGGTGAAGTGGGCGTTGGTCATACCCAGCTCCTCGCCTTCGTAAATGTACGGAGTGCCACGATGCATGTGCAGCACCATGCCGAACGCCTTGGCGCTCAGCTCGCGCGAATCGCGGTCGGAGTCGTTGCCCCAACGGGAGACCACGCGCGGCTGGTCATGATTGCAGAAGAACAGGCTGGCCCAACCGGCCTTCCTCACGGCCTCCTGCTGCTCGGTCATACGGTCGCGCAGGTTTTTGACCTCGAACGGCACGGTATTCCACTTGGAGCCTTCCTGGTCGATGCCGACATGGTCGAACAGGAATAGCATGTCAAGTTCCTTGTTGGCCGGATCGGTGACGTGCTCGTTACGGGCCGGGGTGATGCCCGGAGCCTCGCCCACGTTGATGTAGCCTTCACGGCCTTCGAATACCTCACGGCGCATTTCGGCGAGGAACTCGTCGATGCGCGGACCGTCGGAGCAGAACGGGAACGGGCTGGAATAGCCTTCCTCGCCGACCGGCAGATCGGCGATTTCGGAACCTTCCTCGCCCGGCAGCCTGCCGTTCTTGTCGACGGTCTTGGAGATCTGGGTGATCACGTCCATGCGGAAGCCGTCGATGCCGCGATCCATCCACCAATTCATCATCTTGTAGACGGCCTTGCGCACCTCGGGATTCTCCCAGTTGAGGTCGGGCTGCTTCTTGGAGTACTGGTGGAAGAAGTATTCGCCGCGCTTCGGGTCGTACTCCCATGCGGAGCCGCCGAAGTAGGAGCCCCACTGGTTCGGCTCGGCGCCCGGAGTGCCCGGCTCATGGCCCGGCTTGGCAGGACGCCACCAATACCAATCCGCATGAGGATCGTTCTTGTCGCGGGAAGCCTGGAACCAGGCGTGCTCGTCGGACGTGTGGTTGACGACCAGGTCCATCACGATCCTCAGGCCGCGCTTGTGCGCCTCGGCGAGCAGTTCGTCCATGTCCTCGAGGGTGCCGAACAGCGGGTCGATGTCCTGGTAATCGGAGATGTCGTAGCCGTTGTCGTCCTGCGGGGACCTGTAGACCGGGGACAGCCACAGCACGTCCACGCCGAGGTCGGCGAGGTAGTCGAGGCGGCTGGTGATGCCCTTCAGGTCGCCGATGCCGTCGCCGTTGGAATCCTGGAAGGAACGCGGGTAGATCTGGTAGACCACCGCGTTCGCCCACCATGGATTCGGGGTGGCGCCGTTCGAACGGACGGTGTCAGGAAGAGTGGAACGATTGAAATTCGTCATCGCGATTGAGCTCCTTTGCCTAAGTGGAATGGATGAACTTTGCTATATCCCATGGTACGTAAAGCGTTTTTTCTTTCTTGCCTGCGGCGCGTTTTGCAAAGCAGGAAATGAAAGATATATTGCAAGCGGGATGCGCCCTTCGGAATCACATCAATGCATACGAAAAGCAGGAATCCTCGAAAAAGGGGAAACGAGGATTCCCGCTCGGCGCTGTGAAGAAGTTTTACTTCACAAGCAGACGGCCTACGGCCGCGTTGTTCCTGCCTTCGCTCGCCTATCGGCTCGCTCAGGAGAAACCTATGAACAGTCCACAGGACTGTTCACTTCACGGCTCCTCTCATCACACCACCGACGACCCACTTTTGGGCGAAGATGTAGACGATGAGGACCGGGGCCATGGCCATCAGGTAGGAGGCGAAGGCCATCGGATAGTTCGACGTGAACTGGCTCTGGAACACGTACTGCGCCAGCGGAATCGTCTGATTGCTCTGGTCGGTCAGCGTGATCAGCGGCAGCAGGAAGTCGTTCCACGCCCACAGTGCGGTCAGGATGGCGATCGTGGCGTTGATCGGTCCCATCAGCGGGAAGATGATCGTCCAGAAGATGCGCCAGGTCGAAGCGCCGTCGATGCGCGCCGCCTCTTCCAACGAAATCGGAATCGAACGGATGAAGCCGATCGCGATGAACAGGTTCGTGCCGATGCCGAGAATCGTGTACAGAATGATCAGACCGAGCTGGTTGTCCAGGTGCAGGGTGCCCATTTCCTTGGCGATCGGCAGCATGACGACGGTGAACGGCACGAACATCATGGCCAGGAAGAAGTAGTACAGGAAGCGGAAGAACCGCTTATCCATGTTCCTTGCCACGGCGTACGCGACGAACGTGTTCGTCAGCAGCGTCAGCACCACAGCGCACACGGTGATGATCGCGGAATTGAGCGCGGCCTTCGGATAGTTCACCTTGTTCCACGCGTCCGCGAAATTATGCCATTCCCACGTGGTCGGCAGGCTGAACGTGCCCGCTTCGCCCGGCGTCTTCAGCGCGGTGACGACGGCGAAGTACAGCGGCACGAGCACCGTCAGGCTCAGCACGGCGACGGCCGCCGTCAGCCACCAGTTGATGCTGTGGTCCTTGCGGATCTTCTCCGGCTTCGCTTGCGATTGTCCGCTTTGCGCGGCGGCCGGCTTGGTTGCAACAGTTGCGCTAGTCATGATTTCTTCCCCTTACTCTCAGACCTTTTCCTTGCCGCTGAAGAACTTCAGCTGCACGAATGCGAGGATTGCCAGCACGATGAAGAACGTGACCGCGTTCGCCATCTGGTAGGAGTATTCGCCGTTGCCCAGGCCGTTCTGGAAGATCAGGTAGGAGACGGTTTCGGTCTTGGAATCCGGACCGCCCTTGGTCAATGCCATGACCTGGTCGAACGCGCCGAGCGAGTTCTTGAGGCTCAGCACCATGTTGATGGTGAAGAACGGGCCAATCAGCGGGAACGTGATCTGCCAGAAGTTCTGCCAGGCGTTCACGCCGTCGATGGACGCGGCCTCATAGATTTCGTTGTCGATGGTCTGCAGACCCGCCAAGTACAGCAGCGTGGAGTAGGCCACACCCTGCCAGATGGACAGGAACACGATCGGGAACCATGCCAGATCCGGATTGGAGATCATGGATGTGGACAGCCAATCGATGTGCAGCGCCTGGCCGAGGGCCGGCAGCGGGGTCATGAAGATGTACTTGAACACGTAGCCGATGACCAGCACCGACAGGGTGTACGGAATGAAGAAGATGGCTCGGAAGCCGTTCTTGAAGGCGATTTTGGAGTTCAGCAGCACCGCCAGGAACATGCCGAGGATGTTCGTGCCGAGCGTGATCAGAATCGCGATGAAAATCGTGAACAGATACGCGTGGCCGACGCGTGCGTCCTGGAACATCGCGATGTAGTTCTTGAAGCCGATGAACTTGTAATCGCCGTAACCCTGCGAATTGGTGAACGAGTACATCGCGCCCTGCAGGAACGGCAGGTACAGGAAGATGCACACGAGAATCATCGCGGGAATGGTCATCCAGTAGAACGCCGGATCGACCTTGCGCTTGGAGTATTTCGAAACCTTCTTCGGCTTCTTTGCGGCGGCCTTGTCAGCCTTGGCCGAGATATTGCCAGTCATTGTCGTTCCTCCCCTCACCTAAAGTTCCTGGCTTCGATCTTGTCGTATTCCGACTGCATGCTGTTCAGGAATCGTTTAGTATTGCCCGACTGCACCAACGTCTGCAGGAAACCGGCGAGGTTGATGCTTGCCGGCACGTAGTGGTCACAGAAATCAGCCAGCTTGCCGGCCTTGTAGAAGTCGAGCACGCCATTCAACGCTTCATCGCCGACGTACGTATCCTTGTACGGGGTGAACGCAGACTGCTGCTTGGAGTAGTCCTTCACGTTCTCCTCGCTCATCAGGAAGTCGACGAATTCGCGAGCCTCGGTGTAATGCTTCGTATGCGCGCCGATCGTCAGCATCACGTCGTCGCCGGCGGTCAGCTGCTGTTCCTTGACGTTGTCGGTGGCCGGCATCTGCGCGAACCGCAGATTGGCGTCCTTGTTGATCAGACGGATCTGCGGAATCGCGTACGTGCCGAGCGGCAGAATCGCGGCCTTGCCGGAAGCGATGTCCTGCGTAGCCTGCTGGTAGGTGACGGCCGGATTCTTCTGCGTGTAGTTCTGGTAAATTTCAATCAGCTTGCCGCTGACGGGCGTCCACAAGTCGGAGAAGGTCTTGCTGCCGTCCTTGAGATACGCGTATTCCGATTCCGGCACCAGCGTCGAATTCAGCGATGCAAGCGGCGCCTGCAACGTCCACGGATCGGCGGTGCTCGCCTCAACCGGCGTGACGCCCTTGGCCTTGAGCCGCTTGAGCAGCGCGATGAATTCGCTCCACGTCTGCGGCGGATTGTCCGGATCCTCGCCGGCCTGCTTCCACACATCGGCGTTGATGATGTAGCCGCTTGCGTTGCCCGCGTACGGAATACCGTACAGACGCTTCTTGGACTTGTCGGTGGTCTGCACGAGGCTCTTCGCGATGTTCACCATGCCCGGATTGAGCTCGTCGACGATCTCGTCGTCGGTGAAATCGTGGAAGACGCCCGCTTCGGCGAGCATGCCGTAATTGATGTCGCCGTTGATGGTGATGACGTCGGGTTCGCGGTTCTTCACCAGTCGCGTGCGCAGATCGGTGGTGGCGTCCGACGAATTGTTGACATTGACTTTGATGTTGGAATGGGTTTTCTCGAATTCACGCGCCTTGGCGGTGAACCAATCCGCCGCCTCGGACTTGAATTGGAAGAAATCCAAGGTGACCGTGCCGGCGGTGCTGTTGCCGCAGCCCGCGAGCCCAACCGTCAGCACAATCGCGCATGCAGCCGTAATAGCACGGCCCGCGATCCGCCTGAAGGTGCCTGTGTTGGCATTGGAATCAGGTTTCATTCTCTCGACTCCTTTGTATTTTCCTTTTTCACGGCAGGCCGGCTTCATTACCAGCCTCCGTTGCTTTTTAATTGTAGAATCGGCTTGTTTTCATTCCCAGTTTCCGCGCGCCCGCACTGTACGGAAATAAAAAACGGTTATTTTGTTATTCTTGGAAAGAAAATAGACGGTAAGGACGGTCCGATATGGCGATTTCCCCGATTCCACACTGGTTTGAAGGCTCGGAGTACACGCATAAGGTTGCGGCCTGCATTATGAAGTACGGTCCGATTTCGCGCATCACGCTGGCACAGATCCTTGGCCTTTCGCAAGGCGCGGTATCGCGCATCACCAGTGATTTGATTTACGCTGGCGTGATCGAAGAGACGCCAATGGCAGCGGGGCATGGCGGCAAGTTACCGAAAGATTTCTTGCGGAAATCGGCACAAAAGTCAATCCAGAAAGAAAATACGGAACGTCGCGGCCGTCCGCAGACCGGACTGCGCATCATCGCCAATGCGCGCACGTTCGTCGGCATGAAAATCAACACCACCCATATCACTGCCGTAACAGTAAACGCGCTTGGGCAGATTGTGACCGGCTGCCATGACCTGCCGCTCGACGACGATTCGCCGGAATCGGTGGTCGACGTTATTCGGCAGCTGACCATGGACTGCGCCGACGAGGCGATAATGGCGGGATTGCCTTCGCCATGCGCGGTCGGCGTCTCGTTGGGCGGACATATCACGGACGATTCGGTGACGACGTTCGCACCGTTCCTGCACTGGTCGAAGCCGGTGGAATTTTCGGCGATGATTCGCAAGGCGACCGGCCTGCCGACCGGCATCTACAACGACATCGACTCATTGGTGGTGGACGCGTGCATGTTCGGCTCGGGCGTCGGATTGAACAGTTTCGCCGTGGTGACGATCGGCATCGGCGTGGGATATTCGCTCACCGTCAACGGCGAGCCGATCGACAATCCCGACAAAAGCTATGGCCTGGTCGGGCATATTCTGGTCGACCCCGACGGGCCGCGCTGCATTTCCGGACATAAAGGTTGCGCGACGTGCCTAACTGACAATTCAATCGCAACAGAATATTCGGAAATGATCGGACATCCGGCGACGTTCGACGAATTCGCGGCCGCAGCGCGCGCCAGCAAAACGCAGGCCACGAATCTGGTGAACCGCACCTGTTTCCGTTTGGGTACATTGATCGCGACCATCGCCAATCTTGCCATGCCCGACAAAATCATGATCGCTGGCGAATCGTCGTTCATTGCGAAACTCGGCGTGGGCGACCTGCGCAACGGCATCAATATGTACCGGCACAGCCAGGCGGCGCCGGTCGATTTCGAAATCGCCGACCACGACTGGGCGATGTGGGGCAAAGCCGCCGCCGCGCAGGCGATTCGGCAGTATGTGGGCTGACTACGCAGACCGATACAGCCGATACATAGGCTGATTACACGATTTGCCGGCGCTGAAGGGGGTCAGTGCCGGCAAATCAAAAATAAATCGGAAGCGAATCAGAAAGTAAACCAGTTACTTCAGACGCGCACCACCTTGAACAGGACGGCTTGCGCCGGATGAATTGCCGGCGGACGGATGCCGTAGGTGGCGAGCGCGCGGCCGGTCATCTTCACACCGTCGGCGGTCCACCAGCCGAGCGGGCTCTGGCCGTTGCCGATGTCCTGCTTGGCCAGGTCGAGGCTCACGTCGAGCGGGGACACCTCGTATACGGCGTCCGGGTCGAGGCCGGGCAGCTTCACGGGAGCGGCCGGGTAGGTCTGCGAGGTGGTCAGCTGGGTGAAACGGTAGATCGCGGCGGCCTTGTTCGGCATGACGCAACCGTCCACGCGCACGGCGGGGTCGGCCGCGTCGGAATGCACGACGGTGTCGACGGCGAACCATTCGCGGTGCTTCCTGAATTCGGCGGTCCATTCGGCGAGCTTGTCGATGTCCTCCTGCGGTTCCTTGAGCAGGTTCCATTCGATGCCCATGTGTCCGAAGAAGGCCGTGGCCATGCGCATTTCCTGCGATGTGGCGCGGTGCGTGGAATGCGCCGGGGAGGCGCCCACGTGCTCGCCGATCATTTCCGGCGGCACCAGCAGCGACGTGTAGCGCTGGATGTCGGCGCGTTCCACCGGGTCGACGCAATCGGACGCCCACACGCGGTCGGCGATCGAAAGAATGCCCAAATCGATACGGCCGCCGCCGGAGGAGCAGCTTTCGATTTCCAGGCCGGGGTGCGCTGCCTTCAGATCGGTGAAGATGCGGTATACGGCGAGCGTCTGCGCGTGCGCTGCCGGACGGCCGGTCAGCGGCGAGACTTCTTCGGTAACGAGCTTGTTGTGGTCCCACTTGATGTAGTCGATGCCCAGCTCGCTGACGAGCTTGTCCATCGCACCGTAAATATAGTCGTACGCGTCCGGGTTGGTCAGGTCGACGACCTGCTGGGTGCGGCCCTGCATCGGCAGACGACCGGCGGTGGGCTTCAGCACCCAGTCCGGATGGTTGCGGAACATGTCGGAATCGGGGTTGACCATTTCCGGCTCGAACCACAGGCCGAATTCGAGGCCCTTGCCGTGCACGTAGTCGGCGAGCGCCTTCAGGGACTTGTCTCCGTCGGGCCAGACGTCCTGCGAAATCTGCCAGTCGCCGAGGCCGGCGGTGTCGTCACGGCGGGCGCCGAACCAGCCATCGTCCACGACGAATCGTTCGACGCCGCTTTCCACGGCTTTGTCGGCGAGGGCGGTCAGGGTGTCGTAATCGTGGTTGAAGTAGACGGCTTCCCACGTGTTGAGGATGACCGGACGCGGCTTGGGCGCGATGCCATGGTCCACGAGCCAGTCGCGGTGCACGCGGCGGATGTAACCGTGGAAGCGTGAGGCGACTTCGTTGAGCCCCTCGCCGTAAGAGCCGACGAGCCATGGCGTGGTGTAGCTTTCACCGTGTTCCAGACCGACTTCGCCGCCGAAGAGCACTTCGCCGCCACCGATCACGCCAGTGGTGTAGGGCAGTCGTTCCGCGGACAGCACGCTGTTGCCGCTCCATGCCACGTGCGCGGAGTAGACGTTGCCGTGGGTGAAACCGAAGCCGTGTTCGCCAACGCTGAGCAGCAGGGTGGCGTCGAAGTCGGGGCGGCCGATCATGGAGGATTTGGCGAAGCGCCCGATGGTGAAGTCCTGGCGCTGTGGGGAACGCTCACGCAGATGGTGACCGGTGGTGGTGAGGATCTCGTTGGCGTCGGCGGGCACGCTGAATGCAAGTTCGATCTTGCCGATCTCGAGTCGTCCCTCGCCGGTGTTCGTCACCTCCGCATGCTGGCGGATGAGGCCGGTTTCATCGAGCTCACAGGTCCACGTAAGTTTCACGCATTGTTCCACGTCCTCGGCAGTGACGGTGACGGTAGGCGTCTGCTTGGGCTCGGAGGCCACGCTCCAGCTGGGGTAGCCGTCTTTTTCGGCCATGGTGTAGGTTTTGCCGGCGGCCACGGTTTCGGCTTTGATGTCGGTGACCTGGAACTTGCAGAACAGTTCCACGCCGTCACGGCGCACGTCGAAACGGTCAGAGCCGGACCACGCTTCGGACTGTGTCGGCAGCACGCTCGGCCATGCGGTGTAGTCGAGGGCTCCGGAAACACGCTGCGGAGCGAGCGCGTCGAACGTGTTGATCACGGTTTCCGGTGCGGTGAGCGGGCGGCCCCAATGCACGAATCTCGGCAAATCGCTGCCGGGGAACACCAGAGCAAAAGCTGCGGCGGCAGCCGGCTGCTCGGCATACACGGCGGTAAGGGGTGTGCCGTTGGAAGCGGTGCCGTGGAAAGTCTGAATGAGCGTCATTGCAGCATCCTTTTCTTGCGATTCTTGGTTGGTATGACGCTTTGATGATACTGCATACCGCTTTTCTTCCCATCGCCCTGCGTGTTTGTTTCTTTCGGAAAGTAATTAGCGTCGGCGCGCGAAGAAATCGGTCATCAATCGCCCGCATTCCGCTTCGCGCACACCGCCAATCACTTCCGGTACAAGTCCGACGTGCGGATCGCGGGGAATATCCCATACCGAACCGCATGCACCCAACTTGGCATCCCACGCACCGAACACAATACGTCCGATATGCGTCTGCAGACAGGCACCGGCGCACATAGGGCACGGCTCCAACGTAACGACAAGCGTGCAATCAGCGAGATTCCAAGTGTCAAGCGAGGCGGCCGCTTCAGCCATCGCCTTGACTTCGGCGTGGGCAAGCGGATCGGCATACGTCTCACGCAGGTTCCGCCCGCGGCCAATCACTCGGCCGTCAGCGGCAAGCACGACGGCACCGACCGGCACCTCGCCATCCGCGGCGGCTTCGCGGGCCAGCGCGATCGCCGGTTCCATATCATCGTCCCATCGCATACGCCACAGTGTAGCGGCGGCCATACGACCGCTCCGCACGACTGGTCCGCACGTCCGACCTGCATGCCCGACCTGCGCACCCAACCGAAGCGGCACGAACGTCAGCCCATGGCGAAACACGCTCATAACCGCCTCTTGGTAGGCTGGAAAAGGTTGGGAAATACGCGCGAAGGAGGCACGTTGGCGGTATTCGAGTTGATTCTATGCATCATCGCTGCCGTCGTATTATCCTCCTTCTTAAGTCGTTTCATACCCAAGGTCTCCACGCCGCTCGTGCAGATCGCGTTGGGCGCGCTGGCATCACAGCTGCCGTTCTTTCCGGACGTGACGCTCAGCCCTGAACTGTTCATGGTGCTGTTCATCGCGCCGCTGCTGTATTTGGAAGCGCACGAAATCGATAAATCGGAACTGATCAAATCGGTGAAACTGTCATTGTCATTGGCAATCGGTTTGGCGATCGCGACGATGGCGGCGGTTGGTTTCGCGTTGCATGCCGTATGGCCGGCGATTCCGCTTGCAGCGGCTTTGGCGCTCGGTGCCGCGCTTGGGCCGACGGATGCGGTCGCGGTGTCGTCGCTCGGCAGGGAAGCGGCGCTGACGCAACGGCAGACGAGCGTGCTGAAAGGCGAATCGCTGTTCAACGACGCGTCCGGCATCGTCGGCTTCCAGTTCGCCATCGCGGCGGCCGTCAGCGGCGTATTCGAAGTGGGCGAATCGGCCATGCAATTCGTGGCGTCCTTCTTCGGCGGCGCATTCTTCGGCATCGTCGTGGGCATGGTGGCTGACGTGGTGTTCGAAACGATGCGTTCCCTCGGCTGGGAAACGATGACCACACGTATTCTGATGGAGCTGTTCCTGCCGTTCATCCTGTATTTGGGCGCGGAGGCGGTGCACGTTTCCGGCATTCTTTCGGTGGTGGCCGCCGGCCTGCTTATCCGCTTCGACCGCACCGGCATCGGCCCGAATGTGGCACGTACGAATATCGTCTCATCCAGCGTATGGGGGGTGCTGTCGTTCTCGCTGAACGGCACCGTGTTCATTCTGCTCGGCATGCTGCTGCCAAGCGCGATGACCACCAGCTGGGACGATCCGCACGTCAGCAATTGGCTGCTGCTCACTGCGATTCTCGTGGTTTCCGCAGTGGTGATCGTCATGCGCTTCCTGTGGATTTCGCTGATGCTGCGATTGGCGCGCGACACCACCACCGGCAAGCGGCGCAAGATGACGGCGAAACGCTGGCGGTCCGCCGCGGTGATGACGTTCGGTGGACCGAAGGGCACCATCACGCTGTCTCTGATGTTCACCATTCCGTACACGCTTGCGGCAGGCGCGAATTTCCCGATGCGTAACGAGCTGATCTTCATCGCCGGCGGTGTGATAGTAGTGACGTTGCTGCTGGCGAATTTCCTGCTGCCGTTGCTCGCGCCGAATCGCAATAAAGACAATTCGACGGAAATGACGGAAATCACCATCGAAGTGCTGCGCCGGACCGTCGAGGAACTGTCGGGACGCGTCACGCCGGAGAACCGACGTGCAGTGCTCATGATCATCGATTCGTATACGAAACGTATTACACGGCTGAAGCAACGCACCGGCGAAATCGATCCGCAAGGGTACATGAGACTGCAGATCGATGCGCTCAATTGGGAGAAGGAATACGTCAAGAATCGACTGGCGGGCGTGCGCGCTGCGATCAAGGCGAATCCGACCGGGAACCGCGCCGCGAACGATCTGGAAGCCGAAGCTTGCGAGCGCCTGCTCGACCAGATCATGAGCTCGTTGCGTCACATCGAAACGGAACATAATTCCGGTCGTACGATCTGGCGATTGAAGGGCCGTCTGCGCGCATTGCAGCGTCGTACAGGTACGCTGGTGAGACGCGTGAACAGCCGCATCCGGCGCACGACCCCGCTGTTCAGCGACGATGAGCTGTTCGCGCATACGCGTGTGGTGCAGGTGGATGCGATCGAACATGTGATCGACCGACTGTATGAGGAGATGGGCGGCGACACGTACAACACCGAGCACTGCTCCGGCCTGCTGTTGGACTACCGACGCAGCGAATCCGCGTTGCGGGCGCGGCCGAATATGGGCATCAGCGCCGAAGCGCAGGAACAGGCCGAGGAGGTCAAGCGCGAAAGCTACGGCATCGAGCTGGGCGTGATCCAGGACATGTATGAGGCCGGCGACATCACGCGTGCGCAAAGCAAGCAGCTGCGACGCAACGTGTATGTGATGAGCGTGGATGCGGACGCGCAGATCTGACGTTTTTTCGATTTCCGGCGTTCGGATCGCGTGGCGACGGACGATTGCGCAATGGCGGACGATCGGCTGGAATCGCATCCAGCCGAAATCGTGTTCGTCGGGAACTGTGCCAAATTGCGCCTGAACGAAATCGCCATCGGATTTTCAGGAAGTTTTCAGAAAACACCAGACATGCGCTCAGCATCGAATGGTTATATATGAACTGTCAGCACAACGAGCTGACCAGGAACACAAGAGTTCCCGACAATTGAACCCTTTCTTCTTCTCTCTCCTTTCTCTCCCCGGTGGCCGATCCCACCGGGGTCTTCTTTTTTCACGACCACCTTCTCACGCTATCGACGCACGCTATATTGGGAAGGTATGAGCGACGCAATCGAACATGAAATTCCGCAAACCGCAGACAACAGCAACAAAACGGAGCTGATCGGACGCGAATCGGATGTGGTGCCGGGCCGTTTCGGCGAACCGCTGCAGGTGACGCACGTCCAGTATTCGCGCGGCGGCGGCAACGCGGCACCGAAACGGCCGCTGTTCCTGTGCCTGCATGGCTGGGGATCGAATGAGGCTGACCTTGCCGATATGATGCGATACATCGCACCATACAACGATTACGCTTCACTGCGCGCGCCGCTGACGCTGCAGGCGGCCGGCACGTTCACTCCAGGCGCGTACTCCTGGTTCCATGATTGCGTGCCGTCCGGCGAAGACCTCGACCGCGACGCGTTCGCCGCATCCATGGCTATCGACGATTGGGTGTCGCAGAACGTTCCCGAAGACCGTGCCATCGTGCCGATCGGCTTTTCCCAAGGTGGCTTGCTGGCGATCCATCTGCTGCGCATGCATCCGGAACGCTACCGTGCGTCGATTTCATTGTCCGGATTCCTTGCGCCTGGGCTCGTCCGCGGCACCGCGCCTGCCGACGACCGTATCGCGCCGCTCAATATTCCCACGTTCTTCGGTTACGGCAACAGCGATACGGTGATCGCCAAGCCGGAGCTTTTCGCCATGAGCGCCTGGCTGGACGAGCACACGTTCCTCACCGCGAAAAGCTACCGTGGGCTCGACCACTCCGTCAGCCTCGACGAGTTCAGCGACCTACGCGGATGGCTCGCCGTGCATGACATCGCGCCGGGGATTCTGTAAATCCCGCGCGGGGTAGCGGTCAAATCAGTCGGTGATATCGGCCTTGTAGAAGTTCACGTAGGAGCGGCTCGGGGTCGGGCCACGCTGGCCCTGGTAGTGCGAGCCGGTGCCGGCGGAACCGTACGGATGCTCGGCGGGCGAGCTCAGCTGGAAGAAGCACATCTGGCCGATCTTCATGCCCGGCCACAGCTTCACCGGCAACGTCGACACATTGGACAGCTCCAGCGTGATATGGCCTTCGAAGCCCGGGTCGATGAAGCCCGCGGTGGAGTGGGTGAGGATGCCGAGGCGACCGAGCGAGCTTTTGCCTTCAAGACGCGCGGCGATCGTCGCATCAAGCTTCACATACTCCCATGTGGAGCCGAGCGCGAACTCGCCCGGATGCAGGATCCACGGCTCGTCCGACTTGACTTCGAACTGTTCGGTCAGCTCGCCCTGGTTTTCGGCGGGATCCACGTACGTGTACGCATGGTTGTTGAACAGGCGGAAGAAACGGTCCAATCGCACGTCGATCGACGCCGGCTGCACCATTTCCGGGGTCCACGGATCGAGTGAGATGTGACCGTCGGCCTGTGCGGCGAGAATGTCGCGATCGGACAGCAGCATCGAAATTCCTCCAAACATCACCGGAACAATCGTCATATGAGCGGGCGCGCAGCCAACGCGCGCCCACCAACTGTCGTCCAGTCTAGCCCGTCGACGCTATAAGCCAGCATCACCGCCGATGCATCGCACGCAGCACGCACTTGCGCAGCTCGGAGGCGACGAGCACAATCATCGCCAGGCCGAGGCATTCGACCCACGCACCCGCGGACAGCGGCACGGTACCGAACGCGGTGTTGAGGAACGGCACGTAAATCACCACCACCTGCAACAGCGCAGACAACGCAATCGCGCCCCACAGCCATTTGTTAGCGAACAGTCCAACGAACACCGATTGGTCGTGCGAGCGAGAGCACAGCGCGTTGAGCATCTGCGCAAACACAAGGATGGTGAAGCCCATCGTGCGCGCCTCAGTCATTTGCGCATCATGTCCGACAGCATCCACGGAACGGTCCGTGAACAGACCTCCGGCGAGGTGCATGTCCATGCCAATCAGCGTGACGGCAGCCATAATCAAACCGATGAAAATGATGTCGCCCCACATCTGTCCGTCGATCACGCGATCGGTGAGTTTGCGCGGTTTGCGTGCCATCACGTCGTCGGTGGACGGGTCGACACCCATGGCGAGCGCCGGAGCTGCGTCGGTAAGCAGGTTGATCCACAGCAGCTGCGTGGCGAGCAGCGGCACGGTGACACCTTGGCTGCCAGGCTGGGTGATGCCGAGGAATCCGGCGAGCATCACACCGCCGAAGACGGTGAACACCTCGCCGACGTTGGAGCTCAGCAGATAGCGCAGGAACTTACGGATGTTGTCGAAAATGCCACGGCCTTCGCGCACCGCCTCGACGATGGTGCTGAAGTTGTCGTCGGCGAGGATCATCTTGGCACTCTGCTTGGTAACTTCGGTACCGGTGATGCCCATCGCGACGCCGATGTCCGCGGTTTTGACGGCGGGCGCGTCGTTCACGCCGTCGCCGGTCATGGCCACGATATTGCCTTGCCGTTGCAGCGATTCGACGATTTTCAGCTTGTGTTCCGGCGCAACGCGCGCGTACACGGAGATTTCGCGGGTGGCCTTGTCGAACGCTTGCTCATCCGGCAGCTCGTCGAGTTGAACGCCGGTGAGCACTTTGCTACTAAGGTCGGCGCTGCCGACCGAGCTGCCGTCTCCGTCCGTTTCAATAATGCCCAGATCGCTGGCGATGCGTGCCGCGGTAAGCGGATGGTCACCGGTAATCATGACGGTGCGGATGCCGGCGCGATGCGCTTCGGCGACGGAATCGCGCACTTCGGTACGCGGCGGATCGATGATGCCGACCATGCCGACCCAGATCAAGTCGCTTTCCAGCACATCGCTTTGGTCGGCGATGTCGGCGACGTGACCGGCGGCGTTGATGCGCACGCCCGGCACTGCGGCGAGCGAAGCGGTGCCGAGCGGACGGTAGGCCTGGCCCAGCGTGCGGTACGCTTCGGCGGACAGGCGTTCCACGGCGGCGAGGATCTGCTGGCGATCGCCTTGCGTCATCGGTCGTACGGCACCGTTGACCGCGATGCGGCTGCAGTAGCCGAGCAGTACATCGGGGGCACCCTTGGCGAAGACGGTGAGACGCCCGGCATCGGCGTTGTCCTGCGCGACGACGGCCATGCGTTTGCGGTCGGAGGTGAATGGAATCTCGCCGATGCGCGTGTAGTTGGCGTATTTGCGATCGGCCTTCACCTTGCGTGCGGCGACGATAAGCGACACTTCGGTCGGGTCGCCGACGGCTTCCCACGTTATGTCGGAAGCAGCGGAACCATCGCCGGCACCTGTGTTTTCGCGCAGTTCGCCGTCGTTGGCCAGCGCGCCCACTGCGAGCGTGGCGACGGCTTCAAGCTGTGCCGCTTCCTGCGCGGGCGACGGGGTGGATGTAAGCCCGGCATCGGGAATCGCAATCATTCTGCCTTCTGGCGCATAGCCGGTGCCGGTCAGCTGCACCTCGCCGCTCGGGGTGACCACACGCTCCACCGTCATCTCGTTGCGGGTGAGCGTGCCGGTCTTGTCGGAGCAGATCACGGACGCGGAGCCAAGCGTCTCCACGGAATGCAGTTTCTTGACAATCGCATGATGCGCGGCCATGCGGCGCACGCCGAGCGCGAGCACGACTGTCAGAATCGCGGCGAGCCCTTCCGGCACGGCCGCGACGGCCAGCGAAACGGATAGCAGCAGCGAATCGATTACGTCGTGGATGTCGTTGAAGCCTTCGGTCAGCGCAAGCGCCACCAGCACGACCGCCGCGATAATGCACACCGCGATGCCGAGAATCTTGGAAACGTAGTTCATTTCCTTCTGCAGCGGACTGTCATCATCATCCGTGGCCTGCAGAAGGTCCGCGATTTTACCGACCTGCGTGCGCATGCCGGTGCTCGTCACGATTGCGCGGCCGGTGCCTTGCGTCACGGACGTGCCGTTGAACACCATATTGGCGCGATCACCCAAGGCCTTGGCTTCAGCGAGTGTGTCGACGTTTTTGCCGACCGGTACGCTTTCGCCGGTCAGGCTCGCTTCCGCCACGCGCAGGCTGGCGGCGGCGAGCAGACGTCCGTCGGCGGGAATGGAGTCGCCTTCACCGAGCATGACCACGTCTCCCGGCACCACGTCGACGGTGTTGATGCGTGCGATTTTGCCGTCGCGCAGCACGTTGGTTTGCGGCGCGGTCATTTGGGAGAGCGCTTCGACGGCTTCTTCCGCTTTCGATTCCTGAATGTAGCCGAGTACCGCGTTGACGATAAGGATAAGCACAATGACGATGGCGTCGAACGGCAGCGCCTCGCCGCCTTCCGCACCAGGCGCAGCGTTGGCTTTTTCGATGAACCATGCGATGAGCGAGATGCCGGTGGCAGCGAGCAGCAGGTAGACGAGGGGGTCTTTGAACTGCGCCAGGAACTTCTTCCATTTTGGCACGGGTGGTGCGGATGCGAGCTCGTTCGGCCCGTATTGCGCGAGTCGGCGTTCAGCTTCGGCTTGGCTCAGACCGGTGTTCGGATCGACGCCGAGCGATGCGGCCACGGCTTGCGCGTCGGCAAGCGACGGGTCGATTTGTGGCGGCTGCTGGTTTTGCTGATCCTGCCGAATCTGCGTGCGATCGCCCGTAGCGGAATCGCCGTCAAAATTGGCATGGGACTGGATGGACTGATCTTTCTTGCGATCATCCATGGTGATCTCCTTGGGAGCGCCGCGGAGTAGTCAGCTCTCCCCCGTCTTACGTATGCCTCGAATCGCGGAAATCGAAAATCCGCGGAATCGCAAGCATTTTGCAAAGGCGAGGCAACGCTGCGCGGTTGTGGGCACCGGGCGGACGCCATCGGCGCATCCTGTTATTATCGCACATCCTCGGCGTGTGAAAAATGGACATGTGGCGGAACGATGCATGGCACGCGACGGATGCACGATACCATGAAGTGTGATATATTATCGGTAGTTAGTAAAATTCATTACTAAACGGTCGTGCAACATCGCACGGCGCAACCGCAACGATGCAGTGACACCAAGTAATACAGGGGGATGCAAGATGGCAGATACAGCCGAACTCGCAATCGTACATGCAACCACGGCAAGTGCAAGCTGGCTCACCGATCCGACGGTGTTCGCAGCGAACCGCAAGCCGGCACATTCCAGCCACCGATATGTCATCGGCGAGACGAGCGAGCCGAAGCAGAGCCTCGACGGCGAATGGAAGGTTCGTATCGAACAAGCGCGCAACGTGGACGTGGAAAGCGCTCCGTTCGCGGCCGTCGATTTCGAAGATGGCGATTTCGGCGCGATCGAGGTGCCGGGCCACTTGCAGATGGCCGGCTATCTCAAGAACAAGTACGTCAACATCCAATATCCGTGGGACGGTCACGAGGATCCGCAGGCGCCAAATATTCCGGAAAACAACCATGTGGCGATCTACCGCCGTCGATTCGCGCTCGACGCGCAGCTTGCGCGCACGCTGGAAAACGACGGCACGGTCAGCCTCACCTTCCACGGTGCCGCCACCGCGATCTACGTATGGCTTGACGGCACGTTCGTGGGTTACGGCGAGGACGGATTCACGCCGAGCGAATTCGATGTGACGGAAGCGCTGCGAAACGGCAATGGCAACGCCGCCGATTCCCCCGAAGCCGAGCATACGCTCACCGTCGCCTGCTACGAATATTCGAGCGCCTCTTGGCTGGAAGACCAGGATTTCTGGCGACTGCACGGCCTGTTCCGCACCGTCGAGCTCGCCGCCCAGCCGCATACGCACGTCGAAACCGTGCAGCTTGAAGCCGACTACACCGCAGCCGACACCGCCGGTAAGGCCGACACCGCCGAACTCAACGCGGCACTCACCTTGCGCAACCCCGCCGACGCGATGACTATCGAAAGCACGCTGCGCGACGGCGACGGAAATGTCGTATGGGAATCAACGCAGGCCTGCAACGGCGAAATCGCCCTTAATTCCGGCAAAATGACGAACATCGCGCCGTGGAGCGCGGAATCGCCGACGCTGTACACGCTGACCGTACGCGTCGTCGGACATGACGGCGCCATCATCGAAACCGTGACGCAGAAGATCGGCTTCCGCACATTCCGCATCGAAAACGGCATTATGACGCTCAATGGCAAGCGCATCGTGTTCAAGGGCGCGGACCGCCACGAATTCGACGCGAAGCGCGGGCGTGCGATCACCCGCGAGGACATGCTTTCCGACGTGGTCTTCTGCAAGCGGCACAACATCAACGCCATCCGCACCTCCCACTACCCCAACCAGGAGTATTGGTACGACCTGTGCGACGAGTACGGTCTGTATCTGATCGACGAGACGAATATGGAGACGCACGGCACGTGGGTGGCAAACAATGTCGAGCGTCCTGAAGACGGCATCCCCGGCAGCCGCCCCGAATGGGAGGGCGCGTGCGTGGACCGCATCAACAGCATGATGCGCCGCGATTACAACCATCCGAGCGTGCTGATCTGGTCGCTTGGCAACGAGTCGAGCGCGGGCGAGGTTTTTCGTGCGATGTATCGCCACGCGCACACGATTGATCCGAATCGTCCGGTACATTACGAGGGTTCCGTGCACATGCGCGAATTCGAGGATGTGACGGACATCGAAAGCCGTATGTACGCGCATGCTGACGAAATCGAACGCTATCTGAACGACGGCAGCCCGGCACATACGGACGGTCCAAAGAAGCCGTACATTTCCTGCGAATACATGCACGCAATGGGCAATTCGTGCGGCAATATGGACGAATACACGGCGTTGGAACGCTACCCGATGTACCAGGGCGGTTTCATTTGGGATTTCATCGACCAGGCAATCGAGACCAAGCTGCCCGACGGCACGACACGCATGTGCTACGGCGGCGATTTCGGCGATCGTCCAAGCGATTACGAATTCTCCGGCGACGGCCTGCTGTTCGCAGACCGCACCCCCTCGCCGAAAGCGCAGGAAGTCAAGCAGCTGTATGCGAACGTGAAAATTGTGGTTTCGGTCGATGAAGCGCGTATTACGAACGACAATCTGTTCGTGTCTACGGGCGATTATCGCTTCGTGCTGCGGATTTTGGCCGACGGCAAGCCGGTATGGTCGACTACGCGCCGTTTCGACGTGGCCGCCGGCGAGAGCGCTTCATTCGAAGTCGATTGGCCGGTTGATGACTACCGCAGCAACGCCGAAGAGCTGGTTTTAGAGGTATCGCAGCAGCTTGGCAACGCTTGCGATTGGGCACCGGCCGGCTACGAGCTGGCGTTCGGCCAGTGCGTGGTGGCAGGTGCGAAGACCACTGCAGATGCCGTTGACGCGGCCGGAGCTCCGGCCGACGGCACCGTCACCCTTGGCCGCTGGAACGCCGGCGTGCGCGGACAGGGTCGTGAAGCACTGTTCTCCCGCACACAAGGGGGTATGGTTTCATATACGTTCGGCGAGCGCGAATTCGTGCTGCGCCGCCCGTCGATCACCACGTTCCGTCCGCTGACGGACAACGATCGCGGTGCTGGACACGCTTTCGAACGTGCCGCGTGGGCGGTCGCAGGAAAGTATGCGCGTTGCGTCGACTGCGCGATCGCAAATCGTGGAGAAAATGCCGTGGAAGCCACGTATACGTACGAATTGGCGATTCCGCAGCGCACGAAAGTGACGGTCCGTTACGTTGCCGACACGGCCGGCCTCGTTTCGCTCGACGTCGAGTATCCAGGCGAGAAGAACGGCGATCTGCCAACGATTCCGGCGTTCGGTATCGAATGGGCGCTGCCGGTGGAATATGCGAACCTGCGATTCTACGGCGCCGGTCCGGAAGAGACGTACGCCGACCGCAGGCACGCGAAGCTGGGTGTATGGAGCACGACGGCTGGCGATGATTGCGCGCCGTACCTGCTGCCGCAGGAAACCGGCAATCATGAGGATGTGCGTTGGGCGGAGATCACGGACGATTCCGGCCACGGTGTGCGCGTGAAGCGCGGGGCCGGCGCAAAGCCGTTCGCGATGAGCCTACTGCCGTATTCGAGCACGATGCTGGAAGAGGCGCTGCATCAGGATGAGCTGCCGAAGCCGCGTCACATGTTCCTGCGTCTGCTGGCCGCGCAAATGGGCGTCGGCGGCGACGATTCGTGGATGTCGCCGGTGCATGAGCAGTACCAGCTGCCCGCCGACCAGCCGCTCAGCCTCAACGTTCAGCTCAAGCTGTTCTAGGTTCGCGCGGATGTTGTGGAAGCGTATTCGCACATCAGCAACATCCGCACTTACGCAACGTGGCGCGGCCTGCGAGACAATCGCCGGTCGCGCCACGTCCTTCTTCCCCGCTGCCTTACGTCGCGCAGTGCAGTGCGTCCTGCGCCTTGCCGTACAGTTTTCGGCGTTTTGTTGAAAGCTGAAATTGGACATGATGACTAAAATATGAGACACGACTTTAAAACAACAGTGGTTTTAAGGCGCATCTCAAAGAAAAAAGGGGGACATTATGAGCAACCCGAACATGAATCCGAACCCGCAAAGCGGCGGACAGGACGACGCGCAAACCTCGCGTTATTTCGATAATCCTTACGGCTATCCGTATGGCTATCCATACGGTCCCGGCCAACCCAATCCGAACGATTCCAACGGCGAATGGAAGCCCGTAAGCCCCTTCAAACTGATGGAATCGTGGCTGCCGCAGCGTGCGAAGAACGCGATTCGCGGCGCGTACGGCATCATCGGCGTGATCGCCATCGTACTCGGCTTGGCGCTGTTTATTTGGCCGGGTGCGACGCTTAAAATCGCAGCGATCGCGTTGGGCGCGTATTTCGTGGTTTCCGGCGTGGTTCGTATCGTCACGGCGATCGTGGAACTCGGTCTGCCGGGCGGCTGGCGTGTGCTGGATATTCTGGTCGGCCTGCTGTTGTCCGTCGGCGGCGTGGTCATGCTGAAGAATTCGGCGCTGTCCGGCGCGACGCTGGCAGTGGTCGTCACCATGGTGGTGGGCGTCGGCTGGATGATGGAAGGCGTGATGGCGCTGGTGGAATCGTGGCGTATGCCCAGTTCCGCATGGGCTGTGATTTACGCGCTGATTTCGATTATCGCTGGCTGCGTGATGCTGTTCTGCCCGGTGGCGTCCACCGGCTGGATGATCATCTTCGGCGGCTGCGCGCTGGTGGTGCTCGGCATTGTGGCGATCGTCCGCGCGTTCACGTTCGGCAAGGTGGGCAAGAAGGGCTGATTTCCCGCAATCGCAACGCCGGCCACACCACCGGTCGCATTGCCTTTTTCTGTCGCACGATTCGGCGTTTCGATACAGACGCCGAATCGTGCGACTTTTTCTTTATGCCGCCCCGCATCGCCGGCAAAATACGATACGAAACCAAAGACGCAACGGAAGATTGACAGCAATCGTAACGCTGCGTTATGCTAGGTGAAACGTTTCGACGAAACGATTCGACGCACAGACGCGCACAGTACGGAACAACCACAGAAAGCGAGCTGAATGACAGGCATCAAAGACGTCGCCCGCGAAGCCGGAGTATCCGCCAGCACCGTTTCCTACGTGCTGTCCGGCAAGCGTTCGATTTCCGCGAAAACCACCGAAAAAGTCATGGCTGGCGGAGACAAACTCGGCCACACCCCCGTGTTCGACGTCCGCAAGATGCGCGGCATGCGCAACCAGCTCATCGCGCTGAGCTCCCCGATTCGCGGCGACATCAACAAAGCCCGCTACAACGCCTACTTTCTGCACACCGCATGGGCCGCAAGGAACGCTGGCTATGACGTGATGTTGCTGACCGGCCCGGACGCCACGAAAGACATTCGTCGCGTGACGCAAAGCAATCTCGTCGATGGCGTCGTCCTGCTTGACGTCGAACAGGACGACGAACGTGCGGCCGCGGCCATGACCTTCCCCAAGCCGTGCGTGGCGATTGGTTATCCGTCATCGCATGCCGGCTGCGCCTGCGTGGACATCGATTTCGCGCTGATGGGCCGCAAGGCCGTCGATTTTCTGTACGAAAAGGGGCATCGCACCGTCGCGTTCCTGCGCAACAACGAATCCGATTACGACCGCCGTTCCGGTTACGTCATCCTCTTCCGCGAAAGCCTGCTGGCGCACGCGAAGGAGCGTGGCATGACAATCATCGAATCCGAGCATTACGAGGAAGATAGTTTCGATGCGAAGCGGTTCGTCCGCACCATTTTCGCGCGGCCCGACCGCCCATCCGCCATCATCAACCAGGCGAATGCGGGCGTGCTCAGCCAAGTGTTGGTGGAGCTGCACGACAATGGAATGACGATTCCGCAGGACGTTTCGGTGCTGTCGTGCGGCACGTATTTCGAGGGCGAGCCTACGCGCTTCCCCATCACCGAAATGCCGGTCATGCCGGAGGAACTGTGCGCCGAAGCCGTGAATCTGCTGACTTCCGCCATCGAGGAACGCGCCGATATCAACGGTTCCGTCAAGCTCATCGAACCCGTGCTGAAGCGCCGCGGATCCGTTGCGGAAGCGGGGTCCGGCGGCACACAATAAATTTTCTTGCGATTGCCGGCACCGCAGTCGGACACCAATCGCAAGGCAAGCAACATCATCGGCAGCATAATTTCATACGGATAATCGAAACGTTTCAACATCGGCCGGCCCCGTTCGGCCGATTGCCAAGATTTTCAGATTTCCAAGTAAGGAGAACAAATATGAATACTATGGCGACTTCCGGCTTCGGCAACGGTGCCCTCGATTCGCTGGCAATCGCGACGAACCACGGCCGCACGCGTTGCGTCAACGCCGAAAACCCGACCGGCGGCAAGGGCACTGCAGCCACCGCCGCCAGCGCGCTCGGCCCGTCACGTAAGGGCAGCCCTTGCATCCAGACGATCAAGGCGGGCGATTCGGTCACGCTGATGGACGTCGATGGCCCGGGCGTGATTCGCCACATTTGGATGACGGTCACCGACCGCACTTCCCCGACCGGTCCGAACGTACTGCGCAATCTCATCCTCGAATTCTATTGGGATGGCGAGGAGACGCCGTCCGTGCAGTGCCCGATCGGCGATTTCTTCTGCTGCGGTCACGCACAGGCCTGCCGTATCAATTCCATCCCGATCATGGTGGTGCCAAATCGAGGTTTCAACTGCTATTTCGCCATGCCGTTCGAGCACGCGCGCATTGTGCTGCGCAACGATCACAACGAGGACGTGCCGGCCTTCTTCTACCAAATCGACTACACGGAATACGACGCGCTGCCAGCCGATGCGATGCGCTTCCATGCGCAGTGGCGCCGCGAACGCGTCACCGAAATTGCCCGTGACTACACGATTCTCGACAATGTGCACGGCCATGGCGCGTACATCGGCACCTACCTTGCGCTGACCGCGCTGGAAAGCCGCTGGTGGGGCGAAGGCGAAGTCAAAATGTACATCGACGGCGATGAACAGTACCCGACGTGGTGCAGCACCGGAGCGGAAGACTACTTCGGCGGCGCGTGGAGTTTCGCCGACTTCGACGAGCATGGCCGCATGCGCGAGAACACGTTCACCGGACCGTACCTAGGATTCCCGTTCTATTCGCAGCGTCTTGCCGCGCACCGCGAAAGCGACTACTGGGATGTGGCCACACCCGTCATGCGCGGCCTGTACCGCTGGCACATTCCGGATCCGATTTATTTCGATTCTGACCTGCGCGTCACCTGGCAGCAGATCGGCACCGAGGAAGCCGGCAATTTCGAGCGGCAGGATGACGTCGCGTCGGTGGCATACTGGTACCAGCTTGAACCGCACACGCCGTTCGATCCAATCGGTGACCGTCACTTCCGTCAGCCCCGCTGATTTACGATTATTCCGCTGATTTACGCCGATATCGCCGTATCGTGCGTTGACATGGGAATGGATATGTTCCGTCTCGTGTCAGCGTACGATACGGCGATTGTGTTGTTATGCAGGCACAGTAATCACATTTTCTTCAAGATAACCCGATGATTTTACAATAGAAATGACGATTGCGGCATGCCAGACGCATACCGACGTGCGTATAGTAAAGGCACAACAGAAAAACAACAGAAGAACGAAGAACAAGAAAAACAACACAATAGCGACGCACCGCACGATGTAGAGAAGAAAAAAAGAAGCAAGAAACCAGGCGGTCGTCCGAAAGGAAACATCATGAAGAACAACGACACTTTCAACCAGATCCTCAACTCCAACCTCGCTTCCATCGATCCGGGCTTCGGCCAGTTCGCACTCGCCAAGGCTTCCGCTGATCTGATGAAGAAGGTCCTCAACAAGTAAGACCTTCAAGCAGGAAGGCAAGCCGAACCGCGTCAGGCCATCTCTTTGAAACAGACCGCGTGAGGCAAGGCACCGCCGCAGCGAACGCTGCGGCACCGATTCTCTTCTTTCCGATTTTTTAAATCGCATAGCGGGAGGCCGCGATTCCAACCGAATCGCGGCCTCCCGCTTTTTCATACGCGCACATGCACCCCTGTCTTGCCGGCAATGTCCATTATTTGTGCCACACAATCACGCCAATACATCGCTTTCCGTCAACTTCGCACGAACTTAACAGCAACTTACCAGCGAACTTAACAGATGCGAAGTTGCCGTTAAGTTATGTTAAGTTGTCTGGCAAGTTCGGTGGCGTATCTACCGCACGCCACCTGCGCAGCGCAACCGCTACAGTTCCTCCATCGCAAGATTGCGGGCTGCGGCGCGTTCGCGGGGGCCGCGCGTCACGTAGAAGCCGATCGCCACAATTACGAACATCACCGTGCAGCAGGTCCACAGCACGTGACTGCCGAACGCGTTCAAAATCCAGCCTCCGACAAGCGGCGAAAACGCGTTGGATAGCGACCACACCAGGTTGTACAAGCCCTGATACGTGCCGCGTACATCCTTCGGCGCGATATTCGCCACCGTCGTAGCGGCAATCGGGAATGTGCCAAGCTCGCCGAGCGTCCACAGCACGGTCGCAATCGCGAACGTCACCCACGAATCGGCGCCGATTTGGAACGCATAGCCAACCGCGGTAATGGACATGCCCAGCACCAGCACACGGGTGTTGCTCATCCGCTGGAACAGCGCGATCGCAGGAATCTGCAGCAAACACAGAATGCCTCCGTTGATGGTCAGCAGGCTGGAATATTCGTCCGTACCAAGCCCAATCTGCGTCATCGAAATCGGAAGTCCGCTGACGATCTGGTAATACGCCAGCGTGTACAGGAACATCAGCACCACCATCGACATGAGCGCTTTGTCGGTGCAGGCACGACGATAGCTGCGCCAAATGGAGAATTTCGATTGCTGCGATTGAGCCGTTTGCGCAGTGCCAGAACGTTCCACAGGTTGTTCCACGGAACGTTCCACGGAGCGTTTCACAGACCGTCCGACACCGTGCACGCCCAGCCCGGCCTCTTTGAAGAATGCCATCATCAGCAACGTAGCGAATACCAACACAGCCGCTTCCGCATAGAACATCAGCGAATAGGAGATTTTGACAAGCTGGTTGGCGATGATCGGGCCGATAGCGAAGCCGAAATTCGCAGCCCATGTTTGCAGCGAATACGCACGCTTCTGCTTGCGAAACGGCACCACGTCGGAAACGTAAGCCGCGACCGCAGGCGTCGGCATAGATGAAATCGCACCGTATATCAGCAACGTAATCGCCATAATCCAAGGATTGCCGATACAAGCCAACAAAACCAGCATCACCGCGGAACCGAGATTGCCGATAACAATCATCGCGGGGCGCCCGAATCGGTCAGACAGCGCACCACCGTACAGGCAGCCGAAAATACCGCCGAAACCGTACATGGAGACGATGGTGCCGGCCACGCCCGCGCTCACATGCATGTCGGAGACGAGGTACATGGAAAGAAACGACGTGACGAAACGGCCCATCCACAGGATGAGCAGCGTGACCCACAAGCCCCAGAACATGACGGGCAAACCGAAAATCTCTTTGTTCTTCTCCATTCTTGCCATCATATCGAGCAATATCGAGCAGACGCGAAGCCGCCGCCTTTTCCCGGGGTGCTGGGACAATGGACAACTATGGCAATGAAAAAAGGACCGACCAAGGGGTCGGGCGGAAAGCATCGTAACGCGCTGAAGGGCAAGGGGCCGACCCCCAAGGCCGAAGATCGCGTATATCACAAGGCTTACAAGGCGAAGAAGGCGGCGGATCGCCGCAAGATGGCCGATCCGCGACTGGCGGCACGCCGTCGAGCGGCGAAGTTCACTTCGGAATCCGACGACCTCGTCATCGGTCGCAACGCGGTGCTCGAGGCGCTGCGTTGCGGCGTGCCGGCAACCACGCTGTATGTGGCGGCACGTATCGAGCATGACGATCGCACGCGCGAAATCGTACGTCTCGCCGGCATCCACGGACTGCATCTGCTGGAAGCCGACAGGCTCGAAATGGACCGTATCGCACGCTCGTCGAACCATCAGGGCGTGGTGCTGAAGGCGCAACCGTTCCAGTATTCCTCGCTGGCGGAACTTGTGGATCGTGCGGACAAGAAGGCGCGCGCCATGGAAGCGGCCACTTCGGAGGGCGCGCGTATCGCAGCACGTCCGCTGTTCATCGCACTGGACGGCGTCACCGATCCGCAGAACCTCGGCGCGGTCATCCGTTCCGCGGCCGCATTCGGCGCGAACGGCGTGATTCTGCCGGAACGTCGTTCCGCTTCGGTCACGGCCGCCGCATGGAAGGTGTCCGCGGGCGCCGCCGCACACATGCCGGTGGCACGCGTGGTGAACCTGACGAAGGCGATCGAAAGCCTGAAGGAGCGCGGCTACTACAGCGTCGGCCTCGACGGCGGCGGCGATGCGCTCGTCGGCGAAACCGGCTTCGAAACCGATCCGCTGGTGGTTGTGCTCGGCTCGGAAGGCAACGGCCTGAGCCGTCTGGTACGCGAGGCGTGCGATTCGATCGCCGGCATTCCGATGTCGAATATGGTCGAGTCGCTGAACGCGTCCGTCGCGGCCGGCATCACGTTGTATGCCGTGGCACGCGCCCGTCGCGAGGCCGCAGCAGCCAAGTAATCGTTTATTACGATATTTATGAAAAAGCTCAAGCCTTATGGCTTTTGCGTTTTTTGTTGCCATTTACGACTCGACCAT
>OAUC01000369.1_pt1 | contig 29847 bp, 20 predicted proteins | sample 1495091 | NCBI WGS metagenome assembly OAUC01 (sample SAMEA2579997, study PRJEB22360) | human gut metagenome | biome: human gut; feature: human-associated habitat; material: faeces | place: Denmark | collected 2008/2010
AGATATCAATCGCACACCGGCATGGGTAAACGAAACGATTTGGTATCAGATTTTCCCGGATCGGTTCTGCAACGGGACACCGGAAAAAAACGGAGATGATATCACACCCTGGAGAAATCACGGAACCGTAACAAACGAAGAAAAATTCGGAGGAAATCTGGAAGGGATCCGTCAGAGATTATCGTATCTGCAGGAACTTGGGATTACCGGTATTTATCTGAATCCGATCATGAAAGCAGAGTCCAACCACAAATATGACACGACCGATTATACAAAAATAGATCCGTCTTTTGGCGATGCGGATACAATGAAAGCGCTTTGCAAAGAAGCACATGAAAAAGGAATCCGCATTATGGTAGATGCAGTGTTTAATCATAGTGGAAGAAAATTTGAGCCGTGGATAGACATCCTGGAGCATGGAAAAGAGTCTCGTTATGCGGACTGGTTTATGGTAGAGGACTGGGAACAGGTTCAAAAAAGGGGAGACACCAGGGACCGACGGTTCTATTCCTTTGCATTTACAGACGGGATGCCAAAGCTGAATACAAACAACGAAGAGGTGATACAGTATTTCTGTAAAATCTGTGAGGACTGGGTACGGGAGTTTGATATCGACGGAATTCGTTTCGATGTAGGAAACGAAGTGTCGCACAGGTTCTTAAAGCGGATAAGGGAGCATTTAAAAACGATAAAGCCGGATATTTATCTTCTGGGGGAAATCTGGCATGATGCAAGCCAGTGGCTGCAGGGAGATGAATATGATTCTGTCATGAACTACCCGCTGCTGAGCGGAATTCATGATTTCTTTCTTGATAAAACAATGAAAAAAGAAGAATTTGAATATATGGTAAACCGTTGCTATACCATGTATATGCAGCAGAATAACGATGTACTTTTTAATCTCCTGGATTCCCACGATACCGAGAGGCTGATGAACCGTTTTCACGATCTGGACAAGTTCTACCAGCAGCTTGCAATCCTTTTTACGCTTCCGGGAAGCCCCTGTATTTATTATGGAACGGAGATCGCAATGGAAGGCGCTCATGATCCGGACTGCAGAAGATGTATGCCTTGGAGTGAAATTGAAAGCGAAGAGAATCAGAAAAAAATTGCAACGATGCGGAAACTGATCATGCTTCGAAGAAATGAAAAAGTGTGCAGAAGCCTGCATTTCCATTTTCCGAATGGTTATGAAAATGATCGGTGTGTAGAGTATATTAAACTAGACGAAGAGGGAAATAAAATCGAAGTTCTGCTCAACGCATCGGATGAGGAGATAAAAGTAAAAGGAGACGGGGAAGTACTTTTTGCCCGGGAATTTGATGGAGAGATACTTGGTGTAAATGGAACGTTAATTCGCAGGATGTAAGGGTTTCACCTGTTAGAAATATGTGCAGACAGGCACAAAAAAAGCATGTTTTCTGGAAAAGCCACCGGAAAACATGCTTTTTTGATCTCTTGACTCGCCAAAAACATAAGTAAGGAGCCATTTTTCGAAGGAAAATGAGCGGATTACGAATGTTTTTGAAGATTGCGTGAGTGCAAAGCACATAGCAATCTGGTATCGCAGTGATCAGACGTTTAAAATACCGAACGACTGCAGCAGCAGTGCGGCAAGGAGCATGGGTGCAATAAACTTCACCATGACGATATACAGCCTCTTTCGACCGAACTTATATCCTCCCAGCGTCACCTCATCGATGATGACCTGCGGCTTTACAACCCATCCGATCAGAATACAGGAGAGAAGTGCGACAAGCGGCATCAGAAGGTTATTGCTGATAAAATCCATGACATCCAGGATCTGAGCCGTTGCGCCATTTGGAAGCTTCAGTTCAAAATAAAGCGCATTGTAGCCGAGGCATACGATGATACCGACGAGATACGCATAAACCGTTACAATCACAGTGCTCTTCTTTCTGCTGATGTGAAATTTGTCGATCATACAGGAAACAATGGATTCCATGACCGATACGGAAGATGTAATGGCTGCAAAGGAGACCATAAGAAAGAAAATGGTTCCGATTACGCCGCCTGCTGCTCCCATGGACTGAAAGACCTTCGGCAGGGAGACAAACATCAGACCAGGGCCAGCGGACATACCCTCTGCTCCCATAAAGGTAAATACAGCAGGAACGATCATCAAACCGGCAAGCAGCGCAACGATGGTGTCAAAAATCTCAATCTGATTGATCGATTTCATCAGGTTTGTTTCTTTTTTTACGTAGGAACCGTAGGCAACCATGATACCCATCGCAACGCTGATCGAAAAGAAAAGCTGTCCGAGTGCATCGACAAAGACGGTGAAAAATTTCTGCGGCGTCATTCCTTTAAAATTTGGAACAAGATAAATTTTCATACCCTGCAGTCCCGTACGGACGACACCGTCTGCGTCGGTATGGGTCAGGGTCAGAGAAAAAACAGAAATTCCGATGATTAAAATCAGAAGGATCGGCATCAGAATTTTGCTGTAGTTTTCAATTCCCTTATTGACACCACGATATACAACGAATGCGGTAAGAAAAAGATAGATTCCCAACCACACAATCGGCTGCCATGTACCGGTAATATAGCCGGTAAAGTAACCATCTTTGGCAGCGGCAGCGCCCTGTCCGGTGAGAAACACAGACAGGTATTTTAATACCCAGCCGCCAATGGAGCAGTAGTAAGGCAGAATGACAACCGGCACGATACTGGCGAGAAGGCCAAGACCGTTCCAGCCCGGGTGAATTTTACCGTAAGCGACAAGCGGACTTTGTCCGGTTTTTCTTCCGATGGCAATATCAGTTGTCAGCAGGGTAAATCCAAAGGTCAGAGCCAGTACGATATAAACTAAAATAAAGGTTCCGCCTCCGTCTTTTGCGGCAAGATAAGGGAAACGCCAGATATTTCCCAGTCCAACCGCACTTCCTGCAGCAGCAAGCACGAAGCCGATCGATCCGATAAAGCAGCCGCGCGGATGTTGCTTTTCCGTATAAGATACATCGCCTTATTGATAGACTGACTGTTTTTAACAGCCGAATACTTCTATTATAAAGTTCGGACGATACTTCGTCAACCAGAAGATCTATAGATTGACAATTTCGATTAGTTGTACTATCATCTAATTAGTTGTATATGCATCTATTTGAAACAGATCGAGAATGGACAGGAGGAACAGAAAAATGGATCCAACAGAACGGAAAATAACAAAAATAGCGCGGGAAGCCGGGAAATTTACGGTGCAGGCAATGAAAGAAGAAGGCATCGGTACGGCAGAATTTGACTTTATCCATCTGGTGCGCCATCATCCGGGCATCACCCAGACGGAAGTGCGCGAACAGTTAAAGATTGATAAAGGAGCCGCTGCAAGGCGCGCTGCAAGCCTTGAGACAAAGGGATATCTGATCCGGAAACCGAATCCGTGGGACGGCAGAAGCCAGCTTCTGTATGCTACGGAAAAAGCAGAATCCTTGAAAAATTCCAAAGCGGAAATTGAAACATTCTTTTACGAATGGCTGCTTGCAGAGCTTCCGGAAAAAGAGGCAGAGAGCTTCTGCGAAACACTGGACAAGCTGTACTGGAAATCGAAGAGAGAACGGCAGAATCATTTTGCGGAACTTTCAAAAATTTTAAGGGAAAAAGCAGATAAAACAATAAAAGCAACAGCAGAAGGAGGCAGCGGCGATGAAGGATGAATCCTTTCGCCCGAACCGGATGCTCTCTTACTTTCAGGAAGAATGGAAAATTCTCTTTTTTGTTACGGTTTCCGGTCTCATCTATAATCTGGGACTTCTTGCAGGCCCCTGGTTTGAGGGAAAAATGACAGGAAAGCTGGTTGATCTCCTCGGCGGCACAGGAACCTTCCACCAGATGCTGATGCTGGTCACGGCCTATGTCGTGAGTATTGGCATTGTGCAGGTTTCCCGCTATTTCAAACGGTTCTATGTCAGAAGATTTGCCAACAACGTCAACCGGCATATGAAGCAGATTCTTTACGGAACGCTGGTTCGCAAAAGCCGTTTGGAGCTGGAAGCGGAAGGTACCGGAAATATACTGACGAAGGCCATTCTCGATGTAGACGATTGCGTAGAAGGAATGCGGAAATTTACAACGGAAATCTTTGATACCGGTGTTGCTCTTCTCGCCTATGCGTGTATGCTGCTCTGGTACGACTGGCGCCTGGCTCTTCTCTGCATGATTTTCCCACCCATTTCTTACGTGATTGCCGAAAAGATGAAGGTCATGGTACAGAAAACGGGCGCTGCCTATAAGGTACAGTCGGGTGCATTAAGTGCTGCAACCCTGGACCGTGCGACAAATGCCATCACGTATCGTGTCTTTGGCTGTGAGGAGGACAGAAAGGCCGCTTATGAGGAGAATCTTTCGGCTTACGAATCTGCCGCTGTGCGCGCCAATATCTGGAACACAGCTATGCCGCCGATTTACCGTATGATCTCGATGACGAGCATTCTGTTTATCCTGTATTTTGGAGGCAGGAACGTCCTGCATGAGGGTTGGACACCGTGGACCATTGCTGTATTTACCACATTTTTGTCCTGCTATACGAAGCTTGCCACCAAATCATCGAGCGCAGCAAAGCTTTTTAATGCGGTACATAAAGCGCAGGTTTCCTGGAAACGAATCAAACCTCTGTTGCAAAATTCGAAAGCCGAACCGGAGCTTCCGGCCGCAGCACCTGCAGAGCTTAACGTCGATCACCTGCATTTTGCTTATCCAAACGGAAAAGAGATCATCCATGACCTGTCGTTTCAGGCGTCTCCTGGCCAGATCATCGGTGTGACGGGACCTGTCGCATGCGGAAAGTCAACGCTTGGAAAGACTTTTCTCTGCGAGTCGCCGTATGAGGGAAGCATCACCTTCGGCGGAAAAGAACTTGGAAAAATGGAAAAAGCAGACCGGAACCGCATGGTCGGTTATCTTGGCCATGACCCGGAGCTGTTCCATGGAAGCGTGGAAGAGAATATCCGTCTCGGGGGAAAAGAGGGCGCAGAGGAGATGATCCGAGTCGTCTGCCTGGAAGATGAAGTGAAAGCAATGGAAAACGGAATCCATACCCTGGTCGGAACGGGCGGTGTCCGCCTCTCTGGTGGTCAGGCGCAGCGCCTTGCCCTTGCGCGAACCCTGTACCACAAACGGCCGGTTCTGGTTCTCGACGATCCGTTTTCGGCACTCGACAAAGAGACGGAAGTACAAATTTTTTTAAATTTAAAGGAGCTGGCAAAAGACTCTATTATAATCCTCATTTCCCATCGCCTCTATCTGTTCGACCAGATGGATCAGGTCATCTGGATGGATGAGTGCCATACGAAGGTCGGCACACATGAGGAACTCCTTGCAACGGTTCCGTCCTACGCAGAGCTCTGCAGCAATCAGACGAAGGGAGGCAGCTTTTGATGCAAAAGAAAGAATCTGTATTGCGGGTAATCAAAGAAACCGTTCGAAAACACGGCGTTTTATCAGCCGCACTTTTGGGAGTCGTCTGCGGTGCGGTTATTTTCGCACTGCTCCCGCCTCTTGTGCTGGCACAGCTGATTGACCTTTTGACAAAGAAGCATACCCTCTGGATGGAAGGAATTCTGCTGTATTTCGGACTTCTTGCCCTGACGGGTCTTCTGGAGTCGGCACGAGAGAGTCTTCTGACGGTATTCGGCCAGAAAATTACACATGCACTCCGAAGCAGTCTGATGGAAAAGTTCGGACGCCTTTCCGCCAACGAGCTGAACCGCCAGGAGCCGGGCGCTCTCGTATCAAGATTTGTCGGTGACGTCGACACAGTGGAAAACCTGTTTACCTCCGGGATCATCAGTATGTTTGCCGATGCGTGCAAAATCTTAAGCATTCTTGCCGTCATCTGGGTGACTAATCGTGGACTTACGATTGTTCTGATTATTTTACTCCCTGTTCTGTTCCTCTTTACCCGTTATGTTCAGAAAAACATGCTGGCCTCCCAGATTGCCAACCGCCGTGCAGTCAGCCGTGCTTCGGGTCACGTTCCAGAGACGCTGCACAACATCCGTACCATTCACTGTCTGCAGAAAGAGACGTATATGGAGCAGCAGTATGCGCACTATATTGATGACAGCTACAGCGCAATGGAGAAGACCAATTTTTACGATGCCGTCTATTCTCCGGTCATCCTGATTTTAAATGCCATTGTTGTTGCTGTTGTCATGCTGCTTTCGGCCTCCGGCAATCCGACCGTTTTAAAGCTGTTCGGCATGTCCGCCGGAACCGCCGTTGCTGTTATAAACTATATTTCCCAGATCTTTGCTCCGGTCGAAAGTCTTGGTATGGAAATCCAGACAATTCAGTCTGCGTTTGCCGGTATGGAAAGAATCAATGAATTTTACAGCCTGGAAGAGAAGAAAGAGCCGGCTGCGCTGACTGAAAATACAGATTACGGCATAGCGGCTGAGCTAAAAAATGTGACGTTTGGATATGACGAAAGACAGGGCATCTTAAACGGTGTAAGTCTGCAGATCAAAAAAGGCGAGCAGGTAACACTTTTGGGACGAACGGGTGCCGGAAAGAGTACTATTTTCAAACTGCTGCTCGGTTTATATGAACCACAGAAAGGAATGGTTCTGATTTGGGGCGTTCCATCTGTCGATCTGCCGGATGCAAAGAAACGAAAGGTTTTCGGCTATGTGGAGCAGTCGTTCCACATGGTGCCGGGATCGGTAAAAGACCAGATTACTTTGTATGATGCAAAGATTTCGGATACAGATGTAAAAAAAGCAGCAGAGCTGACCGGACTTGCAAAGACCATCGAGGCGCTTCCGGACCAATATGATACGATCTGTACACAGGATCTCTTCTCACAGGGTCAGTGGCAGCTCCTCTCGATTGCCCGTGCAGCCGCAGCGGAGCCTGAAATTCTGCTCCTCGATGAGATTACCGCAAACCTTGATGCAGAGACGGAAAAAATGGTATTAAATGCATTGCAAAGGGTTTCCAAAAACCGTACCGTAATTTCCATTTCCCACCGAACTATGGCAGAAACGGGACGCGTGATTCCAATTTCATAATTTCTTTTCGTTCATTAAATTTTTGAAACAAAGCGTGCCGGATGCATTCTGACAAAAAAAGATGCGCCGACACGCTTTTTTTGTCCCTCCAGGCAGAACAAAATAGAGCGGAGGAGCGAGTTTCAATTGACACAAAAAAGGGGAGCAAGTACAATAAAAGTAACGAAAAGAGAGGAGGCGGTATTCAGTTGAAAAAGAGAAAATGGAAATTCCGCATCGCAGGCGGCGCTGTCACGCTGCTGGGCATCTATCTGATGGCGGTCGGCTACGGAGAGACGATCACACTCACCATCGCCACGGTTGTCCTGATTTTCGGCATTGCCATCTGGTCCATGGCAACCCCGGAGAGCTACAATTCCATGACGGATATGATTGCCATGATCTCCATGGAGAAGCCGCGGAAAATCGAAGAATTTTATGAGGCTTACAAGAACGTCGATACACCGTTCGGTTCTGCATGGCTTGCAAAATTCTACACGATGCGGCAGAAAGCACTCGTTTTCGGACCGGACGCCAAGGGAGAATATCTCTACTTCTGGCTGACCAAAGACGGCCATGTCGGCTATTTGGGATATTCCTTCATCGAAGACTTTATCAAAAAGAAACTCACCACACCGGTGTATCCGATCCATGAGGATGTTGCGGAAAACCTCGCAGACCATCTAAGCTACCATTCCGATCTGATGATGTTTCAGAGTGAATTAAAAGCGAATCTGGAGCATTTCGTCAAAACCGGAACGGTACAGCCGTTTCAGAAAATTTCGGCGTCCCAGATTTACACCTTCACGGAGGATTACCGCCTGACTGGCCAGCATTTCGATCTGGAGGATACAGACGGAAATCTGGTTTACGAGATCGACAGCACCGTGCCGCTGAAAACATTTTATATCTACGATGCGATGCACACCGAAATCTTCCGTATGACGAAGGAACTGCTCCACGCACTGCCGACGTACCGCTTTTATCTGTACGGCGAGCCGTATGGTGTGTTGAAAAAGCAGTTTGCACTCGTACGGGATCAGTTCTCGATAGAACTGCCGGAGGGAAAACTGGAACTCCGGGAATATGCCGGCTCCATTGGCCACAATTACTCGGTAAAACTGAACGGAACCATGATCGGCGCCATCGTCGACAATATGGATCTTACCGTCGGAAACATCATGTTCGACAATGCATTTCTAATTGTCTACGATGCAAAATATCTGCCGCAGCTGACAGCACTCGCTGTGATGGCGGCAAGAGAACTGGCACGCGACAAGGACGGCGGTTTTTCCAACAGGTCCTGACAAAAGAAAGAGAGGGGAATCTATGAGAAAAACGACAAAATTGTTTTTGGGGTTTACAGCAGGACTTCTGCTTCTGTGCGGATGCTCGGCGGCAGAAGAAAAGTTAGGGTATGAAAACGCGGATGTGGCAAAAGAAGCCCTTGCATCGGCTTCGTCCGTCCGCATGCGCTGTGATCTGGATAACGTTGACGCTTCGGGAAACATTTATGCGGATGAAAAGGCTGCCGCGTATATGAAAAACAGCGGTCTATTTGATCAGACCTGGACGATCTCTATTTCCGGCGAAGAATGGTTCCATATGAAAATTGTGACGGACGAAGAAATCAATAAGATGACAAAATCCGCTACTACCTATGCATTCTATGATCCGGACAACAACCTGCTTGGCTATGCACAGGAGCGCGTGACGACACCGGATCAGATGCCGGAAGCGTATTACATTATTTTTCTCGATGCAGATCTGAACGAAAAACCATATTACGCATCAGAGGATGGACATACCATTTATACAGAGGGCGGAACGGTGATCGGTTCTGCGAAAAAAGAGATGGACTGGTCCGGTTCACAGTGCAATCTCTATGTGAACCTGGAGGATAACGGTACGCAGGTGATGGATTTCCAGGATAAATACGCCTTGCTCGATATGATGTACGATGAGGCAAATGAGTATTACAAAGATAACAAGTAAGGCGGAGGAAAAAGGCAGTTGAAAAAGAAAATATATACAGCCGCTGGTCTTTTTCTTGCCGCCGCTCTGGTGCTTGGCGGCTGCGGAAAAGAAAAAGTGCCGGAATCTGAGTTTGCAACTGCGGATGAGGCAAAAGAGGCGCTTACATCGGCAGAAACCATAGAAATCTACTTTGACCTGTATGGAAGTAAACGAAAGACGAAGATTGTGGCTATCTTCAGAAGAATACGGTCTATATCAACGAGGAGGAGTGGTTTTCGATTGACTATGTGGAGGATGAGCCCATCAATGACAGAGAAGGCTCCGGCACGACGTACGGCTATTACGACGCATCTGGTACGTGTCTTGGCTATGCGCAGGAGCAGTATGTGGATACCTCCTATGGAAAAGATACAAGACTGATTTTCCTTGATGTAGATGAAACGCCGCTCGATTACCAGAGTTCGAGAAGCGGCAGGATTCTGTATGATGAAAATGACGAGGAGATCGGCAGCGGAAAGATCGGGCGATCAGGGGTCAGTCTTCTTGACCAGTGGTACACGAATCTTTACTGTGCCGTCTTTAAGACCGAGACGGACGGCACGCGGCAGATTGATTTCATGGACCGGATGGCGATGCTGTGGCGTCTGGAGCGCGATTACCGCTCAATTGACGACAATCCTGTCAACACCGGCGTGCAGATTTATGAAACGGTTGCCGTTGTTTTTGTGCTGATCCTGTTGATTGGTTCGTCTTTCTCAAAATGGAGACAAAAAAAGAAAAATTAAAGGGAATGCTCGCTTCCTGGACGGCTGGTTTTGAGAAAAAACCACTGACAGGAAGGGGGCATTTTATACGCTTGTGAATCTTGCACAATTTCTGGTTTCATGCTAAAATTGTGCAGGTATGACGTTTGTTATACTTCTTATATTTATTCTTGAGAAAAGGTATGAAATACAAATGAACGATACAGAAACAAAAAACACAGCGGTAAAAGCGCCGGCACTGATGTCCACGCGGCCTGTGACAGCACAGGATGCGCTGGATCAGTGTGAGAAGCTTTCGCCTATGATGGTACATTATTGCCAGACGAAGACGGGCTTAACTGACCCGGCTAATACCATTTTGTTTTACCGCTTAGGTGATTTCTACGAAATGTTCTTCGAGGATGCCACCCTGGTATCCAAAGAACTTGAGCTTACGCTGACCGGAAAGGACTGCGGCATGGAGGAGCGCGCTCCGATGTGCGGTATCCCGTATCACGCTGCAGAAGGGTATATCAACCGTCTTGTAGAGAACGGCCATAAGGTTGCGATCTGCGAGCAGATGGAGGACCCGAAACAGGCAAAGGGCATGGTAAAGCGCGAAGTCATCCGCGTTGTCACACCGGGTACGACGCTGATCCCGCAGGGACTTGATGAGACGAAGAACAACTACATCATGTCGATCGTCTGCATGGAGGGATGCTTCGGTATCTCTACAGCAGATATCTCGACCGGCCAGTGCCTCGTCACGGAAATGGACAAGCCGCGCCGCCTGGTGGATGAGATCACGAAGTTTATGCCGGCGGAAATCATCTGCAATCAGTCGTTCCTGCTCTGCGGGATCGATGTGGAGGATCTCCGGACCCGCCTTCATATCTGCGTGAATGCATTGGAAGACTGGTATTTCGACGATGACATCTGCCGCCGTACACTGCAGGAACAGTTCCATGCTGCTACGATGGAAGGCCTTGGCATCGCCGATTACAACTGCGGAACAATTGCAGCCGGTGCGCTGTTCCAATATCTGCATGAGACACAGAAATCGGATCTGTCTCACATGAATTCGATTACACCGTATGTGACAGACAAATATATGCTGATCGACAGCTCCAGCCGCCGGAATCTGGAATTGGTGGAAACGCTGCGGGAGAAGCAGAAACGCGGCTCCCTCCTCTGGGTTCTCGACAAAACCCGCACGGCGATGGGCGCGCGTCTTCTGCGAAGCTACGTGGAGCAGCCATTGATCGACGAGGATGAAATCAATGCAAGACTCGATGCTGTAGAGGCTCTAACGGGGCAGGCGATGATCCGCGAGGAAATCCGTGAATACCTCCGTCCGGTTTATGACCTCGAGCGTCTCGTCGGAAGAATCAGCTACCAGTCCGCAAATCCGCGTGACCTGATCGCCTTTAAATCGTCGCTGCAGATGCTGCCTTACATCAAGCAGCTCTTAAACTCGTTTGACGGCGGCGCTTTGGCGCAGATTCAGGAGGATCTCGACCCGCTGGAAGACCTCTATCAGCTTGTCGATGCGGCAATCGTCGATGATCCGCCGTATCTGATGCGCGACGGCGGTATGATCAAGGACGGCTATAACGAGATGGTCGATAATTACCGTCACGCCAAGACCGAGGGAAAACAGTGGCTGAGTGAGCTGGAGGCAAGCGAGCGCGAGAAAACCGGCATCAAAAATATGAAGGTCAAATACAACAAGGTATTCGGCTATTATCTGGAGGTCACGAACTCGTTTAAAGATCTTGTCCCGGATTACTATACGAGAAAACAGACGTTGACGAATGCGGAGCGCTACATTACCCCGCGTCTGAAGGAACTCGAGGATACGATTCTCGGTGCGGAGGATAAACTGTATGCGCTGGAATACGATCTTTTCTGTACGGTGCGCGATACAGTTGCCGGTGAGGCGGAGCGGATTCAGCGCACGGCGCAGGCCCTGGCACGGCTCGATGTGTATGCATCGCTTTCCTACGTTGCCGAGCACAACCACTATGTGCGTCCGAAGCTGAACAGCCGCGGAAAGATTGATATCAAGGACGGCCGTCACCCAGTGGTCGAGAAGATGATTCCAAACGATATGTTTATCGCAAACGATACCCTGCTTGACAACGGTGACCACCGCGTTTCCGTCATCACCGGACCGAACATGGCCGGTAAATCGACGTATATGCGCCAGACGGCCCTCATTGTGCTGATGGCACAGATCGGTTCGTTTGTTCCGGCTTCGAAGGCAAACATCGGTATTGTGGACCGGATCTTTACCCGTGTCGGCGCATCCGATGACCTGGCAAGCGGCCAGAGTACGTTTATGGTTGAGATGACGGAGGTGGCGAATATTCTTCGGAATGCAACCTCGAACAGTCTGCTGATTCTCGATGAGATCGGAAGAGGAACGAGTACGTTCGACGGTCTTTCGATCGCCTGGGCGGTGATTGAGCATGTGGCGAATCCGAAGCTGCTCGGCGCAAAGACACTGTTCGCTACGCATTACCATGAGCTGACTGAGCTTGAAGGAAAGCTTCCGGGCGTGCACAACTACTGTATTGCCGTCAAGGAAAAGGGCGACGATATCGTATTCCTGCGTAAAATTGTACAGGGCGGCGCAGATAAGAGCTACGGTATCCAGGTAGCGCGTCTTGCGGGAGTGCCGGAGTCAGTGCTCTCCCGGGCGCAGGAGCTGGTGGAGCAGCTGAGCGATGCCGATATCACTGCTGCGGTCAAGGATCTGACCATGCAGAAAAAACCGAAGGCAAAGCCGGTTCACTACGACGAGGTCGATATGGCACAGATGTCGCTGTTCGATACGGTGCAGGACGATGATATCATCAAAGAGCTCTCGGAGCTTGATATCTCGAATATGACACCGATGGATGCTTTAAATACCCTGTACCGTTTCCAGGGAAAGGTGAAAAACCGCTGGAAATAGGGGAATACTGGATCAGAACATAAGTTAGAATCAATCCGAAACAGAAAGGAACAACATGGCTACCATAGCAGTACTGGATCAGAATACGATCGATAAAATTGCGGCCGGTGAGGTCGTGGAACGGCCGGCTTCCGTGGTAAAGGAGCTGGTGGAAAATGCAATGGACGCCGGTGCGACGGCGATCACCGTGGAAATCCGCGACGGCGGTATTTCGCTGGTGCGGATCACGGACAATGGAAGCGGCATTCCGGCCGAACAGGTGCCGCTCGCTTTTCTGCGCCACGCGACGAGCAAGATCCGTTCCGTGGAAGAACTCGTGCAGATTGCATCTCTTGGCTTCCGCGGCGAGGCGCTCTCGAGTATCTCGGCGGGTGGGCCGGGCGGGAGGATTTCGAAAAGAATCTTCACGCTGACGGGAACGCGGTATGTGATTGAGGGCGGCGCGGAGAAGGCCAATGAGGAGGTCGGTGCCCCGACCGGAACAACCTTTCTGGTCCGGAATCTTTTTTACAACACGCCGGCTCGTCAGAAATTCTTAAAAACGCCGGTCACGGAGGCAAATGCGGTGACTTCTGTGGTGGAGCAGCTCGCTCTGTCCCATCCGGGCATTTCGTTTAAATACATGGTCAATTCGCAGGTGAAGATTCATACAAGCGGCAACCGGAATTTAAAAGAACTGGTCTATAATATTTACGGCCGCGACATCGCGCGGGAGCTGATCGAGATTCACTCGGAAAGCCCGCTGATGACGATTGATGGTTTTATTGGAAAACCGGTGATCTCGAGGGGAAACCGGAATTTTGAAAATTATTATGTGAATGGACGGTATGTGCGGAGCAAGCTGCTCGCCCGTGCGATTGAGGACGGATATCAAACATCGATGATGCAGCATAAATATCCGTTTACGCTGTTCTATGTCCAGATGGATGGAGAGGCGGTGGATGTCAATGTGCATCCGACGAAGATGGAACTTCGTTTTTCTCATCAGGAGGAGATTTACCGCCAGATGCGCGATATGATCTCAGGTGCGCTGAATCACAGGGAGCAGATTGTGAAGGTTTCGCTTTCTTCCGACAGGGAACGGAAAGCAGAGGAAAAAGCGGCACGGAAAGAACAGATTGTTGTTCCGGAACCGTTCGAGCAGAAACGGCAGGTAAAAGAAGGCTTTGCACGGCAGTCCCTTCCGGTGGAGCCGGTTTCCAGCCAGAGCAGAAGAATGCCAATTTTCCCGGAGGTGGAACGAAATGGATACCGTGCAGCGAAAACGTATGTGCCGGTTCAGCAGATGACGGGAATGACGCGGGAAGAAGAAGAACTGTTTGAGCCGGGTGCAGGAAACGTGCCAAAGACGGCAGACCTCTCAAACGCGGACGCAATACAGCATCAGCAGGAGCCAGATGCAGTTCCAACGGTATCTTCCATGCCGGAAGAATCCTCATCCGCATCTGCTTCGCCTGAGCCAGAAGGCCAGATGCAGCTCTTTGATGAGCAGTTTCTTACCCCGGAGGCAGAGAAATCGCACCGCATCATCGGCCAGGTTTTCGATACGTACTGGCTGATTCAGTACGGCGAGAATCTCTACATCATCGATCAGCATGCCGCGCACGAAAAGGTACTGTTCGAGCGGATGATGAAAAATTACCGGGAAAAGAACGTCACCTCCCAGATGGTGAGTCCTCCGCTGATCGTCTCCTTAACGCCGCAGGAAGCAGATCTTGTGACCCGTTACATGGACGTTTTCCAGTCCTTCGGCTACGAAATTTCCCCGTTCGGCGGAAAAGACTATGCGATCAACGCCGTGCCGCACAACCTGTACGGTATTGCGACGGAGGAGCTGTTTATCGAGATTCTCGACAATCTTGAGGAGGTCCGCGAAAAGCCGCTTGAGATTTTAAAAGACCGTCTGGCGACGATGTCGTGCAAGGCCGCCGTAAAGGGCAACAATCATCTTTCCTATGCAGAGGCGGAGCAGCTCATTGCCGGGCTTTTGACGCTCGAAGATCCGTATCACTGCCCGCACGGCCGGCCGACGATCATTTCCCTCTCGAAACGGGAACTGGAAAAGAAATTTAAGAGAATTGTGTAGGTGATTTTTTTGAAAAAACCTTTGATTATCCTGACCGGTCCGACCGCTGTCGGCAAGACGAAGCTGTCGATTTCGCTTGCCAAAGCGGTGAATGGGGCCATTATCTCCGCGGATTCCATGCAGGTCTACCGCCATATGGATATCGGCTCTGCCAAAATCCGCCCGGAGGAGATGTGCGGCGTTCCGCATTATCTGATCGATGTGCTCGATCCTTCCGAAGAGTTTCACGTCGTGAAGTTTGTGGAACTGGCGCATGAAGCGATGGAAAAAATATACGCCGCCGGACAGATTCCGATCGTGACGGGCGGCACCGGCTTTTATATCCAGGCGCTTTTAAAAGAAGTTGATTTTACGGAATCGCACGGTGAACTGCCGATCCGGAAACAACTGGAAGAAAAAGCAGCAACGGAGGAAGGCGCGGCAGAACTGTACCGGGAACTTTCCGAGGTTGATCCTGCTTCCGCGGAGACGATTCACCCGAATAATGTAAAACGTGTAATCCGGGCGCTGGAATATTATCACGAGACAGGACAGAAGATTTCGGAGCACAACGAGGAGCAGAAGCAGAAGGAATCTCCGTACTGTTCTGCTTATTTTGTGCTGAACGACGAACGTTCGATTCTGTATGACCGCATTGACAGGCGCGTCGATCAGATGATCCGCGACGGACTGGTTGATGAAGTTTTCCGTTTGAAAGAAATGGGATACACAAGAGATCTTGTCTCCATACAGGGACTGGGCTACAAAGAACTGTTCCCGTATCTTGCGGGCGAATGCACGCTGGAGGAGGCCGTCTATATCATCAAGCGGGACACCCGTCATTTTGCCAAACGGCAGCTGACCTGGTTCCGCCGGGAAAAGGATGTGATCTGGCTGAACAAGCCGGATTTTGACTACGACGAAGAAAAAATATTATCATATATGCTGGATCGCTGGAACGAAATCGTTTCGGCCGATGCAAAGGAAGAAGGAGAACAATCATGTTGACAGAAAAAGCTGTTATGTACAGCACACTTGGCATTTCCAAAGAGGTTTTCGCATTTGGAACGAAAATTGAGGAAGAATTAAAAGAGCGTTTTGCAAAAATTGATGAAATCGCAGAATACAACCAGTTAAAGGTCATCCACGCCATGCAGGCAAGCAAGGTCAGCGAGGCATGCTTATATGGAACCACAGGATACGGATACAATGACCTGGGACGTGATACGCTGGAGCAGGTCTATGCAACGTGCTTCGGCACTGAGGATGCACTGGTACGCCCGCAGATCGCCTGCGGAACCCATGCGCTTGCAACGGCGCTTTCCGGAAATCTCCGCCCGGGCGACGAACTGCTTTCTCCTGTTGGAAAACCGTACGACACCCTTGAGGAAGTGATCGGCATCCGCCCGTCCGTCGGATCTCTTGCGGAATATGGCGTAACTTACCGCCAGGTAGATTTAAAAGAGGACGGCTCTTTCGATTACGAAGGAATCAAAAATGCCATCAACAAAAAGACAAAGATGGTGACGATTCAGAGATCGAAAGGATATCAGACCAGACCGACGCTTTCTGTTACCCGCATCGGTGAACTGATTGCATTTATTAAAAATATCAAACCAGATGTCATCTGTATGGTCGATAACTGCTACGGCGAGTTCGTGGAGACGATCGAACCGACCAATGTCGGTGCAGATCTGATGGTCGGATCCCTGATCAAAAACCCGGGCGGCGGACTGGCTCCGGCCGGCGGTTACATTGTTGGAAAGAAAAAGTACGTGGAAAATGCAGCATACCGTCTGCTCTCCCCGGGACTTGGAAAAGAGGTTGGCGCAACACTCGGTGTGAACGGTTCCTTCTACCAGGGATTCTTCCTGGCACCGACCGTTACCGCAGCGGCATTAAAAGGTGCTGTCTTTGCTGCAAATGTTTATGAGAAACTGGGATTTGCCGTTGTTCCAAACGGAACCGAGAGCCGTCACGACATCATTCAGGCGGTAACCTTTGGAAAACCGGAAGGCGTCATCGCATTCTGCCAGGGTATCCAGGCAGCTGCCCCGGTCGACAGCTTCGTTTCCCCGGAACCTTGGGATATGCCAGGCTACGACAGCCCAGTTATCATGGCAGCTGGCGCTTTCGTGCAGGGCTCTTCCATTGAACTTTCTGCCGACGGCCCGATCAAACCGCCGTACGCTGTCTATTTCCAGGGTGGGCTTACGTGGCAGCACGCAAAATTCGGTATTCTGATGAGTCTTCAGAAACTCGCCGATGCCGGTATGGTGACATTATAATGGCAAAAAATGTGGTAATTATCGGCGGCGGCGCGAGCGGACTGATGGCGGCAATTTGGGCCTCACGTCTCGGTGCCGCGGTCACCGTTCTGGAAAAGAACGATAAACCGGGCAGAAAGCTTCTTGCGACCGGAAACGGACGGTGTAATTTTACCAATCGTTATCAGGATGCATCGTGCTACCGCACGGGAAATCAGGAGCGCGCATCACGGGTTCTCGAACAGTTTACCGAACAGGACACCGAACAGTTTTTTGAACAGCTCGGCATCCGCATCCGGAGCCGTGAAGGCTGGCTTTATCCGGCCAGCGAGCAGGCCCAGTCCGTTCTTGATCTGCTGGTTTTGGAAGCCAGATTCCGAAAGGTAAAAATCAAGACACGGGAAACGGCTGTTGCAGTGGAAAAAGCCGAAAATGGTTATCTGGTGCGCACCGAAGGATGGCAGTACCCGGCTGACAGCGTCATCATCTGCTGCGGAAGCTGTGCTTCCCAGATCGCCGGTTCCGACGGAGATACACTTCGATTTGCCGATCAGCTTCAGCTCGCTTCGATTCCGTTTTCCCCGGCCCTCTGCCCGCTTCGCTGCAAAGGAAACCAGTTTCCCTCCTGGGCGGGTGTTCGGGTGCGCGCGAAGATTACGCTTCTGGTTGAAAATCAGGAGATTCTGACGGAACAGGGAGAAATGCAGCTTACCGACTACGGTGTCTCCGGCATCCCGGTATTCCAGATTTCCCGGTTCGCTGTGCGCGCCTGCATGCAGAAAAAACGCGCTGAACTTCTCGTAGACTTCTTTCCGGAACTGACGGAATCGGAGCTTACTGCAGAATTTGTCAGACGGCAGGAAATCTGCCCGTATAAAGCGCCCAAAGAGCTTCTGATCGGCCTTCTTCCGGAAAAACTCATTCCGGTTCTGATCGGAAAGAAAAAGACTCCGGAAGAAATGGCAGGCGCTATCAAATCATATCGTTTACAGATTACCGGCCAGACCGACTTTGGAAAAGCCCAGGTGTGTGCGGGCGGCATCACGCTCGACCAGCTTACGGATTCTCTGGAATCGGTACAGCACCCTGGTATTTTCTTTGCGGGAGAAGCCCTGGACGTCGACGGCGTCTGCGGCGGCTACAATCTCCAGTGGGCCTGGTCCAGCGGAAGTGCAGCCGGAAGAGCTGCAGCAGGAGAACATGCATGATTCGGATACAGCAATTAAAGCTTCCAGTCACCCACACACAGGAGGAACTGGAACAGAAAATAAGAAAAACACTGAAAATCGGAAAACACGATCTGCAGGAAATTGAGCTCTTACGCCGCTCAATTGATGCCAGAAAGAAATCCGAATTAAAATACGTTTATCAGCTTGATGTAAAAGTAAAAGATGAGAACGCCGTACTGCGGAAGGCGAAAAATAACCAGATCGTAAAAGCGGAGAAAAAGTCATATGTGTTCCCAAAATCCGGAGAACAGACTCTTGTTCACCGGCCGGTTATTATCGGAAGCGGTCCGGCAGGGCTTTTTTGTGCCTATGTTCTCGCAAAGCATGGCTACCGTCCGCTCGTTCTGGAGCGCGGCGAATCTGCAGAACAGAGAAAGAAAAGTGTCGATGCGTTCTGGAAAACCGGCGTTCTGAACCCGGAATCGAACGTACAGTTCGGAGAGGGCGGCGCCGGTACGTTTTCGGATGGAAAATTAAACACTTCGGTGAAGGATCCATCCGGCAGAAACCGTGAGGTACTCCGGATTTTCACGGAATGCGGGGCACCGGAAGAAATTCTGTACGATCAGAAACCGCACCTTGGCACCGATCAGCTCATCGGAATTGTGACAACGATGCGGAAAAAGATCGAGGCATGGGGCGGAGAAGTCCGTTTCGGAGCAAAAGTGACGGACTTTGGAATTGAAAACGGCAGACTCACTTCTGTAACCGTCAATGAAACCGAGAAGATTGCCGCGGAGACGGCAGTCCTTGCGATCGGCCACTCTGCACGCGATACCTTCTTTAAACTCTGCGAAAATAAGATCTCCATGGAAGCAAAATCCTTCGCTGTCGGCGTCCGCATTGAGCATCCGCAGAAGATGATCACGGAGGATCAGTACGGACCGGAGGCACCGGATTTTCTTGGGGCAGCACCGTATAAGCTCACCAATCAGTGTGAAAACGGAAGAGGTGTGTACTCATTCTGCATGTGTCCCGGCGGCTATGTTGTCAACGCATCCTCGGAAGCGGAACGCACCTGCGTCAACGGTATGAGTTATTCTGACCGGGAAGGTAAAAATGCGAACAGCGCTATGATTGTCACCGTAACACCGGAAGACTACCGCCCGTACCATGTAGAGGGAACGCCGGACGTACTCGATGGTGTGGCATTCCAGAGAGCGCTTGAACACGCTGCGTGGGAAGCCGGAAAAGGCAAAGTTCCGGTGCAGCTTTTTGGTGATTTCTGTGAAAACAGAGTTTCTACAGCACTTGGAGAGGTAACCCCTTCCATCTGCGGAGAATGGATTTTCGCCAATCTGCGGGAAGTTCTTCCGACGTTTATCGGAGACTCCCTTGTGGAAGGCATTCGTGCATCTGAGCGGAAAATCCACGGCTTTTCCCGTCCGGACGCCGTTCTTTCCGGCGTGGAAGCGCGTACCTCGTCACCGGTCCGCATTGTAAGAAATGAAACGCTCGAAAGTCCGTCGCTTACCGGTCTTTACCCGTGCGGAGAGGGCGCAGGCTATGCGGGAGGCATCACTTCCGCAGCCATGGACGGATTAAAAACGGCAGAGGAAATTGCAAAAAAATATATGAATTTTTCATAATTCCTATACATCTGCGGAAAGTTGTGCTAGAATGATGGGTGATTCAAACCAATGTATTCCATGAAAATTCCCGGAAGAGTGGTGGGAGGAATACATGAGAAAAAATGGATTACGAAACCTGCCGACGATGGAACAGCCATATGAAAAATGCCTGGAAAACGGCCCGGAAAGTCTTTCCGACGCGGAGCTTCTGGCTGTCATTTTACGATGTGGGGCAAGGGGAAAAACATCCCTGGAGCTCGCAAGAGAAATTCTTTCCCTTCCCGGAAAAGAGGAGGGCCTGTTAGGACTCTATCACTGTACAAGACAGGAACTTCTGCAGATCCGCGGAGTCGGGGAAGTAAAAGCGATCCAGCTCCAGTGCATCGGTGAGCTTTCCAAACGAATGGCCGCGGCCGGAGCAAGAAAAGGTCTCTGCTTTCATGATCCGGCTTCCATTGCGGATTATTACATGGAACGTCTCCGCCACGAGGATCAGGAGGTTCTTCTCTGCATGATGCTGGACACAAAAAATCAGCTTCTCGGAGAAAAGGAAATCACAAGAGGAACGGTCAATGCGACGATGATTTCGCCGCGGGAGCTTTTTCTTGCGGCACTGCAGTTCCGTGCGGTTCATATTCTGCTGGTTCACAACCATCCAAGCGGAATCCCGGAACCAAGCGGTGACGACATTACCGTGACACGGCAGATCCGGCGGGTGGGCGAAATGCTCGGCATTACCCTGCTGGATCACATTATTATCGGGGATCACTGTTATACCAGTATGCTGGAACAGGGAATCTGATCCCGAAAATCCGAGGCAGAAATGCCCAAAGGAAGGGAACAAGTTAAAGGAGCACGATGCAGATTCGAAATGTATACGGCATAGACCTTGGCACCAGTACCGTCAAAATCTATGACCTGAAGAAAGACACAATCACAAAAGAAAAAAATATGATTGCCATACGCAACCGCGAACAGGTGATTGCCGTTGGAAATTACGCATATGAAATGCACGAGAGAACGCCTTCCAATATCGAGGTAATTACCCCCATGAGCAACGGACGCATTGCGAATGTATTGATGGTAGAAGCCGTTTTGCACACGCTTCTCCACCGCTGTACGCGCCACATGGGATACCGCCCGGAGCTGTATTTTTCAGTTCCCTGCGATATGACAGAGATTGAACGGCGTTCTTATTATACGATTGCACATAAGGGAGCCTTAAAAAACTGCCGCATGTATCTTGTGGATAAACCAATCGCGGATGCGCTGGCACTTGGCATTCCGATCAACCGCACGAAGGGTTCCATGATTGTCAACATCGGAGCGCAGAGCACAGAGATTTCTGTTATCGCCAACACGAGGGTTATTTTTTCCAGAATCATCCAGGTAGGCGGAAAACAGTTCAACGAATCGATATGCAATCTGAACCGCCGCAAAAACAATTTCCAGATTGGCTCCAAAACAGCCAAACGTGTCAAGATTGCGCTGGCGGATCTTGGAACAGACAAAAAAGAGGCGCGGAAGGTGCGCGGCGTAGATGGTGCATCCGGTCTTCCAATGGAAGGGATCATTACTTCTTCCCTCGTAAACGAAGCACTCCTTTCCGGTGTTAATGAGATCGGCGAGGAAATCAAGCATGCGCTGGAGCGTACACCGCCGCAGATCCACGATCATATCCAGAAAGAGGGTATTTACATCACCGGCGGAAGCACAAGGATTCCGAACATTGACCGCTATCTTTCGAGACAGCTCGGCTGTCCGGTACAGCTTTCCCAGTATTATGACCTCTGTACCATCTGTGGGCTCAAGGAACTGATCACGCACGATGCGCTGCATCGCTGGGCTTACACGGTAAATAAAAAGAAGTAAATCTATCAAAAAGGACCCGCTATGAATAAGAAGAAAAAATTTCAGCTAAAAAGCAAACATTTACTTTTCATCATGACGTTCCTGTGTCTCTCCGGCATTTTAGGCAGTGCAGCAGACAAAATGCCGGTCACGCCGATCCGGGAAGCCGCAGGTTTTGTGATCATCCCGTTTCAGAACGGAATTAACCAGATCGGTGCGTATTTGACAGACTGTCTGACCGGTTTCCAGAACGTCAAAAAACTGTCTGCCGAGAAAGAGGAGCTTGAACAGAAGGTCACGGATCTGACTGAGGAAAACAATCAGCTTGTACAGGATCAGCAGGAGCTGCAGCGTCTTCAGGAGCTGTATCAGCTGGACCAGTCCTACTCGGAATATGAAAAAGTAGCAGCACAGGTCATCTCAAAGGATCCGGGCAACTGGTATGATACCTTTGTTATCAACAAAGGATCAAATGACGGGATTCAGAAAGATATGAACGTTATTGCAGACGGCGGCCTTGTTGGACTTGTTGAGGAGGTAAGTTCCAATTCCGCTACTGTCCGCTCTATCATTGATGACTCCAGTTCCGTGAGCGCCATGACAGCATCTACCTCGGATACGTGTATTGTATCGGGTGATCTGCGCCTGATCAGCGACGGAAAGCTTGCCTTTTCCCAGCTGAATACAACCGACACGGTAGCTGAGGGCGAAAAGATTGTGACATCGAACATCAGTGATAAATACCTCCGCGGTATTCTGATCGGCTATGTCAGTGAAATCACCGAGGACTCCAATCACCTGACGAAAAAGGGATACATCATTCCTGTTGTGGATTTTCAACATATTCAGGAAGTTCTCGTGATCAAAGAATTAAAACAGCAGGGAGGAGAGTAAATGCGCAGAAAAATCACGCTTGCCTTTCTGATTCTGGCAGCTTTCCTGTTACAGACAACTGTATTTCAGTATTTTCAGATCGCGTCCGTAACGCCGAACCTTCTTCTGATTCTGACGTCCGCCTTTGGGCTGATGCGCGGAAAAAAAGAGGGACTGATGGTCGGATTTTTCAGCGGTCTGATGATTGATCTGTTCTACGGCAGCCTGTTTGGATTTTACGCACTGCTCTACATGTATATCGGTTATCTGAACGGCTTTTTCTGCAAAGTCTTCTATGACGATGATATTAAGGTACACATTGTACTGGTCGCTGCCAGCGATCTTGTCTACAGTCTGCTGATGTATGTGCTGCAGTTCCTGCTGCGCGTGCGCCTGCACTTTTTCGATTATCTGGCGCATATTATTCTGCCGGAAATGGTATACACGGTAGTGCTCTCCATTCTGCTTTACCGGCTTTTATTTATCATCAACCGTAAACTGACCGAAAATGAAATGGAAGGACAACAGTCGCCATGGCTAAGAAGATAAGAAAATTTTTCCACAGACTCGGTGAAAACCGCACCCTATTGCTTGGTGTGGTTTTCCTTGCTATGTTTGCCGTCCTGATCGGAAGACTTTTTATCCTGCAGGTGGTGCATGGAGAAGAGTATGCGGATAATTTTGAACTGCAAATCACAAAAACCAGAACACTTGAGAGTACAAGAGGAAATATTTATGACCGGAACGGAAAACTGATCGCTGGAAATAAGGTTTCCTACTCCGTAACCATCGAGGATAACGGAACGTACAACACGACAAAAGAACGTATTCTCTCTCTGAACGCAGAACTCTATCGTCTCTGTAAGCTGATTCGTGCAAACGGAGACTCGATTGACACCAGCACCTTCCCGATTGAAGTGGATGAGAACGGTGCGTTTGTTTTTACAGGTGAAGAGGGAACGATCCGCGACCGTTTCCGTGCAGATATTTATGGACAGAAGAAAATCGACGATATGACGGCAGAACAGAAGAGTTCCAGTGCCGAAACGCTGATGACATTTCTTGCCGGACCGGACGGCTTTGGCCTGGATGCCTATTCTGACGATGAAAAATACGCATATTCTGCCAAAGATTTTGAAGAGTATGGTCTTCCATACCAGACAGACGAATCCGGAAATGCGGTCCTTTCTCTTTCCAATCAGGAGCGTCTGGAAATTCTGGTGATCCGCTATAAGATGAAACAGACGAATTATCAGAAGTATGTCCGCGTGACAGTTGCTTCCGGCGTCAGCAGCAATACAACTGCATCGATTGCAGAGAATGAAGATGTTCTGCAGGGTGTCAGCATTTCGGAAGATTCCGAGCGTGTATATTATGACGGAAAGTATTTTTCCTCTCTGATCGGTTATACGGGCCAGGCGTCCTCAGACGAGCTGACAGAACTGAATGAAGAGCTGAAGAGCCAGGGAAAAGAAGAAACGTATTCCACGGAATCCATCGTCGGAAAATCTGGTCTGGAACAGTATATGGAGACAATCCTTCAGGGAACCGACGGATCAGAAGAGATTATCGTTAATAACGTCGGAAAAGAGCTGGAAACGGTAGAGGGATCCCTGGTTGAGCCAAAACAGGGAAATAACGTCTATCTTTCGATTGATTATGACCTGCAGATTGCGGTATATAAAATTCTGGAACAGAGAATTGCCGGCATTCTGAAACAGTATCTGAGTGATGTAAAATCCGTTGATACCTCAACACTTGCCAATACGGATGCCGTTCCGATTCCAATTTACGATGTATACAATGCACTGATCGAAAACAGCACGATTGATATTTCCCATTTCTCGGCGGCGGATGCCACGGAGCGTGAGCAGCGGATCTATGCACTGTTCCAGCAGAAGCTCCAGCAGGTGCTTGCCGAGATTACGCAGGAACTGACCGTTGAAACAGCAACCGTTTACAACGACCTCAGCGATGAAATGCAGGAATATGAGACCTTCATCGTGGATAAGCTGCTTTCCAGTACGATGGGTATTCTTTCTTCAACAGCAATTGATGAGAAAGACGCCACCTATCAGGCATGGAATGACGGAACGATTTCTCTTCGTGATTACCTGACGTATGCGGCAAGCCAGAACTGGATTGATGTCTCAGCACTGACGCAGGATGATGCCTACCTGGATTCTCAGGAGGTTTATCAGAAGCTGACGGAGGTTATTCTGGACCGTCTGGCAAACAATACAACATTTGCAAAAAAGATGTATCACTATATGCTGCTGCAGGATATGCTCGATGGCTATGATATCTGCAATCTGATGTATGATCAGAACCTTCTGACGAAAGAGGATGACGATTATGCCGCTTATGTTGCAGGAAATATGACACCGTTCCAGCTTCTGTCCGATAAAATCGCCAAACTGGAAATCACCCCGGCACAGCTTGCACTCGATCCGTGTTCCGGTTCTGCTGTCATTACGGACCCGAATACCGGTGCTATTTTAGCCTGTGTTTCCTATCCTGGCTATGACAACAACCGCCTGGCAAACCAGATGGATACCGCATACTGGGCAAAATTGAATACCGATGAATCCAGCCCGCTGTACAACAAAGCAACCCAGCAGAAGACGGCTCCTGGTTCCACCTTTAAACCACTGATGGCGGTTGCCGGATTAAGCGAAGGCATAATTACTCCGACCAGTACCATCAACTGCAACGGTCTGTTCGGGGAAGGACTTGTCAACGAATCTGACTATGTCCACTGCCATCAGTTGAGCGGCCACGGAGATCTGAACATTGTCGGTGCCATCCAGAACTCCTGCAACGTGTTCTTCTGTACGCTTGGATATCGTCTGGGACTCGATGAGAACGGCACCTTTACACAGAAGCGCTCTCTGGAAATGATCCAGAAATATGCCGATATGTTTAAGCTGGATGAAAAGACCGGAATCGAAATTTCGGAAACCGATCCGAATGTAACCGATTCCCTTCCGATCCCTTCCTCGATTGGTCAGGGTACCAACAACTATACGACGACACAGCTTGCACGCTATGTCACAACGATTGCAAATTCCGGTACGGTTTATAATCTTTCCCTTCTGCAGAAAGCAACGGATTCGGATGGCAATGACATCGATATGGGCGCAGATTTCGGCCCGACGGTAAATTCAGAAATGGATGTTGATTCCAGCATCTGGGATCTGGTACACGAAGGCATGCGAAAAGTAATCAGCGTATCCAATGCGACCATTTTCCCGGAATCCTGGCCGGTAGAGCTTTCCGGAAAAACCGGTACCGCGCAGGAAGACCGTACACGTGCAAACCATGGACTGTTTATCGGCTTCTCTCACTATGAGAGCAGAGACGATATTGCTCTTGCCGTCCGCATTCCGTTTGGATATTCTTCTATGAACGCAGAGTTGGTAGCTAAGGATATCTTAGATTATTACTATGGCCTCTCAGACGATATTCTGTCCGGTCAGGCAAACTCCAACGGTGTTGCAAGCGTGAGAGCAGACTAAGGAATTTTTCCGGCAGAAACGAAGCCTGGGAAGAAAGCTGCAAAAGAGAAAGGATGCGTTTTTAAACAAAGGTTTGGACGCATCCTGCGGCATGAAAATGCAGAACAGTTTTCAACAAGGAGGTTCCAGATGAGTGAAGTCATTGTAATTACATCAGGAAAAGGCGGCGTCGGAAAGACGACAACCGCAGCAAATATCGGAATCGGGCTGGCACAGCTTGGAAAGAAAGTTGTGATGGTAGATACCGACATCGGTCTTCGAAACCTGGATGTCGTGCTCGGCCTTGAAAACCGGATTGTCTACAATCTTGTGGATGTTGTGGAGGGCAACTGCCGGATGAAGCAGGCGCTAATCCGCGACAAACGGTACGAGCAGCTCTACCTTCTCCCGTCTGCCCAGACGAGGGACAAGACAAGCGTAACGCCCGAGCAGATGAAAAAACTCTGCGATGAATTAAAACAGAGCTTTGATTTTGTTCTTCTTGACTGTCCGGCAGGCATTGAGCAGGGATTTGCAAATGCAGTTGCCGGTGCCAATAAGGCAATTGTTGTGACTACGCCGGAGGTTTCGGCCATCCGGGACGCGGACCGCATCATCGGCCTTCTGGAGGCGCAGGATCTGAGGGATATTTCTCTTGTCATCAATCGTATCCGGCCGGATATGGTAAAATGCGGTGAAATGATGTCGGTGGATGATGTACAGGAAATTCTTGCTGTTCCGCTGCTCGGCATTCTGCCCGATGATGAGCAGGTAGTAATCGCCACCAACCAGGGCGAAGCGATCGCTGGAAGCGGTTCCAAGGCAGGAGAAGCCTTTACGAATATCAGCCACAGGATCCTCGGGGAGAGTGTTCCCTACTTGGATCTTGACAGCAAAAAGGGATTTTTCCGCCGCGTATTCGGGCGATAGGAGGGAACTGGTATGGGTTTATTTTCAGGCAGAAAGCCGCACTCCGGCCTCGTTGCAAAAGAACGTCTGTCCAATCTTTTAATGGCAGAACGTCTGAACTGTTCTCCGGCATCGCTTCAGATGCTGAAAAATGATCTTTCTGCTGCTGCAGGAAAATACCTTACCGTTGAGGCGGATGAAATTTCCGTCACCATTACACAAACAACCCCTGTCATACTGACAGCGAAAATACCATTGAAAAGAAACGAGGAGTATCATGTTAAGACGATATAAGCTGAAAAATTATAATTTCCGGCTGGTCATTCTTCTGATTGCCATCAGCATCATTGGTGTGCTTCTGATCGGAAGTGCAGACAGTGCAGACCAGAAAAAACAGGCCATCGGAGTCGTATTGGGCGTAGTCATCATGATTATTGTCTCTTTGCTTGACTATAGCTGGCTTCTGAATTTTTACTGGGTTCTTTACATCGGAAATCTGATGATGCTTGGCGTTCTTTATCTCGGCGGTTCTACCGCAAAAAACACGTTTGGTGCGACCCGTTGGATTCAGATCGGAAGCTTTCAGTTTCAGCCGACCGAGCTGTCAAAAATCTTTCTGATCATGTTTTTTGCGATGTTTCTGATGAAGCATGAAGAAGATCTGAATACGGCGAAAACCATTTTTACCGCGATCGGGCTTCTGATTCCGCCGCTCGTTATGATTTACCGTCAGCCGGATTTGAAAAATACGATTACGGTCATGGTTCTGTTCTGCTTTATGATGTATGTGGCGGGCTTAAGCTACAAAGTTATCGCCGTTGTTCTGGTTTCCGGTTCAGCACTGGTACTTGCGCTTCTGCTTGTCATTACGCAGGTGAATTTCCAGCTTCCGGCGGCTCTTGACAAGACGATTGGTTATCAGCTTGGGCGAATTCAGGACTGGTTAAGCGATGATGCCGACAACGCCGACGGCCGTCTCCAGCAGCAGAATTCCATTACAGCCATCGGCTCCGGAAAGCTGACCGGAAAAGGACTCAACAATAATAAAGTTTCTTCCGCAAATAAGGGAAATTTCGTTTCCCAGAACCATAATGACTTTATTTTTGCAGTGGCAGGAGAGGAGCTTGGTTTCTTTGGATGCTGCGGAATCATCCTGCTCCTGTTCCTGATTCTCGTCGAATGCATCCGGACTTCCCGGAAAGCAAAAGATCTGTCAGGAACGTTGATCTGCTGCGGTATGGCAGGACTCATTGCCTTTCAGAGCTTTCTGAATATCAGTGTTGCAACCGGAATCCTGCCGAACACCGGTACACCGCTTCCGTTCGTCAGCTATGGACTGACCTCCCTTGTAACACTTTACATCGGAATGGGGCTTGTCCTGAATGTCGGACTGCAGAACCGGGATTTTGTAACCAGAAACTATGAATTACTAAGGAGGAAAACCATCAATGAACATCGGATTGATCGCGCATGATGCAAAAAAAACGCTGCTTCAGAACTTGTGTATCGCCTACCGCTCGGTACTTGCCAAGCATACTCTTTACGCAACCGGAACTTCCGGCCGTCTGGTAGAAGAGGCAACCGGACTTAACGTCCGCAAATATCTGGCCGGACACGTTGGAGGCGTTCAGCAGATGGGTTCTCAGATTGAACAGAATGATCTGGATCTTGTGATTTTCCTGCGGGATCCGGAACAACCGAAACAGCATGAGCCGGATGTCCATCGGATTATCCGTCTCTGCGACGTACACAGCATTCCGCTTGCCACCAATCTTGCAACGGCAGAAATGCTGATCAAATCATTAGACAGAGGAGAAATGGACTGGCGTGAAATCTACCGGAGAAACGACTAATATTACAGAAAAAGAACAGAAACTGCCTGTAACGGAGAAAAACGGGACTGCTCCGGAAAAAACCGAACATATTTTAAACCGCCTGATCATCGGCGTGGGTGTCTGTGTTGCTGTTATTGCGGTTCTGATCGGTGTGAAACTGTACCGTCAGGACCGCCAGATGGACATTACAGAGCCGTTTGCGCGAAGTATGGTGCTCGCCTCCGATCCGCTTTCGGCAGAAAAACGGTTTCAGGCTGAAACGCTCTCTGCCGATCTCTGTGTCGGTGAGACGAGCGTACCGCTGAATGATATCTCGTTTTCTTCACAGGTAAAGGCCGGACTGTTTGATCTGGATCACAAAAAAGTATTGTTCGCGCAGAATATGTATGATCAGGTCTACCCGGCCAGCATCACGAAGATCATGACGGCCCTCCTTGCCATGGAATACAACCAGCCGGATACGCAGGTAACGATCACAGAAGAGGATCTTGCGCTGGAAGATGGATCCCAGATGAGTGGACTGGCCGTGGGCGATACGGTAACGATGGATCAGCTTTTCCATGCATTGTTGATTTATTCTGCCAACGATGCTGCTATGGCGATTGCCCGCCAGGTAGGCGGAAGTGTAGAGAATTTCGTTCAGATGATGAACGATAAGGCAGCTTCCCTTGCCATGACCGGTACGCATTTTGCAAACCCGCACGGTCTTCACGATGAGAATCATTACACTACTGCATATGATGTTTATCTGATGCTGTATGCTGCCTATCAGCATACGGAATTCCAGAATACGATGTCAATGTCTTCCTACACGCTGAACATGACGCATGCGGACGGTACGGCGGGAACGATCTATTTAAGCTCCACGGACAAATATCTGACCGGAGAGAAAAACGCACCGGAAAATGTGACGGTGCTCGGCGGAAAAACCGGAACGACCGATGAGGCCGGTTCCTGCCTGGCACTGGTATCCCAGAATGCATACGGAGAACCGTTTATCTCTGTCATTCTTCATGCATCAACAAAAGTGGAACTGTACGAGGACATGAACACTCTTCTTT
>OAUC01000376.1_pt1 | contig 29315 bp, 23 predicted proteins | sample 1495091 | NCBI WGS metagenome assembly OAUC01 (sample SAMEA2579997, study PRJEB22360) | human gut metagenome | biome: human gut; feature: human-associated habitat; material: faeces | place: Denmark | collected 2008/2010
CATCAATGTATCCGGAGATATCACACTTATGGATGCAGCTGATGCGGCAGAATATGTACAGGAACTTGCAGGAGAAGATGCAAATATCATCTTTGGTGCTATGTACGATGATTCCAGAGCAGATGAAGCAACAATCACTGTAATTGCTACAGGACTTCACAATGTTGGAGGAAGTGCTTCAAAGTTAAAATCAAGACTGGAGAATCAGGGCAGATCTTCGGCTATGCCACATGGTCAGCAGGGACATGCATCCGCATATGAAAGACCGACACGTCAGAATAATACGATGTATACGCAGCAGCAGACTGTACGTACACAGCAGGCTGAACGTCCGGTTTCACCAAGACTTGATTTTGGAACAACAACACAGAGAGAAAATGGTGGAACAACTGCAAGAAGACCGATTGGTGGAACAACTCCTACATTGGATACACCAAGAACACCGACAAGTAAAGTGAAAGAGCAGTCAATCAAAATTCCGGATTTCTTTAAAAAATAACAATCACATAAAGAGTTATATTACTTAAAAAAGACAGAAGAACTGATGCACATGAATTTGAAGTGTGCACAGTTCTTTCTTTTTTTATTCTTTTCTTTCTTAAATGCTCTTTTGTTTACGAAAGCAGTCGAACGAAAACCGGCATATCATACATCATATGACAAAATCCTTTCTATAAAATCTATATAATGATACTTGTTTGAAACAACAAATCTATTTCTGTGCACGGAAAGAGAAAGAAGGCCTGATGTGTACTATGAATTATATGTAGATGTGTTCTTTTTGATGAACTTTACGATGGATACAATTCTTTTGGCTTTACTAAAGAAGGCATTGGCATGTCCGGTGAGATATGGCCGCATAATAGCGGGAGGCGTACTGGGAGCAGTAGTGACCTGTGTTGTTGTGATATGGCCGTGTAAGACAACTTGGGCGAAATTTATAGTATTTCATGGCGTCATTAATGTATTGATGCTAAGAACCGGTCTGGGATTAAAATGGGGCCGGGAATTGTTCAGAGGATGGGTAATTTTATATATAGAGTCTTTTCTTTTAGGGGGAGTATTACAGTTTGCGGGACAGTATCTGCGGCAGGGAAGTGTATTCTTTGCATTGGCAGTCATCAGTTATTATGTGGTGTTGGGAATCTGGAAGATCATTTTATTGTTTTCGGAGAAAGGAAATCGTTACTGTGAAGTGGTGGTGTTTTTCGGAGAACGAAATTGCAGACTGAGAGCCCTTATAGATACAGGAAATACATTGAAGGATACAGTGAGTAAAGATCCGGTCAGTGTTATGGATCAGGCATCTGTAAAGAGATTGACAGAAGGAAAGCAACCGGAACGATTCAGATATATTCCATATCATTCCATTGGGAAAAAAGAGGGAGTTATGCCTGCATTTCGCATGGATAAGATACAGATCATACGGGATGGATACAGGATAAATGTAGAATATCCATTAGTGGCGGTATGTGAAGAAGAATTAGGGTCAGAAAATTATCAGATGATCATAAATCCAGATATATTGGCAGGAGGAAAGAAAAATGGTGATAAAAGTAGCAGTTCCACATCAGTTTAAATTGAAAGTAATTCCGGATTTGAAGACACTCTTTTTTGTGGACAGAAAAGACATTCATTACATAGGCGGATCGGATATTCTGCCTGCACCTTTAGAGGCGGCGGCAGAAAAGAAAGCAATCAAAGACCTTGGGACAGAAAAAGATGAAAATGCAAGGAAAATACTGATTGAACATAATTTGCGCCTGGTGGTATATATAGCAAAGAAATTTGACAATACAGGAGTGGGGGTAGAGGATCTGATATCCATAGGAACGATTGGTCTTATAAAAGCAATTAATACATTTAATCCTGATAAAAATATCAAACTTGCAACCTATGCATCCAGATGTATTGAAAATGAGATATTAATGTATTTGCGGAGAAATAATAAAACGAGAATGGAAGTATCGATAGATGAACCGCTGAATGTAGACTGGGATGGTAATGAGCTGTTGTTATCAGATATCCTGGGGACGGAAGAAGATGCGATTTATAAGGATTTAGAGAATGAAGCAGAAAAGAAGGTGCTCATCAGAGCTATTGGACGTCTGTCTGGAAGAGAGCAGATGATCATAAGAATGAGATTTGGACTTGGAACGGAGGATGGAGAAGAAAAGACTCAGAAAGAAGTAGCGGATATGCTGGGGATTTCCCAGTCTTATATATCCAGACTGGAGAAAAAGATTATGCAAAGATTGCGTCGGGAGATGGTGAAGTATTCATGAAAATATGATACAATAAAAAGAAAAAAGGGGTTGGTCATATGAGACTTAGCTTTTTTGGAGCAGCCCATGAAGTGACTGGAAGCTGCCATCTTCTTGAAGCGTGTGGAAAGAATATTCTGATTGACTGTGGAATGGAACAAGGACCGGATCTTTATGAGAATCAGGAACTTCCTGTTACACCGGGAGAGGTAGATTACATTCTTCTGACACATGCACATATCGATCATTCGGGAAATATTCCGTTATTGGTTAAAAAGGGATTTTCCGGAGAGATCATTACAACATTTGCAACGGCAGATTTGTGCGATATCATGTTGCGTGACAGTGCCCATATTCAGGAATTTGAGGCGGAATGGAGAAACCGGAAGGCAAGACGAAGTGGGGAACCGGAATACGAACCGATTTATACGGTTGCAGATGCAGATGCGGCGACCAAGCTTCTGGCACCTGTGGATTACGGTCAGAAGATTACATTGTGTGACGGAATAGAAGTCAGATTTAATGATGTAGGGCATCTTCTGGGATCCGCAAGTATTGAAGTGTGGGTAACAGAAGGAGAAGTTTCTAAAAAGATCGTATTTTCCGGAGATGTGGGTAACAAGAATCAACCGATCATCAAAGATCCGCAGCTGGTAAAAGAAGCAGATTATGTAGTGATTGAATCTACATATGGAGACCGGACACATGGAGAGGATATTCCGGATTATGTCGGCGAATTTACAAGAATTTTACGGGAAACATTCCAAAAAGGAGGCAATGTAGTAATCCCATCGTTTGCGGTAGGACGTACGCAGGAAATCCTGTATTTTATCAGAGAGATAAAAGAAAAGAATCTGCTTCCGGAATTCCCGGGATTTGAAGTGTATGTAGACAGTCCGCTGGCAATTGAAGCGACCAATGTGTTTAATAAAAATGTCAAAGGATGCTTTGATGAAGACGCAATGGCGCTTGTCAATCAGGGAATTAACCCACTGTTGTTCCAGGGACTCAAGACAACGATTACCAGTGATGAATCCAGACAGATTAATTTTGATACGAAACCTAAAGTAATCCTGTCTGCATCCGGTATGTGTGAGGCCGGACGTATCAGGCATCACTTGAAACATAATCTGTGGCGGCCGGAATGTACCATCTGTTTTGTTGGATATCAGGCAGTGGGAACGCTTGGAAGAAAGCTGATCGAAGGTGCACAGAGTGTGAAATTATTTGGTGAGAACATCACGGTCAACGCAAAGATAGAAGTGTTAAGGGGAATCAGCGGACATGCAGATATGAATGGACTGTTAGACTGGCTCGCAGGATTTGAAAAGGTACCTGACCCTGTGATGGTTGTACTTGGTGAGGATACAGTGACGGATCATTTTGCTGCGCTTGTAGAAGAGCAATTTGGCTGCCCGGCATTTGCACCGTATTCCGGAGGTTCCGTAGATCTTGCGACAAATGAGATCATTACCATTGGTCAGAAGATTCCGAAGAAGGCAGAAGAAAAGCCGAATAAGATTAAAAGTGCATCTGCATTTAACCGTCTGGTGGCAGCAGCCAAACGTCTGTTAAATGTAGTATATAAGAACGAAGGAATTGCCAATAAAGATATGGCAAAATTTGAAACACAGATCCAAAATCTGGCAGACAAATGGGACAGATAACCGACGTCAGACCGGATGTCAAGGAGTAAAAGTTTTTTTAATTTCATAAGAATCCGCATAAGCCTGTGCGATATGGAGAATCATTTTACTAGAAACTGATAGAGAAGATTCTGACAGGAGGTTCGCAATGGCACAGGGAAAAGTAGAAATATGTGGTGTGAATACAGCAAAGCTTCCGATCCTGAATGAAAAGGAGAAGGAAGCTTTGTTTGTGCGTATTAAAGCGGGAGATCAGGAAGCGAAAGAAGAATATATCAAAGGTAATCTAAGACTTGTCTTAAGTGTAATAAGGAGGTTCGGTGCAAGTGGAGAGAATCCGGATGATCTGTTCCAGATTGGCTGTATTGGCCTTATTAAAGCAATCAATAATTTTAATACAGAATTAGAGGTAAAATTTTCCACTTATGCAGTACCTATGATTATCGGAGAAATCAGAAGGTACATGAGAGATAATAATTCCATAAGAGTCAGCCGGTCACTCAGAGACACTGCATACAAGGCAATTTATGCTAAGGAAAACTATATGAAGAAGAATCAGAAAGAGCCTACAGTACAGGAAATCGCTGAGGAGATCGGAATATCCAAAGAAGATATTGTATTTGCACTGGATGCAATCCAGGTACCTATGAGCCTTCAGGAACCGGTGTACAATGATGGAGGAGATGCACTCTATGTAATGGATCAGTTAAGTGATCAGACGAATAAAGAAGAAAAGTGGATAGAAGATTTATCATTGGAAGAAGCAATGAAACATCTGGGAGAGAGGGAACGGTATATTATAAAGCTTCGGTTTTTTCAGGGAAAAACACAGATGGAGGTTGCAGATGAAATACAGATATCACAGGCTCAGGTGAGCAGACTTGAAAAGAATGCGTTGAAAACAATGCGCCAGTACCTTATCTAAGGGCTGGCGTATCGCTTTGTGTGTCATGTATATGACAAAAAAGTCTGATAGATTTTTTTAGTATTGCATTTTTGACAGTCTCATACTATGATATTTGCAGGAGGGATTTGTATAATGAAAGCTTGTATATTTGACCTAGATGGAACATTAACAAATACATTGGAATCTATGACATATTCTGTGAATCTGACACTGAAGGAGATGGGGCTCTCCCAGATCACAAAGGATCAGTGCAGAATGTTTGTCGGAAACGGAGCAAGAGTTCTGATCGAAGAATCTCTGAAAGTGTCGGGGGATCCTAAGGCTTCAAGAATTGAAGAAGGAATGAAAATTTACGGACGTATATTTGATCAGAATTGTACATATCATGTAACACTTTACGAGGGGATTCCGGAGATGTTAAAAGCATTGAAAGACAGAGGAATCCATCTGGCAGTCCTTTCGAATAAGCCGGACCGTCAGACGGTAAAGGTTGTAAAAGAAATCTTTGGAGATAACATTTTTGACTATGCACAGGGACAAAAAGACGGCATCCGCAGAAAACCAGAACCGGACGGAGTCTGGTATCTGATGGAGCAGATGCAGGTATCGAAAGAAGAATGTCTGTATATCGGAGATTCGGAAGTCGATGCGGCAACCGGAAAGAATGCAGGCCTTAAGACAATAGGTGTGCTGTGGGGATTCCGGGACAGGAAAACGTTAGAAACTGCGGGAGCAGATCATCTGATCGAAAGACCAGAAGAACTGTTGCAGTTTGTGTAATATTACGATAAGGGAGGTTGAGATGTATGTACGAATATGATGAAGAATGTCTGAAGACCTTTATCCTGAACCAGGGACAGCTGTTTGACGAACCAGTTGCTGAGACTTTAGAAGAGGCTGAGGCTTTTCTGGAGGATTGTATGGCTTCTATCGTAGACAGCATTGAAGAAGTTAAAGAATTCCTGGATCAGGAGGGAATGGATATCAGCGGAATGTCTGATGAAGAGATCGAAGAGGCATCGGAAGTATTTGCACTTCCAGATGGACGTTATCTTATCGTTGAGGGTTAAGATCAGAACAAGAACAAAAGAGAGCAAAAGAAAAAGCCGCGACTACTTTGTAGTTTCGGCTTTTTTTAGTGCGTTTTCAATGGCCTGAACAATCAACTGGGAAGTATAAGGAGTATCGGAAGAATACTGTATATTCTCAAGAGACTGTTTTTTATAGACCTGTTCGGCAATATCTTCAATCGCCGGTTCGATAAAAGGGTACATGGTTGTGATGGAATCATTCAGATTCGTAAAACGGATTGAATTGATATGCGTTTCATCCACTGTGACCTCAACTTCTAAAGCAGTATTATTCAACGTAATATCGGAAGTGTAGATTCCGGGAGTGTAGATCTTCTTATCATTGGATCCGGAATGGTGTCCGGGACGGAACATCAAAAGCAGGATCAGAACAATGGCTAATACTGCAAAAATAACGGTATAGATGATTTCCTTCATGTGAAGTACAACAATTTTGGTTTTGGAACTCATAGCGAGACCTCCTGGTATTTTATTTCAAAGATTGTTTTATTTTCTATAATGTATGAAAAAAGTGGAAGAATTATTCATTTAATTTTTCCGTGACAAATGGGAAAGGTTCTTGTAGAATGGTAAAAGAAATGGAAGGTGAAGAATTATGTTTATTATTGCAGGACTTGGGAATCCTACACTTCAGTATGAAGGAACCAGACACAATGTAGGATTTGATGTCATAGATATGCTGGCGGACAGATATAATATTTCTGTAGATGGAAGAAAAGGAAGAGCGCTGGTCGGAAAGGGAATCATTGAGGGTCAGAAAGTGCTTCTGGTAAAACCGCAGACTTACATGAATCTCAGCGGGGAAAGCTTAAGAGAACTGGTCAATTATTATAAGATCGATGAAGAACATGAACTTCTGGTGATCTATGATGATATCAGTCTGGATGTGGGACAGCTAAGGATCCGTAAAAAAGGAAGTGCCGGAGGGCATAACGGAATCAAGAATATCATTGCCAATCTGGGAACGGATGTATTTCCGAGAATCAAGATCGGGGTAGGTGAGAAGCCGAAGAAATATGACCTGGCGGATTATGTGCTGGGACATTTTTCAAAAGAAGACCGTGAATTGATGGAAGAAGGTTATGACCGCGCAGACCATGCGGTGGGAATGATCTTAAATGGAGAGATCGAGGCTGCCATGAATCAGTATAACAGGAAAGTAAAGCCTAAGGAGGCATAAAAGATGCAGGGCTTAATCGGGCCGTTAAAAGAACTGGCAGAGTTTGAAGAACTCTGCAAGAATAAGAAAAAAGATGTGGGAATGATCCGTGTGTGCGGATGTGTGAATTCCCAGAAATCTCATATGATGTATGCACTTGGCGATGGCTGTAAATATAAAGTCATCGCCTGTTCCAGTGAGACAAAAGCAAAACAAATCTATGAAGAATACCGTTTCCTGGACAGTAATACGTATCTGTATCCGGCGAAAGATTTTCTCTTCTATCAGGCAGATATCCGAAGTAAAGAACTGGTAAAGCAGAGAATGGAAGGAATCCAGGCAGTGCTTTCGGGTGAACCGGTAACGGTTGTGACAAGCCTGGACGGCTTCATGGATCATCTGGCACCGAAGGAAAGTATTGCGGAAAAAGTACTTAAGGTACAAAATGACAGCGTTCTCAAATTGGATGAGATGGCAGAGAAGCTTTCGGTTATAGGTTATGACCGGGAAGTGCAGGTGGAAGGACCTGGACAGTTTGCGGTACGTGGAGGAATCCTGGATATCTATCCGCTGACGGAAGAACTTCCGGTGCGTATCGAACTCTGGGGAGATGAGGTGGATTCCATCCGTACGTTTGATGTGGAGAGCCAGCGGTCGATCGAAAATCTGATGGATATTGTAATCTATCCGGCGGTAGAATTCCCACAGAATGGTGAGAAGGGTGTCTCGTTTCTGGATTATTTTCCACCGGAGGATACGATCCTTTTTCTGGATGAACCGGTACGTCTTGTGGAGCGTGGACAGAATATTGAAGATGAATTCATGGAAGCACAGAAGAAACGTCTGGAAAGCGGATATGATTTGGAAGAGGAAGAAGCAAAAATCTTTCCGGTCACTGAGATCCTGAAAAAGATCAATTGTTACAGTAGTATCGGATTCTATGCACTGGGGATGAAATGCAAAGGACTGGAAGTGAGAGAGTCTTATGAGATCCAGGCGAAAAGTGTGAATCCGTATAATAACAGTTTTGAAATGCTGACACAGGATCTGAAACGGTTAAAAAGAAATGGATACAGGGTAATTCTGTTGTCAGGTTCCAGGACCCGTGCGAAGCGTCTGGCGGAAGATTTAAGAGATTATAATCTGAGCAGTTATTACAGTGAAGATCTGGACCGGGAAGTGAAGCCGGGAGAGATCATGACGGCATACGGATATATCGCAGAAGGTTATGAATATCCGATGCTCAAATTCACTGTGATCGCAGAGTCGGACATTTTCGGCAAACGGAAAAAGAAGAAAAAGAGAAAGACATATGAAGGCCGTAAGATCCAGAGCTTTTCGGAACTGAAACCGGGAGACTATGTGGTCCATGAGAATCATGGTGTCGGGGTCTATCAGGGGATCGAGAAGATCGTCGTAGACAAGATTTCGAAGGATTATATGAAAATTTCGTATGCACAGGGCGGAAATCTTTATATCCCGGCAACGCAGCTGGATCTGATCCAGAAATATGCAAGTGCCGATGCCAAGAAACCGAAACTGAACAAGTTGGGAACGCAGGAATGGAACCGGACCAAGACAAAGGTGCGCGGTGCGGTAAAAGAGATTGCAAGGGATCTGGTGAAGCTGTATGCGGCGAGACAGGAACAGGATGGTTATGTCTATGGAGAAGATACTGTCTGGCAGCGGGAATTTGAAGAGATGTTCCCGTTTGAAGAGACAGAAGACCAGATGATGGCGATCGAGGCTGTGAAAAAAGATATGGAAAGTCACAAGATCATGGACCGTCTGGTCTGTGGCGATGTCGGATTCGGAAAAACAGAAGTTGCGATCCGTGCGGCATTCAAAGCAGTACAGGAGAGTAAACAGGTGGTCTATCTGGTTCCGACAACAATCCTTGCACAGCAGCATTACCGGACGTTCGTGCAGCGTATGAAAGACTTTCCGGTGCGGATCGATCTGATGTGCAGATTCCGCACGCCGGCGCAGCAGAAGAAGACAGTCGAGGATGCGAAAAAGGGGCTGGTAGATATTATCATCGGAACACACCGAGTGTTAAGTGAAGATATGAAATTCAAGGATCTCGGGCTTCTGATCATTGATGAAGAGCAGAGATTCGGAGTACAGCACAAAGAGAAAATCAAGAAATTAAAGGAAAATGTAGATGTACTGACGCTTACGGCAACTCCGATCCCGAGAACCCTTCATATGAGCCTGATCGGAATCCGTGACATGAGTGTGCTGGAAGAAGCGCCGAACGACCGTATGCCGATCCAGACGTATGTCATGGAATATAACGATGAGATGGTACGTGAGGCAATTGAACGGGAATGCGCAAGACAGGGACAGGTATATTATGTCTACAACCGCGTGGAAGATATTGATGAAGTGGCAGGACATGTGCAGAAACTGGTGCCGGATCTGACGGTTGCCTATGCACACGGACAGATGCGGGAACACGAACTGGAACGGATTATGTATGATTTCATTAATGGTGAGATTGATGTACTGGTATCTACAACGATCATAGAGACAGGACTGGATATTTCCAATGCGAATACGATGATCATCCACGATGCGGATCGTCTCGGCCTTTCACAGCTTTATCAGCTGCGTGGGCGTGTCGGACGCTCTAACCGCATGGCATATGCATTCCTTCTATACCGGAGAGACAAGATGTTAAAAGAAGTGGCTGAAAAGAGACTGGCGGCCATCCGCGAGTTTACGGATCTTGGTTCGGGATTCAAGATCGCAATGCGGGATCTTGAGATCCGCGGAGCAGGCAATCTTCTAGGAGCAGAACAGCATGGACATATGGAAGCAGTCGGATATGACCTTTACTGTAAGATGCTGAACGAGGCGGTGAAGCAGCTGAAAGGCGAGATGGAAGAAGAGGAGACATTTACAACGACGATGGATCTGAATGTGGATGCATTTATTCCAGCCTCGTATATTCCGAATGAATATCAGAAACTGGATGTTTATAAACGGATCGCTGCAATCGAGAACAGAGAAGAGATGGAAGATATGACAGAAGAACTGATCGACCGTTTCGGAGATATTCCGAAGAAAGTAGAAAAGCTTCTGGAAGTAGCGGCTCTGAAGGCACAGGCACATCAGTTGTATGTAACGGCGGTCGAGCAGAAAGGCGAGGTTTACACATTTACCATGTATGAAAAAGCAAAAGTACATCCGGAGCGGATTCCGAAGCTGATTGAAGATTTTCGTGGCGAGCTGACGTTCAAAGCGGATGGGGTGCAGCCATGTTTTATCTATGAGAAGAAGAGAAGGAATCTGAAAGAGAAGCAGACAGACGCATTGGAAAGTACAAAAAATGTGTTAAATGGGTTGAAAAGATTGATAGGCGAAGAAAAAAGCGGTATAATTGACCCATTAAGCAAATAAAGGCAGGTTAGGATAAATGAAAAAAAGAGCATTAATATTAGCACTGGCAGGAATTATGGCAGCATCACTTATCGGATGTGGATCACGGAAGGACGATGCAGTAGTCGTAAAAGCAGGGGATGAAGAGATTACGGCAGGTGTTGCAAATTTCTATGCAAGATATACACAGGCTCAGTACGAAACGTACTTTGCAAGCTATCTCGGCGGTGATGATATGTGGAGCAGAAATGCATCAGACGGCAAGACATATGAAGAGTCTATCAAGGAGACACTTCTGGATGATCTGAAGAATATGGCTCTTCTGGAAGAACATATGGAAGATTATGATGTGAAGCTTACAAAGGCCGATAAAAAAGCAATCAATGATGCGGCAAAAGAATTTGACAAAGCCAATTCACAGAAGAAAAAAGACAAGGTGTCCGGTTCTAAGGAAAATGTAAAACGTGTCATGACACTGATGGCGATCGAACAGAAAATGCGTGCGGCAATTGTAGCAGATGCGAATGTGAAAGTAACGGATGAAGAAGCGACACAGAAGCATATGCAGTATGTAGAATTTGATTATAGTACAACATCTGATTCTTCAAGCTCATCAGATACTACAGTATCCGAAGCGGAAAAGAAAAAAACCAAAGAGACGGCAGAGGCATTTGCCAAAGGTGCAAAGACAGCAGAAGATTTTGCTGCGTATGCAACGGAACAGGGAACAGAAGCCAAAGATGCCACGTTTGATTCGGATTCAGTAAGTCCGTCTAAGGAAGTCGTAAAAGCAGCAGACAAATTAGGAGAAGGCGAGACGACGGATGTGATCGAAGGTGACACTGCATGCTATGTGGCAAAAGTTACAAGCCTCAATGATAAAACGGCTACAGAGACTAAGAAACAGTCCATGATCACAGACAAACAGGATAAATACTATAAAAAAGTATTAAAGAAATGGAAAAAAGAAGAAAAGATTACAGTCCATAAAGGTAGCTGGAATAAGATTAGCTTTACAAAACTGAGTGTGAAAGCCAAAGACACAAGTACAACCGGAACAGGCAGTACTTCTGGTAACTAAGAGGATTAAAATAATGGGCAGCATCCATCGGGTGCTGCCCATTATTTTGTGATCACTATGTGTTCGGAAGAAGCAGCAGGTGGCGGTTCTGTAGATACCATAGTATACAAGAAGAGCTGCTAGCGGCAGCTCTTGAAGATTTTATTTCATGAAAGTAGATACGATCTCGTTGACGAGCTTGCCGTCAGCTTTTCCCTTTACTTTAGGCATCAGGTTCTTCATGATCTTGCCTTTATCTTTTGCGGTAGGAGCATCCAGTCCCATCTCTGCAAGAACAGAAGCAACGACTTCTTTGATCTCTGCTTCATCCATCATCTTAGGAGCATACTGTTCCAGAACAGCCAGACGCTTGTTGCATTCTTCGATGATCTCTGTACGATCTGCAGGAGTCATATCCAGGGTCTCTTTTGTCTGCTTGATCTCTTTTAAGATTACCTGAGTCTCTTCTTCCGGTGTCAGGTCTTCGCGTTTGTCGATTGCTTTATTCTTAAGAGCTGCAAGCAGCATGGATAAAGTTTCCTTTGTGTCTTTGTCTTTGGCTTTCATGGCTTTGACCATATCAGCACGTACTTCATCAATTTTACTCATGATTCATTCCTCCTAATATTTTCTTCCAACTATTATACAAAACTATTGAAAAAATATCCAGTCTAATATCTGCATGAATAATTCCTTGCTGTTTTCAGCATACTAGCCATATGTTAGAAAATATGGAAAAAACAGAAAAATCAGGAGGAAGATAAATGCTATGAAGGCAACAGGAATCGTAAGAAGAATCGATGATCTGGGGCGTGTGGTCGTGCCAAAAGAGATCAGAAGGACACTGAGGATCAGGGAAGGCGATCCGCTGGAGATATTTACAGACAGAGAAGGTGAGATTATTCTGAAGAAATATTCACCGATCGGGGAACTGTCTGCATTTGCAAAGCAGTATGCGGAAAGTCTGTCGCAGGTTCTGGAATGCCTGGTGGGGATCTGTGATATGGATCAGGTAGTGGCGGCAGCGGGAAATGGAAAGAAAGAGATTCAGGATGAAGATATTACGGGAGAGCTTGGAGAATTTCTGAAAGAACGAAAAACACGGAATGCCAAAGCCGGGGAAAAAAGATATGTACCGATCGTGAGTGTATCAGAACCTTATAAACAGGAGGTGATCAGTCCGATTCTGTGTGCAGGTGATGTGATCGGTGCGGTTTTTCTGCTGAATCAGGAACGTACGGACAGATTCAAAGATACAGAGCTTTGTCTTGCGGAATATACGGCAAAGGTTCTGGGCAAACAGATGGAACAATAGGACGATTGTAAACAAAAATAAGCGCATAAATCAGATGCTTCCTTCATAATCTGTGATAGATGAGGAGGGAAAGCATGGGAAAAAAGGGACAAAATGAAGTGTGGATCATGTGGATACTGAAATCTCTTCTGGCAGCATATGTAGTGACCGGAATCCTTTTGATGATACTGGCAATGGCGCTGTATAAATTCGAACTTACGGAAGAAGCTGTGACAGCAGGGATCACAGCGGTCTATCTGCTCTCTACATTTGCCGGTGGACTTGTGGCGGGTAAACTTGCAAAGATCAGACGTTTCTTGTGGGGAATTGTACTTGGAATTCTGTACTTCGCATTTCTGTTACTGATTACATGGGGAATCTATCGTACATTTCACGGAAGTGGAACAGAGATTCTGATGACATTTGCGCTGTGTGCGGGAGGTGGTATGGCAGGCGGAATGATATCCTAAGAAAAAGATTGCGAAACCTATGTCAAAATGTTATAATAACGTAAGTTAAGCAATAGTAAGGAGGGATACGAACATGAAACATGTAAAATCATTGAATAAACCTATGAACAGCAATCTGAAAAAAAGCGGATGCGGCGAATGCCAGACATCATGCCAGTCAGCATGTAAGACATCCTGCACAGTAGGAAACCAGACTTGCGAACAGAGCAAATAATTTAAAAAGATATGGGATACTTGGGACAGCGGTCTTTAGGGTCCGCTGTTTCTTGTTGCCATGCATGTGACGAAAAGGTCCGGTGGACCTTTTTTAGTTGTCTGCGGAATTGTTTTTTGATTATTTGACAACATATGGTTTTTGACGGGTAGAAAGATAACGGGAAATTCCCGATATGAAATAAGAAAAATGAGAAAGGGGTACCAAAGGATATGATTCATCAGTACCGTAATAATGGATATAATATCGTTATGGACGTGTACAGCGGATCTGTACATGTAGTAGATGATGTCTGTTATGACGTGATCGCGGAAGTGAACAAGTCAGAAACAGAACCAACTGCCGGATCGTTAAAAGAAGCGGATGTAAAAGAAAAGCTTTTACAGACACTTGGAAACAAATATGAAACATCCGACATTGAAGATGCATTATCAGACGTGATCGAACTGACAGAAGGCGGTCAGTTATTTGTAAAAGATACATATGAATGCATGATCGAAGAAGTAAAGAAGAGAAAGACAGTTGTAAAGGCACTGTGCCTGCATATTGCACACGACTGTAACCTTGCCTGCAAATACTGTTTTGCAGAAGAAGGGGAATATCATGGAAGACGAGCACTTATGAGCTATGAAGTCGGTAAGAAAGCGCTGGACTTCCTGATCAAGAATTCTGGTAACCGCCGTAATCTGGAAGTGGATTTCTTCGGCGGGGAGCCTCTGATGAACTGGCAGGTGGTAAAAGATCTGGTAGCTTACGGAAGAGAGCAGGAGAAGATACATAATAAGCATTTCCGTTTTACAATCACAACGAACGGAGTGCTGTTAAATGATGAAATTCAGGAATTTGTAAATAAAGAAATGGACAATGTAGTGTTGAGCCTGGATGGACGTAAAGAGATCAATGATCAGATGCGTCCGTTTAGAAATGGAAAAGGAAGTTATGATCTGATCGTTCCGAAGTTCCAGAAACTTGCAGAAAGCAGAAATCAGGAAAAATATTACATTCGTGGCACATTTACAAGAAATAATCTGGATTTCTCCAATGATATCATGCATTTTGCAGACCTCGGATTCAAACAGATGTCGATTGAACCGGTTGTTGGAGATGAAAGTGATCCGTATGCGATCAGGGAGGAAGATATTCCTAAGATCATGGAGGAATATGATAAACTCGCCAAGATGATGATCGAACGCGAGAAAGAAGGAAAAGGCTTCAATTTCTTCCATTTTATGATAGATTTAAATGGTGGACCATGTGTGGCAAAACGTTTATCCGGTTGTGGATCCGGAACAGAGTATCTGGGTGTTACAACATGGGGTGATCTCTATCGATGTCCTCAGTTTGTTGGACAGGATGATTTCCTGATGGGTAATGTGGATGATGGAATCGTGAAGCCGGAGATTGCTGACGATTTCAGAAGCTGCAATGTGTATTCCAAAGATAAATGCAGAAACTGCTTTGCAAAATTCTACTGCAGCGGCGGATGCATGGCAAACTCTTATAATTTCCATGGTACGATCCATGATACTTATGAGATTGGCTGTGAGATGCAAAGGAAACGTGTAGAGTGTGCGATCATGATGAAGGCAGCACTTGCAGATGAAGAATAATATTTCGAGAGGATGTGTAGGAGAACGATGAAGAAGTCAAAAAGCATACTGAGTCTGCTTCTGGCTGTAATTCTCATCGTCGGACTTGGATTTACTGTGATCACAGGAATTGGCAAATCTAAGTCCGGTGCGATGAAAAACATCAAACTTGGTCTGGATCTTGCCGGTGGTGTAAGTATTACCTATCAGGTAAAAGATAAGAATCCGACCAAAGAAGAGATGAGCGATACGATCTACAAACTGCAAAAGCGTGTAGAACAGTACAGTACAGAAGCAAGTGTATACCAGGAAGGAAATGACCGTATTAACATTGAGATCCCTGGTGTTACAGATGCCAATAAGATTCTGGATGAACTTGGAAAACCAGGTTCCCTTTCATTCCAAACAGCGGATGGAGAAACAGTTCTTACGGGAACAGATGTTAAGAGTGCGTCTGCAAAAACCGGTCAGGATGACATGGGGAATAAAGAATATTCTGTAGAGTTGAATCTGACCAAATCAGGTACCAGCAAATTTGCAACGGCAACGAAAGAAAATATCGGAAAACAGATTGCGATCATCTATGATGGTGAGACAATCTCAAGTCCGGTCGTACGGTCTGAGATCACAGGTGGACAGGCCTATATTACAGGCGACTTCACTTATGAAGAAGCAGATAATCTGGCATCTACGATCCGTATCGGTGGACTGAAACTTCAGCTTGAAGAGCTGCGTTCCAATGTAGTAGGAGCACAGCTTGGAGAACAGGCATTGAATACAAGTTTAAAAGCCGGTATTATTGGTCTGATCCTTGTATTCCTGTTCATGATCTTTGTATACAGACTTCCGGGAATGGCATCAAGCCTTGCGCTGGTCATCTATACAGAGATCGTACTTGTAATATTGAATGCGTTTGATGTAACGCTGACCCTTCCGGGTATTGCCGGTATCATTTTAAGTATTGGTATGGCAGTAGATGCGAATGTTATCATCTTTGCCCGTGTACGTGAAGAGATGGCAAGAGGAAGAAGTGTAAAAGTATCCTTGAAATCAGGATTCCAGAAAGCTATGTCAGCAATTGTTGACGGTAATGTGACAACACTGATCGCGGCTGCGGTTCTGTGGTTTAAAGGTTCCGGAACAGTCAAAGGATTTGCGCAGACTCTGGCAATCGGTATTGTGGTATCAATGTTTACAGCACTGGTGATTACACGTATGATCGTGTTTGCGTTCTATGGAATCGGAATCCGAAAAGAGAGTCTATATTACCATAAGATGAAAGAAAGAAAGCCAATCAACTTCCTTGGCAAGAAGAAGGTGTTCTTCAGTATTTCTATTGCAATGATCCTTGCAGGATTCGTGGTTATGGGAGTACATTCTGCCCAGGGTAACGGGGCATTGGCTTACAGTCTGGATTTCAAGGGCGGAACATCTATGAATGTGAAGTTTGACAAAGATTATTCCATCGATGAGATTGATAAAGAGATCGTTCCTGTTGTAGAAAAAGTGACAGGAGATCATAATATCCAGACACAGAAAGTATCCGGAACAAAACAGGTAGTCATCAAGACAGTAACTTTAAGTCTGTCTGAACGTGAGAAGGTAAATAAGGCACTGGAAGATAATTTTGGTGTAAAAGAATCTGATATCACAGCGGAAAATATCAGTTCAACGATCAGTAATGAGATGCGTCAGGATGCAGTGATCGCAGTGATCGTGGCAACAATTTTCATGTTGCTTTATATCTGGTTCCGTTTCAAAGATGTACGTTTTGCTACAAGTGCGGTGCTGGCATTATTACATGATGTGCTGGTTGTACTGGCATTCTATGCAGTATCCAGAATCTCAGTCGGAGGTACATTTATTGCTTGTATGCTGACGATTGTAGGTTATTCGATCAACGCGACGATCGTAATCTTTGACCGTATCCGTGAGGAACTTCCGCTTATGAAGAGAAATACAGATCTGTCAGAACTTGTAAATAAGTGTATTACACAGACACTGACAAGAAGTATTTATACTTCACTGACAACATTTATCATGGTTGCGGTACTGTTTATTATGGGTGTAAGTTCTATTCGTGAGTTTGCAGCACCTCTGATGGTAGGTATCGTCTGCGGTGGATATTCTTCTGTATGTGTTACAGGAGCACTGTGGTATGTAATGAAGACGAAAGTCGGCAAAAAAGCACAGCCAAAGAAAAAGAAAAAATAGATCATAAAATGATCCGGGAAGCAGTTATGCCTATTGACAGGGCATAACTGCTTTTTTTAAAATAGAAACATAATATTCTGACGGACAGATACAAAGGGGATAAAGATAAATGGAACGATGGGTTCTGCTGCGCAAAGGTGCAGATTTTGAAGCGATAGGAAAGAAATATCAGATTAGTCCGAGACTGGCATGCCTGATCCGCAACAGGGATGTGATCGGAGAAGAGGCAATCGAACGTTATCTGAATGGAACGATCAGTGATCTGTATGATGGGATGCTGATGAAAGATGCGGATAAGGCGATTGACATTTTGAAAGAAAAGATTGCAGAGGAGAAGAAAATCCGGGTGATCGGAGATTATGATATTGATGGTGTGAATGCGACGTATATTTTGATGGAGGGGCTGGAACGTCTCGGGGCATATGTGGACAGTGATATTCCGGACCGCATAGGTGACGGATATGGTCTGAATCGGCATCTGATCGACCGGGCTTACGATGCCGGAATCGATACGATCATTACCTGTGATAATGGAATCGCAGCAGCAAATGAGATTGCATATGGCAAAGAACTGGGCATGACGATCATCGTAACGGATCATCATGAGATCCCGTTCGATGAAATAGACGGAGAAAAGATATACAGACTTCCACCAGCGGATGCAGTGATCGATCCGAAGCAGAAGGACTGTGTATATCCGTTCAAGGGACTCTGTGGCGCGGCGGTTGCATATAAACTGATGGAGGCGTTGTGGGAAAGCATGGGGAAAGATTCCACTGATCTGGATGATCTGATTGAAAATGTTGCAATCGCAACGGTCGGTGACGTGATGGATCTGGAGGATGAGAACCGGATCTTTGTCAAAGAAGGACTGCAGATGCTTAAGCGAACGAAGAATCCGGGACTGAAAGCACTGATAGAATGTACAGGAATTGATAAAGAAAGTCTGAATTCTTATCATATAGGGTTTGTTCTGGGCCCCTGTATCAACGCAAGCGGGAGGCTGGATACAGCAAAGCGGGCACTGAAACTTCTGCGGGTGCGTACACAGAAAGAAGCGGATATTCTTGCGGGTGATTTAAAAGCATTAAATGACAGCAGAAAGGATATGACCGAAGAAGCAGTAAAGCTTGCGAAAGAACAGGTGGAGACGACAGATTTATCCGACGACAGGGTACTGGTCATCTATCTGCCGGATTGTCATGAAAGTCTTGCGGGGATTGTTGCGGGAAGAATAAGGGAATGCTATTACAAACCGGTATTCGTACTGACGGATGCAGAGGATGGTGCGAAAGGATCCGGACGGTCGATCGACGGATATCATATGTATGAGGAACTGAATAAATGCAAAGATATCCTGACGAAGTTTGGCGGACACCGGCTGGCAGCAGGACTTTCTCTGGAAAAAGAGAATATCGCAGAATTCCGGAGAAGACTGAATGAGAACTGCACCCTGACGGAAGAAGAAATGAAAGAAAAAGTCACGATTGATATGGAGATGCCGTTTCTTTGTGTGACGGAAGAACTGGTGAAAGAGCTGGAACTTCTGGAACCATTCGGAAAAGGGAATACAAAGCCGATATTTGCCGCACGCGGAGTGACGCTTCTGGGAGCGAGAATACTTGGAAAGAACAGAAATGTACTGAAGATAAAGGCACAGGATGCAAACGGAAGTGTTATAGAAGCCATGCTGTTCCAGAATGTGGAAGGATTCTTAAAGAATATGGAAGAGACCTACGGGCGCATGGAGGTGGATGCTCTTTTACAAGGCAGAGGCGGTCATATAAAAATTGCGGTGACTTATTATCCTGATATCAATGAATATATGGGAAAGAGAACACCGCAGATTGTGATCACACATTACCGTTAAGCTGGTTTCTCTCGTTGCAGGGTGAAAACCATAGATTGAAAATCAGAACGAGTAATGGTATACTTAAAGTTGTATTTTAGACAGAAATGGAGAGAGTATCATGAAACCGATAGAAGAGTATGTAAGAAGTATTCCGGATTTTCCGGAACCGGGAATTATATTCAGAGACGTAACAAGCATCCTTCAGGATGCAGATGGATTACATCTGGCGATAGACCTGATGCAGGAAAAATTAAAAGACGTGGATTTTGATGTGGTTGTAGGACCGGAATCAAGAGGATTTATCTTTGGTGTACCGATCGCATATAATCTGCACAAGCCATTTATCCCAATCAGAAAAAAAGGAAAACTCCCATGCGAGACGGTTTCTGTTGAATATGAACTGGAGTATGGCACAGCCACGATCGAGATGCACAAAGATGCAATCAAGCCGGGGCAGAAAGTGGTTATTATTGATGACCTGATTGCTACAGGCGGAACCAACGAGGCTATGGTGAAGATGATCGAAAGCCTCGGCGGAGAAGTGGTAAAAGCAGTATTTCTGATGGAACTTGCCGGGTTAAAAGGAAGAGAAAGATTAGAAGGATATGATGTGGACGCTGTGATCACATATCCTGGAAAATAAAAAGAGAGAAATCAAGGGAAGGAGGCGTTAATATGTCTGATAAGACAACCTATGAATCACTGGACAACCGGATCGCACCGGAAGCACTGACAGAAGATCACACGAAAGGGCTTGCAGTTGTAGACGGGCATGCGGTAAAATCTCAGGAAGATTATGAGGACCCGAACCGGTTATATGACATGTTAATTGCCCGTATCCGAAAGTATCATCCGTCCACAGATGTTTCTATGATTGAAAAGGCTTATAAGCTGGCGGTAAAGGCGCATGGAGATCAGCGCAGGAAATCCGGAGAACCATATATCATCCATCCTTTGTGGGTAGCGATCATTCTGGCTGATCTGGAGATGGATAAAGAGACGATTGCGGCAGGTATGCTGCATGATGTGGTAGAAGATACAAAGTTTACGGAAGAAGATATCCGGAGGGAATTTGGAGATGAGGTAGCACTTCTGGTAGATGGAGTTACCAAACTGGGAAGACTCTCTTATTCATCGGATAAACTGGAGGTACAGGCAGAAAACCTACGTAAGATGTTCCTTGCCATGGCGAAGGATATCCGTGTGATCATTATCAAACTGGCAGACCGTCTGCATAATATGCGTACCTTGCAGTTCATGACGCCGGCAAAGCAGAAAGAAAAAGCGAAAGAGACGATGGACATCTATGCGCCGATCGCACAGCGTCTTGGTATATCTAAGATCAAGACGGAACTGGATGACCTGGCACTTAAGTATTCCCAGCCGGAGGTGTTCTATGACCTGGTGAACCAGATCAATGCAAGAAAGACAGAGAGGGAAGAATTCGTAGAGCAGATCGTAGAAGAAGTATCGACACATATGAAGAATGCGAATATCAAAGCAGAGGTCAACGGACGTGTCAAACATTTCTTCAGTATCTATAAGAAGATGGTGAATCAGGATAAGACGGTTGACCAGATCTATGATCTGTTTGCTGTGCGTATCATAGTAGAATCTGTAAAAGACTGTTATGCGGCGCTGGGTGTGATCCATGAGATGTATACGCCGATTCCGGGACGTTTTAAAGACTATATTGCTATGCCGAAGCCGAATATGTACCAGTCACTGCATACGACACTGATGAGTTCGGTCGGACAGCCGTTCGAGATCCAGATCCGTACAGAAGAGATGCATAAGACAGCTGAATATGGTATCGCTGCACACTGGAAGTATAAAGAATCCAATGACGGTAAGAAGAGTGTGGAGGCACAGGAGGAAGAGAAGTTAAGCTGGCTGCGTCAGATCCTGGAGTGGCAGAGAGATATGTCGGATAACAGAGAACTCCTGAACCTGATCAAAGGAGATCTGGATCTGTTTGCAGAGGATGTCTATTGCTTTACTCCGCAGGGAGATGTAAAGAACCTGCCGAATGGTTCAACTCCGATCGATTTTGCTTATGCGATCCACAGTGCGGTCGGTAACAAGATGGTAGGAGCCAGAGTCAACGGAAAACTTGTTAACATTGATTATAAGATTCAGAATGGCGACAGAATCGAGATCCTGACATCCCAGAATTCCAAGGGACCAAGCCGTGACTGGCTGAATATTGTAAAGAGTACCCAGGCAAAGAATAAGATCAACCAGTGGTTCAAGAAAGAGTTCAAGGAAAGCAATATCATCCGCGGTAAGGATATGATTGCGACGTACTGCAGAGCGAAAAGTATCAATGTTGCAAATATCATCCAGCCGAAATATCAGGAGATTGTTCAGAAAAAATACGGATTCAAAGACTGGGATTCTGTATTGGCGGCAATCGGACATGGCGGCTTAAAAGAAGGCCAGGTCGTGAATCGTCTTGCTGAAGAATATGGAAAAGATCACAGACAGGCAATTACCGATGAAGTTGTTCTGGAGAGAGTGGCAGAAGCAGCGAAGAATAAAGTACACATTGCCAAGTCAAAGAGTGGCATTGTTGTCAAGGGAATTGATGATATGGCAGTCCGTTTCTCCAGATGCTGTAACCCGGTACCGGGAGATGAGATCGTCGGATTTGTTACACGTGGAAGAGGACTTTCCATTCACCGAACGGACTGTATCAATATGATCCACCTGTCCGAATCGGAACGTGCAAGACTGATTCCTGCAGAGTGGGAGACCGAAGTGACGGAAAAATCCGGCGGTCAGTATCTTGCAGAGATCAAGATGTATGCGAATGACCAGCAGGGACTTCTGATGGAGATATCCCGAATCTTCACTGAGGGAAACGTAGATGTCAAATCTATGAATGTCCGTACCAGTAAGAAGGGAACGGCAACGATCGAGATGGGATTCATCGTTCACGGCCGTGAAGAATTGGAGCGCATCGTGAAGAAGCTGCAGCAGCTTTCCGGAATCATAGATATAGAAAGGGCAACAGGCTAAAAGTATGAAGATAGAAAAATACGTAGTGGGAATGATCGGTACCAATTGTTATCTGGTGATCAATGAAGAGACAAAGGATACGGTCATGGTTGACCCGGGATCATATCCGGCAAAATTAAAGAATGCCGTGAAAGAGCAGGGACTGAAGCTGAAGGCTGTACTTCTGACGCATGCACATTTTGACCATATTATGGGACTTTCCGATGTGATGGAAGATATAAAAGTTCCAGTATATGTGGAAGAAGCAGATCTACCGATGATGATGGACGGTGAAAGCAATCTGTCTTCTGGTTATATGCGCGGAGGATATCAGTTCGCGGATGCGGTTCCGGTCAGAGACGGACAGCAGCTTCAAATTGCAGGCTTTCAGTTCCGTGTGATCCATACACCGGGGCATACACCGGGCGGATGCTGCTATTATATGGAACAGGAAGATGTTCTTTTTAGCGGTGATACATTGTTCCGTACATCCGTCGGACGTTCGGACTTCCCAGGTGGAAGTGCATCAGCACTGGTCCGTTCTGTAAAAGAAAAGCTTTTGATATTACCGGAAGAGACGCATGTATATCCGGGGCATATGGAAGAGACGACGATTGGTTATGAAAAGCGTCATAATCCATTTGTATAATGAACGATAAGAAAAGACAGTGAAAGAAAACGGAATGGAGAAATAGAATGATTCAGATTATATGTAAAAGCGAGTCTTATACTTATAATGCGTATCATATATTAAAGGCTTTTTATCCGTCACAGGAAGTATCCTGTAAGACGGATGAAAAAGCCTCTAATTATGTAATGGTACATTTGCCGGATGACCGTGAAATTTCCGTGGGATTTGAGAACACCGTGGAAATTACTGACACAGCAGGTCGGGATGAAAGCACAGGGAAGATACAGGAAGATTCAGAGAAGGAGAGCCAGAAAAAAGAAAGAAAACGGCAGATTGATCTGAGTCTGTATGATCAGCTGGAAAGGATTACAGGAGAGCCGCTTGCGTGGGGAGTGCTTACGGGAGTGCGCCCGACCAAGCTTGCTATGCAGAAACTGGAAGCCGGATGGAAAAAAGAAGATTATATTAACTGGGCATGGGAAAGTGCGAGAGTGAGAGGAGAAAAAGCAGCTCTTGCATGGGAGATTGCCGAAAGAGAACAGAAAATTTTAAAAGAACTGGATTACGAGAACGGATATAGCCTGTATGTTGGAATCCCGTTCTGTCCATCGGTTTGTTCTTACTGTTCTTTCAGTTCCGGACCACTGGATCGCTGGAAAGAAAAAGTGGATGCATATGTGGATGCACTTTGCAAAGAGCTGGAATTTATCGCAGAACGCTCGAAAAACAAAAAATTAAATACGATCTACATCGGCGGAGGTACGCCGACAACGCTGACGGCAGAGCAGCTGGAACGGCTGATGAGCTGGATCGATGAGAAGTTTTCGAGAGAATACCTGCTGGAATATACAGTGGAAGCCGGAAGACCGGACAGCATTACAGAAGAGAAGTTGAAAGTTATAAAGAATCATGACATTACAAGAATTTCCATTAATCCACAGAGTATGCAGCAGAAGACGCTGGATGTGATTGGAAGAAAACATACCGTAGAAGAGATAAAAGAAGCCTATGCACTGGCCAGAAAGACTGGATTCGATAATATCAATATGGATATCATCGCAGGACTTCCGGGAGAAGATATTTCTGACATGGAAGATACACTGGCACAGATCGCACAGATGCATCCGGACAGTCTGACAGTGCATTCACTGGCAATCAAAAGAGCAGCCAGAATGGAGATGGAGGATTTGAACCGGAATGCGAAAGAGACGCATGAGATTCTTTCCGGCATGATCGAGAGGGCTGCAAAGGCAGCAAAAGAGATGGATCTTTTCCCGTATTATCTGTACAGACAGAAGAATATTGCGGGGAATTTTGAAAATGTTGGGTATGCAAAGGTTGACAAAGCCGGAATATACAATATACTTATTATGGAAGAAAAACAATCTATTATTGCCGCAGGAGCCGGAGCATCGACAAAGATTGTATTGAAGGATCCGATTCCTATGCCGGGCAGTAAAAAGAAGAAAATGACGCGTCTGATCCGTCAGGAGAATGTCAAGGCGGTAGATGCCTACATCGACAGGATCGACGAAATGATAGAACGCAAAGGAGAATGGTTATGGCATTAAAGAAGAAACCGGTTACCGGTATGAAAGACATGCTCCCACGTGAGATGGAGATCCGTGATTACCTGATCGGACTGATCAAAGAGACGTATAAAACATACGGATTCTGTTCCATCGAGACACCATGTGTGGAACATATCGAGAACCTGTGCAGCAAACAGGGCGGAGACAACGAGAAACTGATCTTCAAGATCTTAAAAAGAGGAGAAAAACTGAAGATCGATACAGCAAAAGAAGAAAACGATCTGGTAGACGGAGGACTGCGTTATGATCTTACCGTACCGCTTGCCAGATATTATGCAAACCATTCGAATGAATTGCCGGCACCTTTTAAGGCATTGCAGATTGGTAATGTATGGAGAGCAGACCGTCCGCAGAAAGGACGTTTCAGACAGTTCATGCAGTGTGATATTGATATCTTAGGAGAGCCGGGAAATCTCGCAGAGATCGAACTGATCCTTGCAACGACAGCTATGCTTGGCAAATTAAGCTTCCAGAACTTTACGGTATGTATCAATGACCGTAATATCCTGAAAGCAATGGCTGCTTACAGTGGTTTCCGTGAGGATGATTATGATGAAGTCTTCATCATTCTGGATAAGATGGACAAGATCGGTGCAGAAGGTGTTGCGAAAGAATTAGAAGAGATGGGATATCTAAAGGAAAATGTAGAGACTTATCTTCAGTTATTTAAGGATGTAGCACCAGATGTAACAGGTATCCGTTTTCTGAAAGAAAAACTGGGCGACTGCTTAAGTGAAGAGACAGCAGACAGTATGGAAATGATCATTTCCAGTGTTGAGACCGCAAAAGAATGCGAATTCAATATCAAATTCGATCCGACACTTGTAAGAGGACAGTCTTACTATACAGGAACGATCTTTGAAGTGACGATGGATGATTTCGGCGGATCTGTAGCCGGAGGCGGCCGTTATGATAAGATGATCGGTAAATTCACCGGTCAGGATACACCTGCATGTGGATTCTCAATCGGATTCGAACGAATCGTCATGCTGCTTCTGGAAAATGGATATGAAGTTCCGACTATAAAAGAGAAGAAAGCATATCTGTTAGAGAAGAAGATGACAAAAGAAGGGCTTTTAAAGGTTATGTCACTTGCAAAGGCAGACCGTCAGGCAGGAAAACAGGTCTTGATCGTCAACATGAAGAAGAATAAAAAGTTCCAGAAAGAACAGCTTACTGAAGACGGTTATACAGAAATCGTGGACTGTTATGCAGATTCCGTGGAAAATTTATAAGATATATAGGAAACAATAAATTACGGCGTAAGGACGTCGGAAAAGGAGATAAAGAAACATGGCAGAATCAATGAAAGGGTTAAAAAGAACCCACAGATGTGCAGAATTATCTGCAGCCAATGTAGGAGAGAAAGTTACCATTATGGGATGGGTACAGAAAAACCGTAATAAGGGCGGTCTGGTATTCGTAGATGTCAGAGACCGTTCAGGTATTATCCAGGTGGTATTCGAAGAAGGAAAATGCGAAGCGGCACTGATCGAAAAGGCAGCTAAGCTTCGTGCAGAATATGTAGTAGCAATCGTAGGAACAGTAGCAAAACGTTCCGGTGCAGTGAATGATCATCTTGCAACAGGAGAGATAGAGGTGATTCCGGAAGAACTTCGTATTCTTTCTGAATCAGAGACACCACCGTTCCACATCGAAGAGAATTCTAAAACAAAAGAAGAAGTACGTCTGAAATACAGATACCTGGATCTTAGAAGACCGGATCTGCAGCGCAATCTGATGATGAGAAGCAAGGTTGCAACTCTGACACGTCAGTTCCTTGCGGAAGAAGGATTTCTTGAGATTGAGACACCGGTTCTGATCAAAAGTACACCGGAAGGAGCAAGAGATTACCTCGTACCTAGCCGTATCCAGCAGGGACAGTTCTATGCGCTGCCACAGTCACCACAGTTATTCAAACAGTTACTGATGTGTTCAGGATATGACAGATATTTCCAGATCGCAAAATGCTTCCGTGACGAAGATTTACGTGCAGACCGTCAACCGGAATTCACACAGATCGATATGGAGTTATCTTTCGTGGATGTCGATGATGTAATCGAAGTAAATGAAAGACTGCTTGCCAAATTATTCAAAGAAGTACTGGGCGTGGAAGTATCTCTTCCAATCCAGAGAATGACATGGCAGGAAGCAATGGACCGCTTTGGTTCAGATAAGCCGGATATCCGTTTTGGTATGGAACTGACAAACGTAACAGATGTTGTAAAAGACTGTGAATTTGTAGTGTTCAAAAATGCGATCGAAAATGGTGGAACAGTTCGTGGTATCAACGCCAAAGGACAGGGCGGAATGGCTCGTAAGAAGATTGATAAACTGGTTGATTTTGCAAAAGATTATGGTGCAAAGGGACTTGCGTATATTGCAATTCATGAAGACGGAACAGTGAAATCCTCATTTGCCAAATTCATGACAGATGATGAAATGAAAGCTCTGATCGAAGCGATGGGCGGAGAGAACGGAGACTTGTTATTATTTGCTGCAGATAAGAATAAAGTTGTATGGGATACACTGGGAGCACTTCGTCTGGAACTCGCACGTCAGATGGAACTTCTTGACAAGAATGAATACAAATTCTTGTGGGTAACAGAATTCCCACTTCTTGAGTGGAGCGAAGAGCAGAACCGTTATACAGCTATGCACCATCCATTTACAATGCCAATGGAAGAAGATCTTCAGTATATTGACAGTGATCCGGGAAGAGTCCGTGCAAAAGCATACGATATCGTATTGAATGGTAACGAGATTGGTGGAGGAAGTGTCAGAATCTTTGATCAGGATATCCAGAGCAAGATGTTTGAAGTGCTTGGATTTACAGAAGAGCAGGCACAGGAGCAGTTTGGATTCCTTCTGACAGCATTCAAGTATGGAGTGCCGCCGCACGCAGGACTTGCATATGGTCTGGATCGTCTGGTTATGCTGATGGCAAAACAGGACAGCATCCGTGATGTAATTGCATTCCCTAAAGTAAAAGATGCATCTGATCTTATGACAGAAGCACCGGGACATGTAGATGCAAAACAGCTGGAGGAACTCGGAATTGCGGTTATAGCAAAAGAAGAGAAAAAGGCAGAAGACAAAGAATAAAGTAAAAGCTATATAAAGTAAAAGATGCGGGAAAACCAAAGAGAAGGTTGCTCCCGCACCTTTTTTATTACTATGCGTTCGTAAGGAGCTGCCACTTGCCAAAGCATGCAGAAAAAGTTGTCGGAGTTTTCAAATTAAAAGAAAAATTCAAGAAATTAAAAAAAGCAGTTGACAATACCATATATATACGTTATACTGAATATCGTTCTGATGAACACAAAATAATAAAACATACTTGATGTGCGATAGTAGTACAGTTGGTAGTACGCCACCTTGCCAAGGTGGAGGTCGCGGGTTCGAGTCCCGTCTGTCGCTCTGAATTGACTATTTGTAACGTCTTTTTTGTGCTGATCAATTATGGGGGTGCGGATTTGTTACTGTGCAGAAAGGAGATTAAACTGTACTAATTTCCGAGCATGGGAAGAATCGGATTGAAATTATATGTAGCACTATGCTATACTAAAGTCTGTATAAACAAAGCTGCAGAATCTGCCGCTGGCAGAATATCTGTAGATACGAAAAGAGAGTGAACAAAAAACGAGGATGTGAGAAGATGAATCAGGAAAGAGTAGTAAAAGCAGGTCTTCTGGGACTTGGAACGGTCGGCAGCGGGGTGTATAAACTTGTGGAACGCCAGAAGGATGAAATGGCATTGAAAGCCGGTGCAGGTCTTGAAATTCAGAAGATACTGGTACATAACATGAATAAGAAGAGAGAGGGTGTAGACCAGTCTCTTTTAACCGATAAGTGGGAAGATATCATGAATGATGATGAGATAGAAATCGTAATCGAAGTGATGGGTGGTATCGAACCTGCAAGAACTATGATTCTGGAAGCACTGCATGCAGGAAAGAATGTCGTGACAGCGAACAAAGATCTGGTAGCGACACATGGACACGAACTTTTGGAGGCGGCAGAAGAAAGTGGAGTGGATTTCTTATTTGAGGCAGCTGTGGCAGGAGCAATCCCGATTATCCGTCCGCTGAAGCAGTGTCTGGCGGCGAATGAGATTCAGGAAGTTATCGGTATTGTCAATGGTACGACGAACTTTATTCTGACCAAGATGATCGAAGAAGGGATGGATTTTGACGATGCACTGGCACTGGCAACAGAGCTTGGTTATGCAGAGGCAGATCCGACGGCCGATATTGAAGGACTGGATGCAGGACGTAAGGTAGCGATCATGGCATCGATTGCATTTCATTCCAGAGTTACATTCGATGATGTATATACAGAAGGAATTACAAAAATTACTGCGAAAGATGTGGAATACGCAGAAGAATTCGGTGATGTGATTAAATTACTCGGTGTTGCGCATAATACGGAAGAAGGAATTGAGGTTGCTGTTCATCCGATGATGATTCCGAAGGAACATCCGCTTGCATCCGTGAGAGATTCGTTTAATGCAGTATTTGTCCGCTCTGATGCTGCCGGTGATACGATGTTCTACGGAAGAGGAGCAGGGGAACTCCCGACGGCCAGTGCGATCATGGGTGATGTGATCGATGTGATCCGTGATATACAATACCATTGTACAGGAAGAATCAGTTGTACCTGTTATCGTGAGACACCGGTAAAGAACTTTAAAGAAGTAAAGAACAAGTTCTATATCCGTATGCTGGTGGATAATAAACCAGGTGTACTTGCTGCAATTGCAAGTGTATTCGGAGTGCATAAAGTAAGTATTGCAAGAGTGATTCAGAATACAAAAGAAGATGATGCAGCAGAGCTTGTTATTGTTACAGAAGCAGTAAAAGAAAAGCATCTGGAAGATGCACTGGCTCATCTGGTGGATATGGATAAGAAACGGGAGATTGGAAACGGGGTCCGGGACAATATTATA
>OAUC01000387.1_pt1 | contig 28575 bp, 22 predicted proteins | sample 1495091 | NCBI WGS metagenome assembly OAUC01 (sample SAMEA2579997, study PRJEB22360) | human gut metagenome | biome: human gut; feature: human-associated habitat; material: faeces | place: Denmark | collected 2008/2010
AGTGGAAATTAACTATCGTTTTCTTGCGGGGTCTCAATGTGGTATCGCCTGATGGAAACGGAAGAATGAGCCGTCTTCTGACTTTATTGATTTTGTATAAGTCGGAATATTATGTTGGTCAGTATATTAGTATTGAAAGACTGATATCAGACACAAAAGAGAATTATTATGAAGCTTTGCAGGAAAGCTCATGGGAATGGCATGAAGGCAGAAATGATTATGCTCCCTTTGTGAAATATATGTTAGGGGTTATAGTTGCTGCCTACCGGGAGTTTGCGGACAGGGTGGAGATTCTTACGGACAAAACAATTTCAAAATCTGATCGTATTGAAGATATTATCAGAAACTCCTATGGCAGGATTACAAAAGCGGAAATTGCAGCTCAATGTCCGGAAATCAGTCAGACAACCATACAGCGAACACTGAACGAATTACTAAAGAACAATCAGATAATAAAAATAGGCGGAGGAAGATATACTTCCTATGTCTGGAACAGGGAGAACGAATGATATGGTTACCGGAGAATTAAAAAGTAAAATTGATAATTTATGGGAAATATTCTGGACAGGAGGACTGACTAATCCACTGGATGTAATTGAACAGATGACATATCTGATGTTTATCCGCGATCTGGATGATGCAGACAATATCCATGCAAAAGAGGCGGCAATGCTTGGTCTGCCACATAAGAGTATATTTGCCGGGGAAATACAGATTGGAGACCGAAAAATTGATGGAAGCCAGCTGAAATGGAGTACTTTTCATGATTTTCCTGCTGCAAAAATGTATAGCACTATGCAGGAGTGGGTATTTCCGTTTATAAAAAATCTCCATGGAGATAAGGAAAGTGCCTATTCCAAATATATGGGAGATGCAATTTTTAAAGTACCGACTCCTTTGATGCTGGATAAGATTGTGACTACTATGGATGCCATTTATGAGCAGATGGAACAGATTAAGTCAGCAGACACCCGGGGCGATGTATATGAATATCTGCTTTCAAAACTTGCTACGGCAGGCGTAAATGGTCAGTTCCGTACACCGAGGCACATTATCCGAATGATGGTGGAAATGATGGATCCTAAGGCAGATGAAATCATCTGTGATCCGGCATGCGGTACGTCTGGTTTTCTGGTTGCTGCAAGTGAATATTTGCGAGATAAAAAAAAGCAGGAGGTTCTTTTTAACAGACAAAACAAGGAACATTATATGAATCACATGTTCCATGGTTATGATATGGACAGGACCATGCTTCGGATCGGTGCAATGAACATGATGACCCATGGTGTGGAGAATCCATATATTGAGTACAGAGACAGTCTGTCAGATCAGAATACAGACAAGGAAAAATACAGTTTGATTCTGGCTAATCCGCCATTTAAGGGAAGTCTGGATTACGATATTGTAAGCGCAGATTTATTGAAAGTATGTAAAACAAAGAAAACAGAATTACTGTTTCTTGCACTGTTTATCCGTATGCTGAAAATTGGTGGTAGATGTGCATGTATTGTACCGGACGGAGTTCTGTTTGGTTCCTCAACTGCCCATAAAGCCATAAGAAAAGCCCTGGTAGAAGAAAACCGTCTGGAAGCAGTGATTTCCATGCCCTCCGGCGTGTTTAAACCATATGCAGGAGTATCTACAGCTATTTTGATTTTTACTAAAACCGGACATGGTGGAACTGATAAAGTCTGGTTTTATGATATGAAAGCGGATGGTTTTAGCCTTGATGATAAGAGAACAGAAACGAAGGAAAATGACATTCCGGATATCATAGAGCGTTTCAGAAACCTGGATAAAGAGACTGACCGTAAACGCACAGATCAGAGTTTCTTTGTACCTAAAGAAGAAATTGCAGAAAATGGCTATGATCTGAGCATTAACAAATACAAAGAAATTGAATATGTACCAGTAGAATACCCATCAACACAGGAAATCATGACAGAGCTGCATGAAATCGAGATGAAAATTGGAGAAGAAATGCAGGCTTTGGAAGAGTTGTTGGGAATAAATTGAGGTTTGTGGGGATAAATGGATGAAAAAAATAAGGTTAGGGGATGCTTGTGACATTTTAAATGGTTTTGCTTTTAAGAGTGAGAATTATGTGGATTCAGGTATTCGAGTGATTAGAATTGCAAATGTTCAAAAAGGATATATTGAAGATAATACTCCAGTATTTTATCCATTGGAAACTAATGAACTTGATAAGTATATGTTGGAAGAAGGAGACCTTCTTATGGCGCTTACAGGCAATGTAGGAAGAGTTGCTATTCTAAAAAAAGAATTTATGCCAGCTGCATTAAATCAACGTGTTGCTTGTTTGAGATTAAAAACAGATAGAGTAGCTAAGGATTATTTGTTTCATGTTTTAAACAGTGCTTTCTTTGAACAGCAATGTATTCAATCATCAAAAGGAGTTGCGCAAAAAAACATGAGCACAGAGTGGTTAAAGGATTACGAGATTCCAATGTATCCAAAGGAACAACAAGAGTTGATTGCAGATATTCTTGATAAAACTAGGAATATCATAATATCACGAAATTATGAGCTTAAAAAGTTGGATGACCTTATAAAAGCCCGATTTGTCGAGATGTTTGGTGATGCATATCTAAATGAATTTGGCTGGAAAAAGATTAAAATTAAGAATGCAGTAACAGTGGAACCTCAAAATGGAATGTATAAGCCACAATCTGATTATGTAACAGATGGATCTGGTATTCCCATTTTAAGAATAGACGGATTTTATGATGGAGTTGTTACGGATTTTTCTTCCTTAAAAAGATTAAGGTGCTCTGAAAATGAGCGACAAAAATATTTATTATATGAAGATGATGTGGTGATTAATCGAGTAAACAGCATTGAATATTTGGGAAAATGTGCCCATATAAATGGACTTTTAGAAGATACAGTATATGAATCAAATATGATGAGAATGCATTTTGATTCAACGAGATTTCATCCAGCGTATGTATGTCGATTACTATGTAGCAGATTTGTATATGATCAGATTGTAAATCATGCGAAACAAGCAGTTAATCAAGCGAGTATTAATCAGAAAGATGTATTGGACTTTGACATTTATGAACCACCATTAAAGTTACAGATACAGTTTGCAGATTTTGTACGAGCCGTAGACAAATCTAAAGTTGAAATTCAAAAAGCACTGGATAAAACCCAGATGCTATTTGATTCGTTAATGCAGGAATATTTCGGATAGGAGCAGAATTTATTATTAACGTTTTCGTGAAGAATAGGGTGATTATATGGCAAAAATGACGGTGTATCATGGTGGCTATCAGCCTGTAAAAAAGCCGGAAATTCGGAAAGGTCGCAACACCAAAGATTTCGGTTATGGTTTTTACTGTACGATTATTAAAGAACAGGCACAGCGATGGGCTAAACGGTATGAAACAAAGGCTATTTCTATCTATGATGTACGGATGAACACTAACCTTAATATTAAGGAATTTACAGAAATGTCTGAAGAATGGTTGGATTTTATTGTGGATTGCAGAAGTGGGAAAGATCACAATTATGATATTGTAATTGGTGCTATGGCAGATGATCAGATTTACAATTTTGTTTCTGATTATATTGATGGAACTATTACAAGAGAACAGTTCTGGGTTCTTGCGAAATTCAAATATCCAACTCATCAAATTGCATTTTGTACGAAAGATGCATTAAAATGTCTGGAATACAGGGATTGTGAGGTGCTTTAATGGTAGGACTCGGACGGGAAGATAAGAAAGATAATGATCTGTTTTACACTTGCAGTCTGATTGACTATATTTCGCGGAAAACGAAAAATATTCGTGCAGATGTAGTAAATCAATTAGGCAGGAAACGTCTGGAGAAAATCTATGATCTGGCAGATGTGTATCATTGTGATAATATTGATCAGGTTAGTGAAGATTTTATTGCAGAGGCGCACATACCAACAGGGAGGTTCGATAATGTCAAGGAATGCAAATATTCAATTCCCTCTCATTGGGATATTGGAAAAGTATATAAACGCTTGATAAAACAGGTAGCTGCCAGCGAGAAAATAGAGGTAGTTGATGCACTGATCAAGGTTTATAATTCCTTTATCAGCGAAAAAATAGATGATTATAACAGTAGTGTTTACTATGAAAATCCATCTTATATTTATGAAAGTTACAGAGAAAATAAAATGTTATAAAAACAATGGTTGAAGGATGCTGGTATAAAGAGGGAGTATACCAGCATGGAAGAAAAAGTTGTAAAAATATTAAATGAGATGTCAGAATACCTTTCTATTGCACAGATGAAAAAACTTCAGGAAGTAATGCTAAAAGTATGTGCAGAGAATGAAGCTGATAAAGTAGAGATTCCAAACAAAGATTTTCTGGAAATGTTTCTGGATGCCAAGAAAATAGAAGGATGTTCAGAAAGAACCTTGCAGTATTATCGGGTAACAGTGGAGCATTTACTTTCCCAAATGGGAAATTCTGTGCGAAAAGTTACAACCGAAGAGATACGGACATATCTGGCTGATTATCAGAAAAACAGCAACTGTTCTAATGTTACCATTGATAATATTCGAAGAAATATATCAAGCTTTTTTTCATGGCTTGAGGAAGAAGATTATATTCTGAAAAGTCCAATGAGAAGGATACATAAAATTAAAACAAAGACAGTGGTAAAGAATACGATTTCCGATGAAAGTATCGAGAAACTGAGAGATCATTGTACGGAAATATAGGCCTGTATCACTAGGATTGAATCAGATTATGGTAAGAATAAAAGATAATATTCTGATGCCATATTTGTATCAATACTTACACACAGACTACGGAGAGTTTTTGATTTCTGGATGTATCAATGGAGCTGTAACTAAGACAATAACAAAGACAGAGTTGAAGAAAATCCCTGTAATGTTGCCACCAATAGAACTTCAAAACCAATTCGCAGATTTTGTACGAGCCGTCGACAAATCTAAATTGTATAAAATTTCAACCCTATAATTCCCCTGTATTCCAGGGTGAAAACACATAAGATTCGGGAGGTGTCAGTATGACTAATTTTGATTTCCTGAAAAATGAACCAAAGTTTAAAGATTTTGCAGATGTAGCAATCTCTGCGGAAAGGATTTTTCAGTTTGATTATGCGGCATCTGTGCTTAACTGCAGACGGGCAATGGAATTTGCTGTCAAATGGATGTATTCTGTGGACAGTGCCCTTGTCATGCCATGGGATGACAGACTGGTTAGTCTGATGAGTACAGATGAATTCAGGGATATTATTGATGCAGATCTTTTGAAACGTATGGAATTTATACGCAAAACAGGTAATTTTGCAGCCCATACCGGTCAGAAAGTAAAGAAGGAACAGGCAGAATTGTGTCTGCAAAATCTATATATTTTTCTGGATTTTGTTGCTTATTGTTACGCAGATCATTACACTGTCAGCAATTATGATTCTACATTACTGCAGGAAAATTCTGTTCATACAGCGGATCAGTCAGTTAGTCAGCCGGTCGGCGATCAGGCTGGTCAGTCAGAAACGGATCTGAAACTGGAACAATTGTTAAAGGAAAATGCTGCCCTGAGGGAAGAACTGACCGCCCGTCGTGAAGAACAGCAGCAGACATACGTGACTAAACCACTGGATATTTCAGAATATGAAACCCGAAAGATCTACATTGATTCTATGCTGCAGGATGCAGGATGGACTGAGGGACAGAACTGGATAAATGAATACAGGATTCCGGGTATGCCAAATAAGTCACAGGTCGGATATGCAGATTATGTTCTCCTTGGTGATGATGGTAAGATCCTGGCTGTGATAGAAGCCAAGAGAACCTGTGCAGATGTGGCAAAGGGCAGGCAGCAGGCGAAGCTTTATGCTGATCTGATTGAGCAGAAACAAGGCAGAAGACCGGTGATATTTCTTACCAATGGTTTTGATGTTCGTATCTGTGATAACCAGTATCCGGAGAGAAAAATTGCAGCAATTTATTCCAAACGGGATCTGGAAAAATTGTTTAATCTCAGACAGATGCGCTCAGGTCTGGGACAGATTTCCATAGACAAAAATATAGCAGGACGATATTATCAGGAGGCTGCGATTAAGGCTGTCTGTGACAGTTTTGACACCAGAAATCGCAGAAAAGCTCTCCTTGTTATGGCTACAGGTTCGGGAAAGACACGTACAGTTATTGCACTTTGCAAGGTATTGTCAGAGCAGGGATGGGTAAAAAATATTCTTTTCCTGGCAGATCGTAATTCACTGGTAACACAGGCTAAGCGAAGCTTTGTCAATTTGCTGCCGGATTTATCTGTTACAAATTTGTGCGAAGAGAAAGATAACTATGCAGCTCATTGTGTTTTTTCTACTTATCAGACCATGATAAACTGTATAGATACGATTCAGGACAAAGAGGGAAAATTGTTTACCTGCGGACATTTTGATCTGGTGATCTGTGATGAAGCACATCGTTCCATTTACAATAAATACAGGGATATTTTTAATTATTTTGACGCTCCGCTGATTGGGCTGACAGCTACTCCAAAAGATGAAATTGATAAAAATACCTATGAAATCTTTGAACTGGAGAACGGTGTCCCTACTTATGGCTATGAGCTTGCGCAGGCAGTGAAGGATGGTTATCTGGTTGACTTTATGTCTGTGGAGACTACACTGAAATTTATAGAGCATGGAATTGTATATGATGAATTATCTCCGGAAGATAAGGAAGTCTATGAGGATACCTTTGAGGATGAAAACGGTGAAATGCCGGAAAGTATTGGCTCGGCAGCATTAAATGAATGGCTTTTTAATGAGGACACCATAAAGAAGGTTTTACATATCCTGATGACGAACGGATTAAAGATAGATTATGGAAACAAGATTGGAAAGACCATTATTTTTGCGAAAAATCACCGTCATGCAGAGAAAATATATGAGGTGTTCGGAAAAGAATACCCACATCTGACAGGATATGCCATGGTGATTGATAATCGCCTGAAATATGCACAGAGTGCGATTGATGAGTTTTCGGATTCAAAGAAGCTTCCTCAGATAGCAATCTCTGTAGATATGCTGGATACGGGAATTGATGTGCCGGAAGTTTTGAATCTGGTATTTTTCAAAAAGGTTATGAGTAAGGCGAAATTCTGGCAGATGATCGGGCGAGGTACCCGTTTGTGCCCGGCCCTGATGGATGGAGAGGATAAGCAGAAATTCTATATTTTTGATTTCTGTGGAAATTTTGAGTTCTTCCGCATGAATAAAGGACGTGCCACTGCAAATATGATCGCACTTCAGGGAGCAATTTTTCAACTGGAATTTGAGATTGCCTATAAATTGCAGGGAGCCGCTTATCAGACAGAACGATTGATTACCTATCGTAAATCTCTGGTAGAGCATATGGCTGGAAAGGTGCAGGAGTTAAACCGAGAAAATTTTGCGGTGCGTCAGCACTTAAAATATGTGGATATTTATGCTGTTGAAGAAAATTATAAGGTTCTTACTTATGAGGACACTCTGGCAGTGCGGGATGAATTATCTCCATTGATCAGACCTGAAAATGATGATGCGAAAGCTTTGCGTTTTGATGCTCTTCTGTATGGAATTGAACTGGCGTATCTGGCAGAAAAGAAATATGGACGTGGTCGAAAGGATCTGCTGAAGAAGGTTTCTGCACTGGCAGGGATTTCTAACATTCCGGAGATTATGATGCAGGCAGAACTGATAGACAAGATTCTTCATGGAGGATATCTGGACAATGCAGGGATTCCTGAATTTGAGCATATCAGAGAAAATCTCCGCGATCTGATGAAATATATTCCGGATGCAGACAGAATGATCTATGACACAAATTTTGATGATGAGATTCTCAACATGGAGTGGAAGGATTCAGAACTGGAAAATGATGATCTGAAAAATTATAAGGCAAAAGCAGAATATTATGTACGTCAACATCAGGACAATGCAGTGATAGCGAAGCTAAAAACCAATATTCCTTTAGACAATAATGACATGAGAACGCTGGAAAAAATTCTGTGGAGTGAAGTGGGAACCAAACAGGATTATGAGGCAGAATACGGACAGAAACCGCTTGGAGAATTTGTTCGTGAGATTGTAGGGCTTGACATGAATGCTGCTAAGGCTGCCTTTGCACAATATCTGGATGATACCTGCCTGGACAGCAGACAGATTTATTTTGTGAATCAGATTGTGGAATATATTGTACATAATGGGATGCTGAAGGATCTCTCGGTTCTTCAGGAATCACCTTTTACGGACCAGGGCAGTATTGTGGACATATTTACGGATTTAAATGTATGGCTGGGAATCAGAAAAACCATAGAGCAGGTTAATGCCAATGCCATTGCTGCGTAAATTTGTCAGTAGATCAGAACGAAAGTGCTTGTCGACGAGATAAACCTTGGATATTCAATATTGTGGTAAAATAAACTTTGGAAAGGCGGTATATGGATGAAGTGGACAGATGGTAAGATACGATGCTGCTGGGCAAATCCGAGAAATGAGCGTTACATTCGTTATCACGATGAGGAGTGGGGCATTCCGGTGCATGATGACCGGAAGCTCTTTGAAATGCTGATATTGGAGTGCTTTCAGGCGGGCCTGTCCTGGGAATGTGTTCTGAACAAGCGAGATGCCTTTCGCGTGGCTTTTGACAATTTTGATACGGAGAAAGTCAGCGCTTACACTGAGGACAAGCTGGAAGCACTGCGGAGTAATCCCGGCATCATACGAAACCGCCTGAAAATACAGGCTGCCGTTACCAATGCATGGGCATTCTTGGAAATTCAGAAGGAGTACGGCAGCTTTTCGGACTATATCTGGCATTGGACAGATGGCAAAGTAGTCTGTGAAACCGGCCGGACAAGTTCAGAACTGTCTGATTGTATATCAAAAGATTTGAAAAAACGCGGCATGAAGTTCGTGGGAACAACGGTCATCTATGCCTATTTACAGGCAGTAGGAGTTCTCTGTTCTCATGAGCAGGGCTGCTTTTTGGCAAATCAGGAAGCTGAGCATTATAATAGTTATTCATAAGTCTGTTATTTCCTGATTTTTATCCATCCTGCATGAAGCAGATATACGCCTGCCGGAATCAGGGAAAGCATGTGTATATTTGTGCAGCTGCCTGTTTCTGCATATGTCGGCAGAATGAGTGTATGAAATGCAAGATAAAGGTATGCGCCTGCAGCAATGAGATTACACAGAAGAAAACTCCAGCCGAAGATACCGGAAATAGAAGCTGTAAGAATGATGACCAGCGTCAGGGTATCAGGAACAAAGGGAAGATGAATAAAATCAAATTCAGGTTTCAGGGAAAGAAATGCGAGCACTGCGTAAAGAAAAAGCACTGCATTTAATGAACTCATGATCTTAAACGGTAAACTGTAAAAAGGTGTAACAGGGCAGTTGGGCCATAGTTCAACATCCAGTTTCTGTGCAAGCTGGGTTGCTGACTTTGTAAAGGTTATATTTGTCATTACAACAGCTTTATCGCAGTCGTAGAAGTTTGCACCTGCATAGGCTTCCTGAACGGCTTTATTTCCAACAGGATGGGTGTAATATTTACATTGTATCCCGTATTTTTTTCGATGTTTGAAAGCAATGATATCGATTCCCTGATCTCCGGAGCTTTGGGTTACTTTTATTTTAGAAAAATGTTTTCGCTTTAGTATCTTTGCACATTGATATTCAAATTCATATCCATCCATGTGTTGAGTCTCCTGTATTATATAAAATTGTATAGCAGTCCTCGTAAATGATACATTTAAGAGGATTGCTATAGATGTAGTGCATATTTGCAATATATTATATCTGCAACATACCATTTATAGAAATTCAGAAAAATACTGTAAGTAATGAAATGGCTGGTGTTACGGTATTTTCCTGAATTACGATAACAGTCTGCAGCAAAATAAGAATACCATGTTTGATGATAAAGAACAAGTGTTTTGCGAAGAAAAGAAGAATGGGTTATTGTTTACTGGCTGGTTTACTGGTTGCGTTACTGAGACGTTACCGAGAATGGAATAAACAGTAACGAGAATGGTTACTCTTTGCGGGAATTGTGTTATAATAGTCTTTGATTTATTGTTGCTGAAAAAAGTGGATAGTTTATAGCGAGCCTATTAAATGCATTATTTACGAGGACTGCTATAGTAATTATACAAAACCGTAAGAGGGGGAGAAACATTTGAAAAATTTTGAAGAAATTATGTCGGAACGAAAAAACCGTATAGAAGCCAGAAAGGACGAGCTGATCCGCAGGAGTCTGCTGTCTGAAGAATTTCTGGAAATGATCCAGAAAAATAAAAGGCCCTTTGATCTGCTGATGTCTTACTATCAGTGTGCTGTCATGGAGATTGAGACAAAATTCAGAGTGCTGAATCAGGAGTATTCCCTGGAATATGATAAAAATCCTATCGAGGGTATTAAAACCAGAATTAAATCTTATGACAGCATTGTGCGGAAAATACGCAGAAAAAATATTCCCATGTCTTTAACTGCTATAGAAGAAAATATCAAGGATATCGCAGGTGTCCGGGTAATCTGTTCTTTTTCGGAGGATATCTATGAGCTGGCAGACAGCTTTCTGCGTCAGGATGATATTGTACTGATTGAGAAAAAAGATTATATAAAAAATCCAAAACCCAGTGGTTACAGAAGCCTGCATCTGATCGTGCAGGTGCCTATCTTTCTGCAGAAAAACAAAAAAATGGTAAATGTGGAAGTCCAGTTTCGAACTATTGCCATGGATTTCTGGGCAAGTCTGGAACATAAGCTTCGCTATAAAAAAGATATCCCGGCAGATCAGGCACAGCAATTGCAGGAGGAGCTTCTGGCGTGTGCCACCCAGAGTGCTCAGTTGGATAACCGGATGCAGGAAATTCGTAATCAACTGGTCAGCAGAGCTGATAAGGGGAATCAATTCTGAGAAAGTTCCTTATTTCAGGAACTTCCTCAATAATTTTTCATAAATTTTTCTATATGGCTGGTATCTCATTGGCAGATCCAGCCATGTTTTTTTGTCTACAATACTCTTATAGTGGGAGAAGGTATGAAAACCGTCTTTGCCATGGTAGGAACCCATTCCGCTTTCACCAAAGCCGCCAAATCCCATCTCACTGGTTGCCAGGTGGATGATGGTGTCATTGACACATCCGCCTCCGAATCCACAGTGGGAAGTAACTTTTTCCGCAGCTTCTTTGTCGGAGGTGAAGATATATAGTGCCAGAGGATGTGCCATGGAGTTGACCTTTTCGATGGCCTCATCCAGGGAATCATAGGCCAGCACAGGAAGCACAGGACCGAAGATTTCCTCCTGCATTACTGCATCCCCGAAGGTTACATTATCCATAACAGTAGGAGCAATCTGAAGAGCTCCCGGATTGTTGTCACCGCCGCAGACTACCTTGCTGGGATCGATCAGATTGCAGATACGAGTAAAGTGCTTTTCATTAATAATTTTCCCATAATTCTTATTATTCAGAGGTGTGGAACCAAACTGTTTCCTGATCTGTTTCTGGATCTGTCGGATCAGTTCATCCTTGATTTCTCTGTCGCAGTAAATATAATCAGGTGCGACACAGGTCTGACCACAGTTGAGATATTTTCCAAATACAATTCTTCTGGCTGCAAGTTTCAGGTTGGCACTTTTCTCTACAATGCAGGGGCTTTTACCACCCAGCTCCAGGGTAACCGGGGTCAGATGTACAGATGCTTTTGCCATTACTTCCCTGCCAACATGCTGGCTTCCTGTAAAGAAAATATAGTCAAAATGTTCATTGAGAAGAGTGTTATTTTCCGCACGTCCGCCGTTTACCACAGCCACATACTGGGGATCAAAACATTCGGTGATAATGGTTTCAATCACCCGGCTGGTGTGAGGAGAGTAGGCACTTGGTTTCAGTACAACTGTATTTCCGGCTGCAATCGCATCGATCAGCGGATCAATGGTGAGCAGGAAAGGATAATTCCATGGGCTCATAACCAGGACAACACCATAAGGAGATGGCTTCTTATAGCTTCTGGAAGCGAACTGGGCAAGGGGAGTCAGTACTGTTTTTTCTTTTGCATAGGAAGGTGTATGGCGGATCATGTAGCTGAGTTCTGAGAGCACAAGTCCCACTTCACACATATAGGATTCAAAGTTACTTTTTCCAAGGTCACGTTTCAGTGCTTCATTGATCAGTGGTTCATATTTCTGAATACAGGTCTTTAATTTTTTTAAGGCATCCAGCCTTTTTTCTACCGGTAAAGTGGCACCTGTGTAAAAATAGCTGCGTTGTTTCTGAACGATTTCTTTAATTTCTGTTTCTGTCATAATACATTATTTCCTTATATAATATAGATATCAGGTAACTAATATAGATATCAGGTAACTATTGAGAGTCTGCAGGTTCCTGTATTTTGATATTTTTATAAAAAACGCTTTGCAGGATAGAAGAATATTAACAGTTACTTCTCAGCTTCTGAGGTATTTTCCCTGGAAGTCAGAGACATCAGCATGTAATAAAATTTCTCCAGTTCGGAGGCATCCATAAGCTTCGGCACAGGATACAGAGGATTGGCCTCTTTATCTGCATAATGGGCAAGCTTGGGGATATCTGTTTCCTGAATTTCTTTTACAATATTTACGATTCCAAATCGCTCTTTCATCTCTTCAATTGCCCGGATAAAAAGCTCTGCTGCTTCATGGTCCGGCGTATTTTTGTCTGCAAGTCCTGCTGCAATGGCAAGTCTGTGGAGCTTTTTGTCAATGCAGGAGCCATATTCCCGAAGTACCAGCGGCAGCAGAATGGCATTGGCAAGTCCATGGGGAACGTTGTACTGTCCACCCAGAGAGTGAGCGACTGCATGAACATATCCTACATAGGATTTGGTAAAAGCACAGCCTGCATAGAAGGAGGCGTGGAGCATATTTCGTCTTGCCTGAATATTATCGCCATGCTCATAGGCAATGTCTATATTTTCAAAAATCAGTTTTACCGCTTTTAATGCATCCCTGCGTGTATCAATGGTGGTGGAATTGCCGATATATGCCTCCACTGCGTGAGTCAGGGCATCCATACCTGTAGTTGCGGTGATAAATGGGGGCAGGCTTAAGGTAACCTTGGGATCCAGCACTGCATAGCGGGGAATCAGCGGGAAATCGTTGATTGCGTATTTATATCTGGTGTCTGCATCTGTGATCACAGCGGCGAGAGTGGTCTCACTTCCTGTTCCGGCAGTGGTTGGAACTGCCATGAGAAGGGGAAGCTTCTTATGTACCTTCAGGATTCCCTTCATCTGAGCCAGAGACTGATTGGGTTTGACCGCACAGGCACCGACTGCCTTGGCACAGTCCATGCTGGAACCGCCGCCGAAACCGATGATGGCATCACAGCCTTCTTTATGGTAAAGCTCCAACGCCTCGCGGACATTGACAGTAGTAGGGTTGGCAATTGTTTTGTCATAAATGGTATAGGGGATACCGGCCTCCTTTAAAGCTTTTTCCAGTCTTCTGGTAAGTCCAAGCTTCATGATACCGCCATCTGTAATGATCAGTACATGAGTACATTTGTGGCGCATGATGATCTCAGGGAGTTCTTTGACGCTTCCTGCGATTTTGGGTTTTCTGTAAGGTAAAAAGGGAATTGCAATGTGAAAAGCTTTCTGAAAAGCCCTGCAATATATTTTTCTGAGAGTGTTCATGGATAATTCCTTTCCTGGGGGCAGCCTGCTGCTTTGCAGACTGCCGGACAGCAGTTACTTCAGAAAAAAATATAACAAGGTAAAAAAGAAAAGTCAATATATTTTGATATTCAAAACTATAAACAGGACAGGGCATACTAAAGGGAACTATCCAATCTTTTTCTGCGGTTCAGACTTGGTTTCATACAAATGAAAGAGTTAATCCCTGGCTATGCTGGGGCGAATAGTGTAGTAGTGATGAGTTACCCCAAATTTGTGGAAGCCAGATATTAAAAACAGATAAGAAAAAAGGTCATAAGGGATGCGCAGAAATATGGTTTATATCCATAAAATTTTACGAAACTACGAAAATCAGTTGACAATAAAGTAAGTTTATACTAACCTAAAGTTAGTGAAGTATAACACTGCTATGAAACAGCAGTGCTATATGAAAGAAATTTGCTCCACAGAAAGTGGATATGAGGGAGGAATGAAAAAATGTTTCTGCAGATACAGGGTATTAAGAAGTCTTTTGGTGCAGGGGACAGCCGGGTGGATGTGCTGAAGGGGCTGGATCTTGACATTGAGAGAGGGGAGTTTTGTGTGCTTCTGGGACCGTCCGGTTCCGGTAAGTCCACGCTTCTGAATATTATCGGTGGGATTGACAGTGCGGATGAGGGAAATCTGGTCATAGACGGGGAACGTCTGGCAGATATGTCGGAGAAGAAACTGTCTTTGTACAGACGTAAGCATCTGGGATATATTTTTCAGATGTATAATCTGATCCCAAATCTTACAGTGCGGGAGAATATAGAGGTGGGAGCCTATCTCAGTGATAAGCCGCTGGATGTAGATGAACTGCTCCATACGCTGGAAATCTATGAGCACCAGAGAAAGCTTCCAAACCAGCTTTCCGGCGGTCAGCAGCAGAGGACTGCTATCGGCCGTGCCATTGTAAAGAATCCGGACATTCTTCTCTGCGATGAGCCTACAGGAGCACTGGATTATAAGACCTCCAAGGAAATCCTGAAGCTGATCGAGACGGTAAACCAGAAATACGGCAACACCATCGTCATGGTAACGCATAACGATGCTATCAAAGATATGGCTGACCGGGTGGTGAAGCTCCGTGACGGCATGATCCGTAAAAATTATTTGAATGAACATAAGATTCCGGCAGCAGAGTTGGACTGGTAAGGAGGCATATGGTCAACTACCCATCACCTAAAGGTAATGGGCTTGTAACTGCCCAGTCGTAGTAACGGCTTACGCCTCCGACCTTTTATCCCCAATAGGTATTGCTACCTAAAGTGACGCTACATCATAGGGTGGTTGACAGCGCCCTTTACAGACAAGATATACTCATCTGTAACTGTATCAGGTACTAAACTTCCCATGCTATACAGCAAACATTCTTTTACGGGTAAGATTTTACGCAATACGCGAGTTTTGTATTGCAACCTCATATCTTGTCAATGCACAAAAGAGTGTCTTTGATGAGCAGCACATCTAACGGTTTTCTCTTTAAAAACTGCTACGGTTATTGTAGCATATTGGATAATAATTTACAAGGCTCCTCCCACCGCCTAAAGGCAGTGGGTTTTTGCCTATGACAAAGGAAAGGAGTTATTTATGAAAAATCCTTTACGCAAACGTCTGCCCAGAGAACTGAAGGGGGAACTGGGAAAATATCTGGTGGTCTTTATTTTGATGGTATTGACCATAGGAATGGTTTCCGGATTTCTGGTGGCTGACGGAAGTATGATTGTTGCTTATAATGATGGATTTGACAAATACAATATAGAAAACGGAAATTTCCGTACCAATCAGCAGATATATAAAAGCCAGAAAGAAGAAATCCAGAATCTGGGAATAAAGCTGTATGAAAATTTCTATATTGAAGAACTTCTGGATAATGGAAGTACCATGCGCTTTTTCAAAAACAGGACAGAAATCAATGGAGTATGTCTGATGCAGGGAGAATTTCCCAAAGCAACAGGGGAAATTGCAATTGACCGTATGTATGCAGACAATAATGAACTGAAGGTGGGAGACACCTTGAAGAGCCAGAGCGGTAAGCAGACCTGGAAGATTACAGGGCTTGTGGCTCTGTCTGATTACAGCTGTCTTTTTCAGAATAATAATGATTCCATGTTTGATTCTGTGAAATTCGGAGTTTCTGTGGTAACACCGGAGGAGTTTGATACCCTGGATCAGGATAAGCTCCAGTACAATTATTCCTGGATCTATGACAAACAGCCCAAAACAGAAAAAGAGGAAAAGGACGTTTCAGAAGAACTGATGGAAAATATAGGGGAAATCGTTACCCTGGAAGCTTTTGTACCCAGATATCTGAATCAGGCCATCACCTTTACCGGAGATGATATGGGAAGTGACAAGGCTATGATGATTATATTGTTATACATTGTAATTGTCATTATGGCTTTCGTATTCGGAATTACCATCAGTAATACGATTCGCAGGGAATCAGGGGTGATCGGCACACTCAGAGCTTCCGGCTATACCAGGAGAGAACTGATCCGGCACTATATGGCACTGCCTGTCCTTGTTACACTGGTGGGAGCCCTGGTGGGAAATATTCTGGGATATACAGTATTTAAAAATGTATGTGCAGGAATGTATTATGGCAGCTATAGCCTGCCTACCTATATGACCGTATGGAGCGCAGAAGCTTTTCTGCTTACAACAGTAGTTCCGGTGATCATTATGCTGGTGGTGAATTATGGAGTTCTCCGACACAAATTGCGTCTTTCCCCGCTGAAATTCCTGCGCAGGGATCTTTCAGGCAGAAAGAAGAAAAAAGCAATTTATTTAAGCCCTGTTATAAAAATCTTTTCCAGATTTCGCCTTCGTGTGATCTTTCAGAATATGAGCAATTATCTGGTACTGTTTATCGGGATTATCTTTGCCAACCTGCTGTTGATGTTTGGATTACTCCTTCCTTCGGCCTTATCTCATTATCAGGTGGAAATCCAGAATAATATGCTGGCAAAATATCAGTATATGCTTCAGGTTCCGGTAAGTGCAGCCAGTGGAAACAAATTTGACAGTCTGTTTTCTATACTGGAATTCTATATGTCTGCGGAAACAAAGAATGAAGATGCAGAAGAGTTTTCAGCATATTCTTTAAATACTCTTCCCGGAAAGTATAAGAGCGAGGAGGTTCTTTTGTATGGAATCGAGCCGGACAGCAGATATGTAAAGGCTGATCTTGATAAAGGAATCTATATTTCCAGTGCTTATGCGGACAAATATGGGATTCATCCCGGAGATACCATTACCCTGAAGGAAAAGTATGAAAAGAAACAGTATTCTTTTAAGGTAACAGGAATTTATGATTATACGGCAGGCCTGTGTGTATTTATGACCAGAACTCAGCTGAACGAAACCTTTGATCTGGGAGAAGATTATTACAGCGGCTATTTTTCTGATACCAGGATTACAGATATCAAAGACAAATATATTGGGTCAGTGGTGGACCTGGATGCACTGACCAAGATTTCCAGACAGCTGGATGTATCTATGGGAAGTATGATGGGAATGGTAAATGGATTTGCTATTGTGATCTATATGGTACTGATCTATCTTCTTTCCAAGATCATTATCGAAAAAAATGCCCAGTCTATCTCAATGGTAAAAATCCTGGGCTATACAAATGGCGAGATCAGCAGGCTGTACATTCTGTCTACTTCAATGGTAGTAGTGCTCTGTCTGCTTGTCAGTCTTCCAATAGAAACGGCGGTTATGAAGGTTCTGTTCAGGGAGATGATGCTGTCAAGCATTTCCGGCTGGATTACGCTCTGGATCGACCCGATGATCTATGTGCAGATGTTTGCAGCAGGAATCATTACATACGGAATCGTGGCCTTGCTGGAATTTCGGAGAGTGAAGAAGGTTCCTATGGATGAAGCCTTAAAAAATGTTGAGTAGGACAAAATTTGATAAAAATTTGACATTATCTGGAATTTGTGGTACGGTTACACAGGAAACTGTTAGAGCGACACGCTCTAGACCAATCAGTTGGAATAGGAGATTATTATGAGAAAAAGAACAACTTCAAGAGCAAAGGAAACTATTAAAGAAGCAACAACAAAGGCTACAGAAGCAGTCAAAGAGACAGTTGAGAAAACAACTGTAAAGGCTTCAGAAGTAATTGAAGAAGCAAAAGACGCTGCAGCTGATATTGCGAAGGCTCCGGTTGTAGAAGAAGCAAAAGAAACTGTAAAGAAAGCAGTAAAAGAAGTGGCTAAAAATATCGACATCAAAAAATTCGCAGAAACAACTATCGAATTACCTGGTTTTGCAGTTACAATGAGCTCCATCGAGGAAGCAATCAAAAAAGACATCAAAGACAAAGGCATCGAAGGAAAAGAAATCAGCGTTTATGTAAATGTTGAGCAGAAAGCCGCTTACTACACAGTAGACGGACAGGGCTCTGACGATTACAGAATCGACCTGAATACATTATAATCTGTAAGCATTTTTTATAAACCGAAAATGGATGTCTGCAGGGATCCGGAAAGAAAATCTGCAGACATAAAAACAGCAGGATTGTTCATAGAATGAACAGACCTGCTGTTTTGCTTATTTATGATAGAACCACACTACGGCGGATATGGATGATATCTCAGGAAGCTTTCTGCTCAAACAGATCCTCCCTTGTAATATTCTGTGCCCATTTCCCCTGGCGGTAATGATGGAATACCCATGGCCATTTCACAAACTCATCTGTACAGAGCAGGAAGTAAACCCACAATACCGGAAGCTTCAGGACAAAGGCCGCAAAAAATCCCAGAGGTACCGCATATACCCACATATCAATGGTATCGCAGATCAGTCCGAACTTCGTATCACCGCCTGCGCGGAATACTCCGGCGATCAGGGCTGTGTTTACCGCAGAACCCATAATATAATAGGTATTGATAAGCAGCATATACTTCAAATAATGCATTGCCCCGTCACTTAAGGATGCAAATCTCAGGACCAGAGGCGTGATGGCAAATACGATCACACCGCCAATGGCACCGGCTATAATGGTCATCTTCAGCATTCTGGAAGCATACACCTTCGATTTCTCCAGATCCCCTTTTCCCATTACATTTCCAAGAAGAATCGTTCCCGCACTGGCAATTGCAAAGCAGAACACAGAACCGATATTGCGGACAACCGTAACCAGAGAGTTGGCTGCAACGGCATCTGTTCCGAGATGTCCCAGGATCACAGAGTACATGGAGAAAGCAACACTCCAGGAAATGTCATTTCCAAGAGCGGGAAGTGACAGCCGGACGAAGTCGCCAAACAGCACCTTACTGCGGATAAACATAAAGGTCAGGTTCAATTTAACATCTTTGCTCAGGAAAGAAACGATCACGCATGCTGCCAGTTCGATCAGTCTGGAAGCAGCAGTTGCAATGGCAACACCTGTAGCCCCCAGCTTCGGTGCGCCGAAAAGCCCGAAGATAAAAGTGGCATTCAGGATAATATTCAATATAAAAGCCAGCATATTCAATGCCATACTGATCGTTACACGTCCGATACTGCGCAAAATCGCCAGATAAATCTCTGTAATTCCCCAGCAGAGATATGTAATTCCCATAATCCTAAGATAAGAAGAACCGATAGAGATCAGTTCCTGATCAGAAGTAAAAATCTTCATCATAAGCTGAGAAGCAGTAAATGCGATCAGTGCTACGATTCCCGAGATTATGATGGAAAAGCGGAGGGCAATTCCCTCGATCGCATGAATAGCCTGCATATTATTTTTTCCGAAATACTGCGCACACAGAAGAGATGCGCCTGTACCAAGTCCATAATATACCATAAACAGGATATTGGAGTAATTGGCAGCCAGAGACACCGCAGAAATCGCAGACTGTCCCACATAATTAAGCATAATTACATCTGCGGAGTTAACCGCTGCACTGAGCAGATTCTGGATAATGATCGGAATCGTCAGTTTAAGCATCTGCCGGTAAAAATTATCCTTACCGGCCGATAATGTGTTTATCATATTTACCCCCGTAATAAGTATTTGCCCGATCAGGCAGTTTTATAAGTCTGTTTTCAGCATAATCCTTCCGGCAGAAAAACGCTATCGGTATTTTGACTGATTTCTACGTTATTTTGACTTTTGAGCCCTTAAACAAATCAACTTTGCTTATAATACCTTGCACAAAAGAAGTCGGACTGATATAATTCGTATGTATTTTGAGAGGAATACATACTGTGACTGATAAAAAATATAATGGGAGAAGTTTATGGCGACATTACAGCAATTAGATATGAATATTTTACTGTGGATCCAGGAACATTTAAGGGTGGATGCCCTGACTCCGTTCTGGAGAGCAGTCACCTTCCTCGGAAACGGAGGATGGTTCTGGATCGTATTATGTGTGCTTCTGATCTGTTTCGGGAAAACACGCAAAACAGGAGTGACAGCGGCACTCTCGCTGCTGTCAGGGTTTCTGATCACAAATCTGCTGATAAAAAATGCAGTAGCCCGTCCAAGACCTTTTGATACTTATACACAGATCATTCCGCTGATCACCAGACCGAAAGACTATTCATTTCCATCCGGCCATACCTGCGCTTCCTTTGCTGTTGCACTGGTCTGTCTGCGGATGCTGCCCGGGAAATGGGGAATTTTACCTGTTGTTCTGGCCGGAATGATTGCTTTTTCCAGACTCTATCTGGGCGTACATTATCCGGGGGATGTTCTGGCAGGATTTCTGGTGGCATTGCTCACAAGTACAGTGGCATGCAGGCTGATGCGGAGAACATTTTCACCTCAGAAAAGCTGACCGGTTCAGAAGAAAACTTCCGGGGGGAAATACAAAAAAGATATGCAAAAATCAGCAGAAAAATATTCGAATGTAAAGTGTAAAGGATAATCTTGTAATGAACAAAAATGAAATCTATATAAAGAGCGGAACCAATTACAAAGAAATGACAAAGGAACTGCTGGCACAGTGTGGCCTGGCGTCTGTAATTTCAGATAAAAAGATGCAGATTGGTATCAAGCCTAATCTTGTATCACCTTCCGAGGCTTCATGGGGAGCTACCACACATCCGGAAATTGTGGCGGGAATTATTGAGTATCTGCAGGAAAACGGATATGGAAATATTGCCATTCTGGAAGGCTCCTGGGTGGGAGATAAGACCACAGAAGCATACGAAGTGTGCGGATATCGTGAACTAACGGAAAAATATCAGGTGCCTTTTTGGGATATGCAGAAAGACAAGGGGATTGAAAGAGATTGCAGGGGGATGAAACTGAATGTCTGTGAACGTGCGGCAAATATCGATTTTCTGATTAATGTTCCGGTATTGAAAGGCCATTGTCAGACAAAGATCACATGTGCATTGAAAAATATGAAAGGATTGATCCCCAATACAGAGAAGCGTCATTTTCATGCGATGGGACTGCATGAACCGATTGCACATCTGAATGCGGGGCTCCATCAGGATTTTGTCGTGGTTGATAACATTTGCGGGGATCTGGATTTCGAGGATGGTGGAAATCCGGTAGTGATGAACCGTATCTGGGCGGGGACGGATCCGGTACTGATCGATTCTTATGTATGTCAGATCATGCATTATACAACGAAAGATGTACCGTATATTGAACTGGCAGAGAAGCTTGGGGTTGGAAGTACTGATCTGAAAAATTCCCGCATCGTATACTGTGAGGAAAATGCCCGCAAAGAACTTCCGAAATCAAGAAAAGTGGTAGAACTTCAGGATGCAGTAGAAGAAGTAGAATCCTGCAGTGCCTGCTATGGTTATCTCATCCCGGCTCTGGAAATGCTTAAAAATGACGGCCTTTTCGAGAAACTGGACACGAAAATCTGCATCGGCCAGGGATACCGTGGAAAAACAGGAAAACTGGGTGTAGGTGCATGCACCTGTAAATTTGAATATAACGTAAAGGGATGTCCTCCAACAGAGAATCAGATTTATGATTTCCTGAAGCAGTATATTCTGGGAGAAAATAAATAATATGATATCAGGGTCCTAGTACATCGTTTTCGAAATAACTATACCACTCACTTGTCTGCGAATCCGATTGCACAGGTCTAAAAGCCTCAGCGTAGCCCGCTACGCCTGCGTTTTTATACCAGCACACTCGAATCCGCATCCTACGCGATTGGTATAGTTATTTACGAAACGATGTACTAGGTTCAAAAAGTCGTTCGTGCCTGCATGATAAGACTTTTGAATCTGGAACCCTGTTTGATTTTACAATGCCATCTTTATCATCTGTATAATTTTATCCTGCTCAAATTTACTGCTGTCAAATGCCAGATGATACTGGGAAATATCTTTCCATTTCTTATCTGTAAAGTACTCATAATAAGTACGCCGTTCTTTATCCACTTTCTTAACCAGCTTCTGTGCACTTTTTTCTTCCCGTCCCGTACGCTCGATGACAGTCTGTACACGATACTCAAATGGTGCATGGATAAATACGCTCAGGCATTTATTGTCGAGGATGTGATTGGCACATCGGCCAACGATCACACAATCTTCTTTCTCAGCAGCATCCAGAATAATCTTTCGCTGAAGATCAAAGAGCACATCATTCATGGGAATAAAGTGAAAATCGCTGTCCATCTGAAGTTCATGGTCAATGGGAAAACGCCACTGGCTGCCACGTTTCTCATCAACCTTGGCAAGCAGATCAAAAGGAATATTCTCTTTCTGAGCTGCAATATCGATCAGCTCTTTGTCATAAAAAGCAAATCCAAGCTCTTCTGCCAGAGCTTTACCGATCAGGCGGCCATTACTGCCGAGCATCCTGTTTATTGTAATCACGCGTTTACTCATAATCAAACCCTCCTTTATGACATCTCTGTTATTGAACGATATAGATTCAGGCGGATATTCGCAAATTGCACCTGTTATCTGCAATTAACAGTGATAAGTCTTTTATTTGTGAACATTATAACATTGATACTCGAAGAAATCCAGTAAAATATATAAAAAACCAAATATATTACGAAAATATTTAGGTACAGTGCACAAAAACGATTCGCAATGAAACAAATGATGCAGTTAATCCGATAATATTTTGAAAAGTGTTTTTTTGGATAGTTTTATCAATAGACACTTTTGGCTGCCATATGCTAGAATTAGAGTAATATTTACAGCAAGCAGCAAAGCGGATGATATTGTCCGCCTGACCAGGATTACTGCCGAGACATACAAGCCAAAATTCCATTGCCGCAGGCAATCTGGAATGAATTTTGGCTACGTTACTGTGAACGGAGTGAACAGTAACAAAAATTTATTTATGAAATAGAGGATATTTATAGATTTTTTCTTTAAGCTATGGTATTATATTAAATTGGCTGTCTGACGACAGATCCGAGTCAAAATATTACAAGAGATATGAAAAGTATGTAAGAAAGGGATACGATACATAATGCTGAAAATCAAAAGCTATGTAAAGGTAAACAGTCTGGCGGAAGCTTATGAACTGAACCAGAAGAAAACAGCCCGTATTCTTGGGGGAATGGTCTGGATGAAAATGGGCAACAGAGCAATATCCACAGCGATTGATCTTTCCGGTCTGGGGCTGGATGCGATTTCGGAGAATGATGACGAATTTGTCATCGGATGTATGACTCCGCTTCATGATCTGGAGACAAATGAAGCTCTGAATACCTACACACATGGAGCTATGAAAGAAAGCCTTTGCCACATTGTAGGCGTACAGTTCAGAAACTGTGCCACTGTGGGAGGAAGCATTTATGGAAGATATGGTTTCTCAGATGTTCTGACCATGTTCCTGGGAATGGATACATGGGTAGAATTATATGATGCAGGCCGTATTCCACTGACTGAATTTGTAAATATGAAGAAGGACAATGACATCCTTGTAAATATCATCGTGCGAAAAGAGCCACTTCTTACCTGTTACTTAAGTCAGAGAAACATAAAAACAGATTTCCCGGTGCTGACCTGTGTAGCTTCTGTGATCGGAAATGAGGCAAGGACTGTGATAGGTGCCAGACCTGCACGTGCCATGATCGTGGAAGATAAGAAGCAGATCCTGAAGAATTTCCGGAACATGACAAAAAAGCAGAAGGAAGAGGCGATCGAAGCCTTTGCAGAATATGCGGCAGAGAACGTTCCTACTGCAGGCAATATGCGAGGATCAAAGGAATACAGAACCCTTCTTGTAAAAGTACTGACAAGAAGAGCCTGGGAAGCAGTAGGAGGGATGAAAAATGAATATTAATTTCTGGCTTAACGGAGTGAACCGCCACGCAGAGATCTCCCCGGATACACTGCTGATCGATTTCTTAAGAAAACAGGGCTGTTTCAGCGTGAAAAGAGGCTGCGAAACTGCGAACTGTGGTCTTTGCACAGTTCTTATGGACGGTCGTTCGGTGCTTTCTTGCAGTACACTTGCAGCCCGCATTGAGGGAAAGAAAATCGTTACATTGGAAGGAATGCAGAGAGAAGCGCAGGAGTTTGGAAGCTTTCTGGCGAATGAAGGTGCGGAACAGTGCGGTTTCTGCAATCCGGGATTTATCATGAATGTATTTGCGATGCTCAACGAGATCAAAGATCCCACAGAGGAGCAGATCAAAGAATATCTTGCGGGAAATCTGTGCAGATGTTCCGGTTTTGTTTCCCAGACAAGGAGTATCCTGAAGTTCCTGAAATATAAGAAAGCACAGGAGGAAGCATAAAGATGAAATATGTAAATCAACCTGTACGTAAAACAGATGCAATGTCACTGGTAACCGGAAAGCCTGTCTATACAGATGATCTGGCACCAAGGGACTGCCTGATCGTGAAGATACTGAGAAGTCCCCACGCCAACGCCTGGGTGGAAGATATTAAAACAGGTACTGCCGAGAAGGTGGCCGGAATTGCATGTATCCTTACCTATAAAGATGTACCTCAGAAACGTTTTACCCTTGCCGGCCAGACTGCACCGGAGATGAGTCCGGATGACAGACTGATCCTTGACCGTCATGTACGTTTTGTGGGAGATGCAGTTGCCATTGTTGCGGGTGAGACAGAAGAAGCGGTAGATAAAGCATTGAAGAGAATCCGCGTAGATTACCGCGTGGAGACACCGGTTCTGGATATCCACAAGGCAAAAGATAATCCGATCCTGGTCCATCCGGAGGATGACTGGAAGCTGAAAATTCCTCTTGGCGGAGACAACAAAAGAAACTTATGTGCATCCGCAGTGGAAGAACATGGAAATGTAGATGAAGTCCTGGCAAAGTGTAAATATACTGTAGAGCGCACTTATCATACAAGAGCAAACCAGCAGACTATGATGGAGACTTTCCGCACAGCCTGCTATATGGATCATTTCGGCAGACTGATCGTTCTGTCCTCAACACAGATCCCATTCCATGTGCGAAGGATCGTTGGAAGGGCACTGGACATTCCTGCTTCCAAAGTACGTGTGATCAAGCCAAGGATCGGTGGCGGCTTTGGTGCAAAGCAGACCTCTGTCAGTGAGATCTATCCGGCGATCGTGACCTGGAAAACAGGCCGCCCATCCAAGATGCTCTTCTCCAGATACGAATCCATGATCTGCTCTTCACCGCGCCATGAGATGGAGATCACAGTACGTGCAGGTGCAGATGAGAATGGTATCATCAAGGCAATTGATCTTTATACATTGTCCAACACAGGTGCGTACGGAGAACACAGTTCTACAACAGTAGGACTCAGCGGCCATAAATCAATTGCTCTTTACAGACATACAGAAGCCTACAGATTTGCTTTTGATGTTGTCTATACAAATGTGCAGGCGGCAGGTGCCTATCGTGGTTATGGTGCAACCCAGGGGATTTTTGCAGTGGAATCTGCAGTAAATGAGCTGGCACATAAGATGGGAATGGATCCCGTTAAGGTAAAAGAAATGAATATGCCTATAGAGGGCGGCCCTCTTCCGGGATATCCGGATGTTCCCTATGCACAGAGCTGTTCCATGGACCGCTGTATGGCGCGTGCCAAAGAGATGATGGACTGGGATTCCAAATATCCATGCAGAGATATGGGAAATGGCAAGGTCCGCGGAGTCGGTGTTGCCATGGCTATGCAGGGTTCTTCTATTGCAGGAGTTGACGTAGGCGGCGCAGATATTAAGCTGAATGAAGATGGTTCTTATACACTGGCACTTGGATGTACGGACATGGGAACAGGCTGTGATACTGTTATGGCACAGATTGCGGCAGACTGTCTGAATACACCTATGGATAACATCGTAGTATTCAGTGTGGATACGGATATTTCTCCTTATGATTCCGGTTCCTATGCTTCCGCCACAACCTATACCACAGGTGTGGCAGTTATGAAGGCCTGCGAGGAGCTGAAGAAAAAAATCTGTAAGCTTGGCGCAGAGATGATGGAAGTAGATGAGAGAAAAGTCGATTTTGACGGTTCCTGTGTATTCTATGATGAGACACTTGAGACAGACGATGGGGCAGACGGAAATGCAGCAGGCCATATGACAGATGCAGAAGAATGCTATAGTGTTGATATGGACGCCATCAGTTCTGAAAATGCCCAGAAGAAAGTTTCACTGAAAGATATTGCATTAAAGAGCACCTTCTTTAACAATATCGAGCTTCAGGTTGTGAAACAGCATTCTTCACCGATCTCGCCGCCGCCGTTTATGGTAGGTATGGCAGAAGTAGAGGTGGATACAGAGACAGGCAGTGTGGATGTCCTGGATTATGTGGCGGTTGTTGACTGCGGTACACCGATCAATCCGAATCTTGCACGTGTACAGACTGAGGGCGGTATTGCACAGGGAATTGGCATGGCTCTCTGGGAAGATGTACAATATACAGACAAAGGTAAGATCCGCAACAATTCTTTTATGCAGTATAAGATCCCAACCAGACAGGATATCGGAAATATCCGCGTGGATTTTGAGTGCAGTTACGAAAAGAGCGGTCCTTTTGGTGCCAAATCCATTGGTGAGCTTGTAATTGATACTCCATGTCCGGCATTGGCTGAGGCAATTTATAATGCAACAGGTGTGCGTCTGACAGAGCTTCCGATGACTCCTGAGAAGATTGCCATGGAGATTTTGAAAAACCGCGAATCCATCCGGTCAGGGACAAAGGTGGAAGAATGAGAGAATTATGCCTTGCCTGTGCAGGTTTTGCCCTGGAGTTTATAGTTTTTTATGCAACAGGCATTGTTCTGGTCCGGATATTGAAAGTAAAAGGGGATTGTTCCCTGACTTTCATACTGGGATATCTGGTTTACTTTGCAGTGTTTGAACTGGTGATCGTACCGATGACACTGAAATGGGTATCTCTGACAGCTGCGGCTTATATATGGGCAGGAATTATGGCTCTGGTTATCTGCGCAGCTGTGATCTGCACAATAAAAAAACAACGGAGAATACGTGCCGGACAAATGGAAACATGTAGTGGGATTTTTGGAAGCATTTCTGAAATATGGAAAAATCACTCTGTGATGATTATCCTTGCAGGTGCCGTAGTATTGCTGCAGTGTCTGATTGTGATCTTTTACGAGGATACAACAGTAGATGCGGCGTATTATGTAGGTACAGTGAGTACTTCTGTATACACAGATACTCTTGGCAGATATAATCCCTTTAACGGAGCGATCCAGAAGGCATTTCAGGCCAGATATGTTTTTTCCGCATATCCGATGCATAATGCAGTGTGGTGCAGACTTCTGGGAATCCATCCCATTGTGCAGGCAAAGCAGGTAATGTCATGTATGAATGTAGTGACTGCCAATCTGATCATTTATCAGATCGGTAAGAGACTGTTTGACGGAAACAGGAAGAAAGCAGATCTGATGCTTGTCTTTGTCTGTGTTTTACAGCTGTTTTGCGGTACGATTTATTCCTCCGGAACTTTTTTCTTTACCAGAAGCTACGAGGGAAAAGCCATCCTTGCCAACATTGCCATCCCTGCAGTTCTCATGTGTGCCGTCTGGTATCTGCAGGAGAAAAACAGCAGGAATGTCTGGATCATATTGTTTGTCACAGCGGTCAGTGCGCTGACATTTTCCGGTTCTGCTATCATCTTTCCTATCGTGATCGCAGCGGGAATGGCTCCGGCGGCAGTTATGAATAAGAGATTTTCAGGGCTGGTATATTGTGCAGTGTGTATGCTTCCGTCGGCATTATATGCAGCTGTATTTTTTGCATGCAGAATTGGTCTGCTGACGCTGGCTGCATCATAATACAGAAAGGAGAAAAAAATGGCAGGTGTAACAATTCAGGAACTGGGACTGCGCTTTGTTGATGCATGTATGAAGCTGTACTGGGGTTCCTGCTGGTATCCTCTTCTGTTTGCTGTAGGACTGATCTGCACACTGGTCCTGGGGAGAAAAAGAAAGTCCGGGATATTTATCGGCTATACAGTATTTCTGCTGCTGACAGTATATAATCCGCTAGTTGTAAAATATCTTATTGCAAAGGCGAAGTTTGAGAATGAATATTACCGGTTTATCTGGATTCTTCCTGTGATCCCGGCGGTTGCCTACTATGGAGTCAGACTTGTGACCGCTTTTAGAAAGACCTGGATAAAAGTTCTTATGGCTGCAGCTGCGCTGACAGGTTTTGTGATCCTGGGAAATCCGCTGGACGGGGTAGTGACCAATTTTGCAATGGCAGAGAATATTTATAAGGTGCCCAATGATCTGCGTGCAGTCTGCGACGTGATCCACCAGAACCAGGAGAATGATTTTCCAAGGGTTGTTTTTGACGGCAGTCTTAACAGCATTGTGCGACAGTATGATGCGGGGATCGCCACTGTAATAAGCAGAAATGCAAGTATCTACAGATCAGGCAGTACAGTGGCGGGAAAATATGATGAGAACAACAGGTTTTATAAAATATGCATT
>OAUC01000396.1_pt1 | contig 27617 bp, 20 predicted proteins | sample 1495091 | NCBI WGS metagenome assembly OAUC01 (sample SAMEA2579997, study PRJEB22360) | human gut metagenome | biome: human gut; feature: human-associated habitat; material: faeces | place: Denmark | collected 2008/2010
GCTCGATCAGCGGGCGCCGCGCGATATCGCGCGCGCCGTCCACAGCGTTCACCGCGAACACCACGGCAAAGCATCCGGCGGTCCATGCCGCGGAGTCGGGCGAGAAGGAGAACGCGAGCCGCCAGGGAGCGTCGAACACGAAGGCCGCGACCGCGCCGAACGCGGGCGACAGTGCCGCACCCGCTGCCAAACCGCACGCCAGCGCGCCGGCACCCACGAGCGCCGTCTCGGCCACGAGCACGACCGATACCGCACCGCGCCCCATGCCGCACAGCTCGTAGAGGGCGAACTCGCGCTTGCGCCGGCGGAGCAGGAACCGATTGGCATACCGCACCAGGAAGAGGAACACGAGCACCGTGAAGACGGAGAACGCCTGCAGGATATCGCCCGCGCTCCCCAGCACGCCCAGCTGCTCGGGCGAGAGCCCCATGGCGCGCAGGTGGTCGGTCGAGGCGACGAACGAGTACAGCAGGCACGCCGCGAAACCGAGCGTCGCGAAATACACCGAGTAGTCACGGGCACTGCGACGCACGTTACCGAGGGCGAGCTTGAGATATAGCTGCATGGCGAATCCTTCCAAGGGTTATTACCGCACCCATTCTCGTGAACTCGTCCCTCCCGTGCCATCGATTCGACTTACGCGCGGCATACGAAAATGTAAGGCTCTCATCCTCGAAGCGAACCAAAGTAAAGATAACCGCTCCGTTCACGGCCGAAAACACCCGCACTTTGGATGACCGGACCGAGTTCCCTACACCGAACCCACGGCCTTCCATTTCTCCACGAACGAACGGTAGGCAGGGACTGCGCGCACAAAAGCATACTCGTCTTCATTCTCGACTTCCGAAAGCAGCAGCGCACCCATCCTGGACGTCAAGTCGGTCAAGTCATTCAGGTCCGAATAGCGGTAAAGCGGCCCCTGGAGTGCCGCGGAGTCGCCCCCATGCAACGAGGTCATGACGGCGTCGAGAAGCTCAATCGCCTCACCAGAATCGCCCGATGCCGTCACGGCCGCCAGCCGCGGCATCAGACTCATCCATGCAGGCTGACCAAGTGCCTCGAATGCCAGTTGAGCACGATGCGCGCACTCGAGCGCATCATCTTTGCGGCCATCCCTCAAGGCAATTTCGATCAACCCGACAATCGCCCCCATCAAATCGGCGGCAATGCGAATCACGCGGGCCTCCCAAGTGCGCGCGGCGTCCTCGTCCTTTCCTTCGCGCGCATACAAGATCGCCTGGCGCTCCTCCTTATCCACCGTGCGGTCGGGGATGCCGTCCAGGATACGCTGGGCATCCTCATACCGCTCTTCCTGCATGGCTTTCGCGATGAGCATTGCGGACGCCTGATCCCTCACTGCCGGCACAACGCTCTTCGCCAAACGCGCATACGCATCGTCAAGCACGGGCCGATACCCCTCGGCACCCGGTATTTGCCGAAGCATGAGCGAACCGTCGAGATACTGCGTAAGAACGATGGCCAGCTCATCGCTCGTCGGATATAGGCGCATCTTCTCCTGCGCGTAATCGAAGCCCGCCTCGTATCCCTCTTCACGCACCAGTCGATCGACCTCACGCTGTATTGCCAGGTTCTCCTCCTCTCCCAACTCTGGCTCGAACGACAACAGCGTGTTTGCATCCGTTTCGAACAGGCGGGCAAGCGAAGGGATGAGCGTGATATCCGGATAGCATATCCCGCGCTCCCATTTGTTGACCGCCGGAGCCGAAACACCGAGACGCTGCGCCACTTGCTCCTGAGTCATACCGAGCTCACGACGGCGAGAGCGAATTATCTCTGAGATGTGCATGTCTTTCCTTTCGCCTAAGGACGATATACCGCAGCTGCTTAGCATCCATTTCATCAGCTAGCGACCGTCAGCACAATTGACGCGCCCTCATGTTTTCGGCAGGAAATCTAACCGCTGGTTAAAACAATCATGCCCCCGGCGCGACCGCACCGGGGGCATGCAAGCATCTCTAGTCGAAAACGCCGCCTACAGCACACCATCCAACATGAGGTTCACCTTGAGCACGTTGACCGTGGGCTCGCCGAAGACGCCCAGGAATCGGCCCTTGGTGCACTGGGCGATGATGTCGCGCACCTCGCCTTCACTCTTGCCCGTGGCCTTTGCCAGGCGCGGTACCTGGTACTCGGCGGCATCGGGGGAGATCTCGGGGTCGAGCCCTGAGCCGGAACACGTCACCAGGTCGACGGGCACGGCATCCATGTCGGCGTCGGGATTGGCGGCGCGAATCTTCTCGACGCGCTCGTCCACAAGCTGCCGGTACCCCTCGCTCGCCGGGGAGAGGTTGGACGGGGCGCCGTAGGCCATGAGCCCGCCGTCCTCCCCCTCGACGATAGTCACGTTCTGGATACGGCCCCACATGTGGTCCTCATCCTCAAAGTTCTGACCGATGAGCTCGGAGCCCACGATCTTGTCGTCGACCTTGATGAGCGAACCGTTCGCCTGATACGGGAACGCAACCTGGGCGATGCCGGTCACGACGAGCGTATAGCCCAGGCCGCAGACAACGGTAAACAGCGCGAACACACCCAGTGCACGCGATGCAACACCTTTGAACATACAAACCTCCACTTACATAATGCCGCAGAACGCGAGCAGCATGTCGATGAGCTTGATGAATACGAACGGGGCAACGATGCCGCCCAGACCCCACACGAGCAGGTTGTGGGTCAGCAGCTGTCCGGACGGGACCTCGCGGTACTTAACGCCCTTCAGCGCGGCGGGGATCAGCGCGACGATAACGAGCGCGTTATAGATGATGGCCGAAAGAACCGCGGACAGCGGGCTTGCCAGACCGAGGATGTTGAGCGCGCCAAGGCCCGGGTAGATCGGCGAGAACAGGGCCGGGATGATAGCGAAGTACTTCGCCACGTCGTTGGCCACCGAGAAGGTCGTGAGCGAACCGCGGGTCATGAGCAGCTGCTTGCCAATACGCACGACCTCGATGAGCTTGGTGGGGCTGGAGTCGAGGTCGACCATGTTGCCGGCCTCCTTGGCAGCCTGGGTGCCCGTGTTCATGGCCACGGCGACGTCGGCCTGGGCCAGGGCGGGCGCGTCGTTGGTGCCGTCGCCGGTCATGGCGACCAGGTGGCCCTCACGCTGGAACTCGCGGATCTTCTCGAGCTTGCCCTCAGGGGTGGCCTCGGCCAGGAAGTCGTCAACGCCGGCCTCGGCGGCGATTGCCGCGGCGGTGAGCGGGTTGTCGCCCGTCACCATGATGGTCTTGATGCCCATGCGGCGCAGGTCGGCGAACTTCTCCTTAACGCCGGACTTGATGATGTCCTTGAGGTACACAACGCCCAGCACGCGGCAGTTCTTGGTCACGACCAGCGGGGTACCGCCGGCCTTGGCGATGCGCTCGACGACCTCGTCGCACTCCTGGGAGAACACGCCGCCGGCTGCCTCCACATAGGTGCGCACGGAATCGGCAGCGCCTTTGCGGATCTCATTGCCCTCGTAGTTCACGCCGGACATACGCGTTGCCGCGGTGAACGGGATGAACTCCATACCCTTATCCTCGAGCGTGCGACCGCGCAAACCGAACTGCTCCTTGGCGAGCACGACGATGGAACGGCCCTCGGGAGTCTCGTCGGCCAGCGAGGAAAGCTGAGCGGCATCGGCCAGCTCCGCGGGATCGACACCGTCGACCGGGATGAACTCGGCGGCCTGGCGGTTACCCAGGGTGATGGTGCCGGTCTTGTCGAGCATGAGGATGTCGACGTCGCCGGCGGCCTCGATGGCGCGACCGGACATGGCCAGCACGTTGGCCTCGTTCAGACGGCTCATGCCGGCGATGCCGATGGCGGACAGCAACGCACCGATGGTAGTGGGAGCTAGGCACACGAGCAGCGCCACGAGCGTGGTCACGGCCGTGGGGTTGACCATGTCGTTAAGACCGGCCGAGAAGCAGGAGTAGCAATACAGGGCCAGCGTGACCAGGATAAAGACGATGGAGAGGGCCACCAGGAAGATTTCCAGAGCGATCTCGTTGGGAGTCTTCTTGCGCGCGGCACCCTCGACCATCGCGATCATCTTGTCCAGGAAGCTCTGGCCGGGCTCACTGGAGATCTTGACGACGATCCAGTCGGACAGCACCGTGGTACCGCCGGTAACGGCAGAGCGGTCGCCGCCGGCCTCGCGGACCACGGGGGCGGACTCGCCGGTGATGGCGGACTCGTCAACGGAGGCAGCGCCCTCGATGACGTCGCCGTCGCCGGGGATCTGCTCGCCGGCGCGTACGATCACCAGGTCGCCGCGCGTGAGCTCGGTGCCGGGAACGACGGTGAAGTGCTCCTTGTCCTCAACGGACTCGATGCGATGGGCCTCGACATCCTTCTTGGCCGCACGCAGGGAATCGGCCTGAGCCTTACCGCGGCCCTCGGCAAGCGCCTCGGCGAAATTCGAGAACAGGTCGGTGAGCCACAGGATGACCGCGATGGCGACCACATAGTAGGTGGGCACACCCGCGTCCTGCACACCGAAGATGGAAGCGACGGCCAGGACGGAGGTCATGACGGCGGAAAGCCACACCAGGAACATGACCGGGTTTTGAATCTGGACGCGAGGATCCAGCTTGGCAAACGAGTCGCGGACCGCGCGGCCCATCATGTCTTTTTGCATAGCCATAAATCTGCGCCCTCCTTTACGCAATCATCTGGAAGAACTCGGCAACGGGGCCAAGCGCCAGGGCCGGGAAGAAGCTCAGGGCACCGATCAGCAGAACGATGAACACGAGCAGGAATACGAACATGCCGTTGGTGGTAGACAGGGTGCCGGCGCTCTCGGCGACCTTACCCTTCTTGGCCAGCGAGCCGGCGATAGCCAGCGTGCCGATGATGGGCATGAAGCGGGCGAACAGCATCTCGAGGCCGAGCATGACGTTGATCCAGGGAATGTTGCAGTTCATGCCTGCAAACGCCGAGCCGTTGTTGCCGCCGCACGAGGTGAAGGCATACAGCACCTCGGAGAAGCCGTGCGCGCCGCCATTGTTGAGCTGGTCGACAAGACCGGGCACCATGCAGGCGATGGCCGAGCACACCAGAATGGCAAACGGAGTTGCCAGGCACAGGACAACTGCCCAGCGCATCTCGCCCGGCTCGATCTTCTTGCCCAGGAACTCAGGCGTGCGTCCGACCATGAGGCCGGCGATGAACACCGTGAGGATGGCGAAGCCGATCATGCCGTACAGGCCGCAGCCCACGCCGCCAAAGACGACCTCGCCCAGAGCCATCTGAAGCATCTGGACAAAACCGCCCAGCGGGGTGTAGGAGTCGTGCATGGAGTTAACCGAGCCGTTGGAAGCGGCGGTGGTGTAAGCCGACCACGTGGAGGAGGCGGCGATACCGAAGCGGCTCTCCTTGCCCTCCATGTTGCCGCCGGCCTGGCCGTCGGTCATCTCGATATTGACCGCTCCGCCATCGGCCAGCTGCGGGGTGCCCGCATGCTCGTTGACGGCGATGATGCCGGTGAAGATCACCAGCAAGATGAACATGGCGGCAAAGATAGCCTTGCCCTGCTTGGTGTTCTTGACGCCGATACCGAAGGTGAAGCAGCAGGCGGCCGGGATCAGCAGCAGGCTGGTCATCTCGATGATGTTGGTGAAGGCGCTGGGGTTCTCATACGGATGGGCGGAGTTCACGCCAAAGAAGCCGCCGCCGTTGGTGCCGGACTGCTTGATGGCGACCTGAGGAGCCGCGGGGCCCTGGGGCAGGAACTGCTCGGTGACCACGCGTGCGCCCTCGACGACCTTGCCATCGACCTTGACCGTGTCGCCCTCGATCTGGGCGCCGTCGATGACGCCCCAGCCGCCGTCTGCATCAGGCTGGACAGCGACGGGCTCTACGAGCTCAGCCTTCTGAGCCGGCTGGAAGTTGGAGATGACGCCACCGGCAGCCAGGCAGACGCCCAACACGAGGTTCAGCGGGATGAGCACATACAGGACGGTGCGGGTGAGGTCGACCCAGAAGGAACCCAGACCCTGCTCCTTGACCTGGCGGAAGCCGCGGATCAGTGCGAACATGACCGCGATACCGGTGCCGGCGGAAACGAAGTTCTGCACGGTGAGACCCATGAACTGCACAAGGTAGGACAGGGTGGTCTCGCCGGAATAGGACTGCCAGTTGGTATTGGTGATGAAGGAGGCCGCCGTGTTGAACGACAGGTCCCAGGGCACGCTGGGCAGGTGCTGCGGGTTGCCCGGCAAGAAGGCCTGGAGCATCTGGAGTGCGACGAGCACCACGAGCCCGATACCAGAGAAGACAAGGACGCTCACCAGGTAACGCTTCCAGCCCATCTGCTCATGCGAGTCAATGCGGAGCAGGCGATAGACGCCCCGCTCGACGGGTGCGAGCACGGGTGACAAAAAGGTATGCTCGCCGTCCATGACACGGGCCATGAACCGACCGAGCGGGATGGCCAAAACGACGAGCACGGCGAAGTACAGGATGTACTGAATTGCAGCGCTCATAGGTTACGAATCACTCCTCATCAAAATATAGATGTAGTAGATCAACAGGCCGATGCACGTGATGCCTATGATCGGGATCAGGACGTTCATGTAACTGCTCCTTCCGAGAATCACGGGTGGCACCCTTCCCCGAGTGCCTGGTAACAGTAAACGGCGAAGCGGATTAAAACGGTGTTAGGGTGATGCCCTCCGGCCTTAAGATGCCGTAAAGATGCAGCTGAGCGGATGCGGCGCCCCGAACGGAGCCCTATACTCATCGCATGCTCGAGGCGGCCCATCCCGCCGCCGCCATCCATCCACACCGGCGAGAAAGGCCTCGCAATGTCACGCGCTGCATCCGACGTACGGGCGAACCCCGACCTCCTGCTCAGAGCGCTCGAACAGGACGCCCACACACAGGAGCGCCGCGAACGCCGAGGGCACCTCAAGATCTTCTTCGGGTACGCCGCGGGCGTGGGCAAAACCTACGCCATGCTCCAGGCCGCGCACGCCGCCAAGAGGCGCGGCGTGGACGTCGTCGCCGGCTATATCGAACCTCATGAGCGCCCCGAGACGGCGCGCCTGTCGCGGGGCATCGAGCGCATCCCACACATGTCCATCGAGCACAACGGCATCGAACTCGCGGAATTCGACCTCGACGCCGCCCTGGCCCGGGCACCGCGGCTAATCCTCGTCGACGAGCTCGCGCACACCAATGCGCCGGGGTGCCGCCATGAAAAGCGCTATCAAGATGTCGAGGAGCTCCTGCGCGCCGGCATAGACGTCTACACCACGGTCAACGTCCAGCACATCGAGAGCCTGAACGACATGGTGGCCTCCATCACGGGCGTCGTCGTGCGCGAGCGCATCCCCGACCGCGTCTTCGATGACGCCGACCAGGTCGAGCTCGTGGATATCGAGCCCGAGGACCTGCTCGAGCGCCTCAAGGCCGGACTCGTGTACCGCGCGGCGCAGGCCGACCGCGCACAGCGCAATTTCTTCAGCATCGAGAACCTCACGGCATTGCGCGAGATCGCCCTGCGCCGCTGCGCCGACCGCACGGGACGCCTCGCCGACGCCGCGCGCGTGCTCGGCAACCGCGACTACTACACCAGCGAGCGCATCCTGGTCTGCCTCTCCCCCGCCCCCACGAACCCGCGCATCGTGCGGGCGGCCGCGCGGCTGTCGAAGGCCTTCCATGGCGAACTCGTCGCCCTGTTCGTCGAAAGCCCGCGAACCCAGACCATGGACGAGGACGAACGTGCGCGCCTCTCATCGAACAGCGCCCTCGCCGAACAGCTCGGCGCGCAGGTGGAAACGGTGTATGGGGACGACATCGCCTTTCAGATCGCCGAGTTCGCGCGACTGTCCGGCATCTCAAAGATCGTCATGGGGCGCACCGGCGAGGCGCACGGCCTGCATCACGCGCTCTTCGGGCGCAAGTCGCTCGTGGAGAGGCTGATCGCCATCGCGCCGAACCTCGACATCTACATCATCCCCGATCAGCCGGCGCCGGCCAGGCGGGGCCACGACCGGCAAACGGCCTCGGGACCCCATCTGCCGAGCAGGCGGGACATGTTGCTCACGCTGGGCCTATCCGCCATCGCCACGGCAGTTGGCACCGCATTCCGCGGGCTTGGGTTCGCCGACTCAAGCATCATCTCCCTCTACATCCTCACGGCCCTGCTCACGGCCGTCACGACCACGGGGCGCGTCTGCACCATCGTGTCGAGCATCCTCTCGGTGGTGCTCTACAACTTCTGCTTCGTGACACCGCTGTTCTCATTCGACAGCTACGACCGAAGCTACCTCGTGACCTTCGTCATCATGTTCGCGACCGCGATGGTGGCCGCCGAACTCACCGCGCGCCTCACCGACAACGCGCGCGCCTCGGCGAAAAACGCCTTCAGGACCCGCGTGCTCCTCGAAACCAACCAGCTCCTGCAACGGGCCCAGGGACCCCAGGCGCGAGCGCGCGTCGCCATGAGCCAACTCGTGAAGCTCCTCAGGCTCGACGTCGTCTTCTACCCCGCAGACGGCGACCTGCTCGGGGAGCCGCTGTATGAGAGCGCCGGGGCCGAAGACCACCGCACGTCCCTGTTCACCGAATACGAACGCGCCGTGGCAACGTGGACTTTCAACAACAACAAGCACGCCGGGGCGAGCACTCACACCCTGCCAGAGGCGCAGTGCCTCTACCTTGCGGTGCGCGCGGGCAACGAGGTGTTCGGCGTCGTGGGCATCGATCTGAAGGGACGCGTGCTCGAGGCGTTCGAGCACTCCATCGTCCTGTCGATCGTCGGCGAGTGCGCGCTCGCCCTCGAGAGCGACAAGGCGGCGCGAGAGCGGGAGGAGGCCGCCGTGCTCGCCAAAAATGAGCAACTGCGCGCCAACCTGCTTAGATCCATCGGCCATGACCTGAGGACGCCCCTCACCGCGATCTCGGGGTCGGCCGCGGTGCTGCGCGATGGTGGGGAGAAACTCGAGGACGCGAAACGGCTCGAGCTCGCGGACGCCATTTATAACGACTCGCTCTGGCTGATCGACACCGTCGAGAACCTCCTCGCCATCACCCGCATCGAAGATGGCGACATGCAACTCAACCTCACGTCGGAGCTCATGGACGAGGTCATCGCCGCCGCACTCAGCCATGTCGCCCGTGAATCGCACGGGCACCGCGTGACCATCACGCACACGGACGAGATCCTTTTGGTGAAAATCGATGTCCACCTCATCATGCAGGTGCTCACGAACCTCATCACGAACGCGTTCAAATACACGCCGAAGGGCTCGACCGTGACGATCGGCGCGCGACGGGAGGGCTCATCCGTCGTCGTAGAGGTCGCCGATGACGGTCCGGGTGTCTCCGATCGCGACAAGCCCCGCGTCTTCGACCGCTTCTACATCGCCGAGGGCCCTCGCCCCGTCGACTCCCATCGAAGCTTCGGGCTCGGTCTGTCGTTGTGCCGCTCCATCATCGAGGCGCACGGGGGTATCATCGAAGTCGCCGACAACAAGCCCCATGGAGCGGTCTTCCGCTTCACCCTTCCCGCCGAGGAGATCGAGATACATGAATGACGCCGCGCACTCAAGCATCCTCGTGGTCGAAGACGACCCGGCGGTTCGCAACCTCGTGACGACCGCTCTCGACCTGCACGGCTACAGCGTCGAGAAGGCGACGGACGGCGAGACCGCCATCATGGACGCGGCATCGCGCAACCCCGACCTGATCATGCTCGACCTCGGCCTGCCGGACATCGATGGCGTCGAAGTCATCAACAAGATCCGCAGCTGGTCGGCCGTTCCCATCATCGTCATCTCGGCGCGCGTCGAGGACTCGGATAAGATCGGCGCGCTCGACGCCGGCGCCGACGACTACCTGACGAAGCCGTTTTCGGTTGAGGAAATGCTCGCCCGCGTCCGCGCCAACCTGCGGCGCTCGACCATGATCACCGCCGAATCCATCGAAGCGAGCACCTTCGACAACGGAGGCCTGCACATCGATTACGCCGCGGGATACGCCGAGCTCGACGGCGAGCGCCTCTCGCTCACACCCACCGAGTACAAGCTCCTCGTGCTTTTGGCGAAAAACGTCGACAAGGTGCTCACGCACACCTTCATCACGCACGAGATCTGGGGAACGAGCTGGGACAGCGACATCGCGAGCCTACGCGTGTTCATGCGAACCCTGCGCAAGAAGATCGAGGCCGACCCATCGCATCCCACGATGATCCAGACGCACGTCGGAGTGGGCTACCGCATGCAGCGCCTCGAGCCCCGCTAAGCCTCGTCGCCGAAGGAGATGCCGAGGGCGCGGGCCTCACGCACCAGGTCGCTGGCAGGGTCGACGTGCTTGAGCTTGCCGGCAACCTCCACCAGCGGCACGCGGCGCATCTCGCCGTCGCGCTGGGCCACCATAAAGCCGTACTCCCCCTCCAAGCAGCCCAACGCCGCCTCGACACCACACTGTGTGGCGAACACGCGGTCCTGCGCATCAGGTTGACCGCCGCGCTGGGTGTGCCCAGGCACCGCCACGCGGGTCTCGCGCCCGCAGCGCGCCTCGACCTCGCGGGCGATGTCGTAGGCGATAGACGGCGACGTGCGCGCCGCCACGAGCTTCTTGTACTCCTTCTTGGGCAGCGCCGCCTCCTCGCGAGAAATGGCGCCCTCTGCGACCACGATGATGGTGAAGCGCGCACCCGACTGCATACGGCGGTCGATCGCGGCGATCACGTTATCCATCTCGTAGGGGATCTCGGGGATCAGGCACACATCCGCACCGCCGGCGACGGCGGAATACAGGGGAATCCAACCGACCTTGTGCCCCATGATCTCGATCACAAAGACACGGCCGTGGCTGCTCGCGGTGGTGTGGATGTCGTCGATGCACTTGGTCGCGATCTCGACCGCACTCGTGAAGCCGAAGGTGATGTCGGTCCCCCATGTGTCATTGTCGATGGTCTTGGGCAGCGCGATCACGTTCAGGCCCTCCTGCGCCAAGCGGTTGGCGGTCTTGGTGGAGCCGTTTCCGCCCAGCATGAACAGGCAGTCGAGGCCGAGTTCGCGATAGGTCCCCTTCATAGCGGCGACCTTGTCCACGCCGTCGGCCTCGGGAATATCGAGGCGCTTGAAGGGTGTGCGGCTCGTGCCCAAGATCGTGCCGCCGCGCGTGAGGATGCCGCTGAAGTCGGCGGGGGTCATCTTACGGAATCGCTTGTAGATGAGGCCCTGATAGCCATCTTCGAAACCGAAGATCTCGACCGGCTCTCCCGAGCGATGGTCGAGAGTCTTGACGATGCCACGCATCGTCGCGTTGAGCGCCTGGCAGTCGCCGCCGCTGGTCAAAAGGCCGATTCGAACCATAGGTACCCCTCACGTTCATGGTGCGCGCCCGCCGATGGGACGGCATCCGAGGTCTTCTCACACGTTCATCAGTGTACGCCCAACGGCGCCTCACGCGGCTCATCCGCGCCCATCGCTTACATTCACGCGAGTCTTTAACACGTTCGAAAACAGCGTGTAAAGAGCTCATCATGACTGCGCGCTACACTCGGGTTCAGTCCGGACACGGCGATAACCTTGAGACATTCATGTGACTTCGCAGCATCATCACTTCCAGGTATCGCCGCAACACACGAGGGGGCCATCATGGGCAATGACGGACACGATAAGAAGCGCGACATGACCTACACCCAGAACCGAGAGCTCTCCTGGCTCCGATTCGACGAGCGCGTGCTCGCCGAATCGATGGATGAATCCGTGCCGCTGTTCGAGCGCCTGAAATTCATCGCCATCTTCGAGAGCAACATGCGCGAGTTCCTCATGGTCCGCATGGGCGGGCTCTCGAGCCTGGCGACCCTCAAGCGCCAACCGCGCGACAACAAGAGCGGCATGACCCCCTCCGAGCAGGTCGCCGCCGTGTTCTCCGAACTGCCGGGGCTGTTCTCCAAGGCCTCGGCATCCTTCGACGCCATCGAATCCCTCTTGCGCGCCAAGGGCATCGAACGCATCACGCCCGCGGAGCTCATTGGGACCGAGCGCGACACGGTGCGGAGCTATTTCAACCGCAACGTGCAGCCCATCTTCTCCCCGCTCATCATCGACCCGCGCCACCCGTTCCCCAACCTCCGCAACGGGGCACTCTACGTGGTCTGCACGCTCGCGTCCGCATCCGAGGATGAGCAGGGCCTGCTCGGCATCATCGAGGTGCCGACCTCCCTTCCGCGTGTGATCGAGGTCTCCAACGAGAACGGCCTGTTGCGCTACATCCTGCTCGAAGACACCATCCTGGCGTGTCTCGATTCATGCTTCGGCGCCTACGCCCCGCAGGACAGCGCCGTGATCCGCGTCACCCGCAACGCCGACCTCGATCCGGACGGCGAGGGAGTCGAGGAGGACGAGGACTACCGCCAGCACATGAAGAAGGTGCTCAAGAAGCGTCTGAGGCTGCAGCCCGTGCTGCTCGCCATTCACGGCGATCTGGGCAGAGATGCCGTCAAATCCATCCGCAAGGCGCTGCACCTGACCCAACAGGCGGTGCTTTCCGTGACTATGCCCCTCGACCTCGGCTTCATCTTCTCCCTTGAGGGAAAGCTCCCCGCAGCGGCGCGCGAGAAGCTCCTGTTCCCCCCGTTCGCACCGCAGCCGAGCCCCATGTTCTGCCCGGGCGAACCCATGCGCGAGCAGGTGCTCGCCGGCGACAAACTGCTCTTCTATCCATATGAGTCCATGAACACGCTGCTCGACCTCATCAATGAGGCGGCACACGACGACGACTGCATCTCGCTGCGCATCACCCTCTACCGTGTGGCCCGCCAGTCGCGCTTGTGCGAATCCCTGATTTCGGCCGCCGAGCACGGCAAGGAGGTCACGGTCCTCATGGAGCTGCGCGCCCGCTTCGACGAGGAGAACAACATCGCCTGGGCGGAGCGCCTCGAAGAGGCAGGCTGCACGGTCATCTATGGCGCCGAGGGCTTCAAATGTCATTCCAAGATCTGCCAGCTCACCTATCACGACCAGGGGCGCATCGAGCGCATCACGCTCCTGGGCACGGGCAACTTCAACGAAAAGACGGCGCGCCTGTACTCCGACTTCATGCTCATGACGGCGCATGAAGGCATCGGCGAGGACGCCAATGCGTTCTTCCGCAACCTGACGCTGGGTAACCTGCACGGCGAATACCGTTATCTCGGTGTCGCGCCCGCCGGTCTCAAACCGCTCGTCATGGACGGCCTCGACCGCGAGATCGCCCGCGCACGCGCCGGTATGCCCGCGCACGCCTTCTTCAAGATGAACTCTCTGACCGACCGTGAAGTGATAGACAAGATCGCCGAGGCGAGCCGTGTGGGCGTGCGCGTCGACATGATCATCCGCGGCATCTCATGCATGCTGCCAGGTATCGAGGGCAGCACCGACAACGTGCACATCCGCTCGATCGTCGGGCGCTTCCTGGAGCACGCGCGCGTCTACTCGTTCGGCGAGGAGGCGGATACGGTGTACCTGTCCAGCGCCGACATGATGACGCGCAACACCGAGCACCGTGTCGAGATCGCCTATCCCGTCCTCGACCCCACTTGCCGCGCCATGGTGCGTGACTACATGGCCGACCAGCTACGCGACAACGTGAAGGCCCGCGAGCTCGACGCACGCGGACGCTGGGTCCCCGTTGCCCGCGCGGAGGGCGAGGCGCCCTTCAACGCGCAGGAGCACTTCATGACGCAGGCCATCGAGCGCGCCCGAGCCGCTGAAGAGGAACGCGCCCAGACTGCGGCCGAGGAGGAGCGCCGTACACGCGCCGAGCTTTTGGAGTCCGCCCAGCCCCTGACCAGCACGCGCGAATGCGGAATCTCACCTGCCAAGGGAGAGATCTTCCAGGCCGAGGCGACCATCATCGCGCCGGCGCTCCATCCCGCCGAAGGCCGCTTCAAGCGTGGCTGGCGCATGATTGTTAGCGGCTTCAAGGAGATGCTCTCCTAAGGAACCCCAATGTGTAATTGGGGACGGGTGCGTTTTACACATCCAGACGAGTGCGCGCCGAGGATTCACCCCTCGGCGCGCTCATTTTCAACCTCAAAAAAGGGACTGTCCCTAAATTGAGGTCTCTAGGCGCTCGCTCGCCTCGAGCCATGCCATCTCGAGCTCGTCGAGCTCGTCGCGAGCGGCGGGGGCGGCCTCCCGCCGAGCGGTGAGCGCGGCAAAGTCGGTGGGATCGATGCCAAACATCCCCCGCTCCAGCTCCTCGACCTTGGCGCGACGCGTCTCCATCTTGCGCTCGAGGGAGGCGACCTCCTTTTTGAGGCGCTGACGCTCCGCATTCGAGAGCCCGTTCCGAGGACCCTGAGCGCCCGTCTGCGGGACGTTCGAAAGATCGGGGTCACCCCCCTGACCGCCGTTGAATCCAGGGGCGTGAGGACGCGCGGAGCCGCCCGCGCTCAAGCCCTCCGTCAACCGGAGATACTCATCCACGCCACCCGGCACGTGTCGCAGGGTGCCGCCGATGAGCGCCCACTGCTGGTCGGTCACGCGCTCCATGAGGAAGCGGTCGTGCGTGACCAGGATGAGCGTTCCGGGCCAACTGTCCAGCAGGTCCTCCACAAGCGCGAGCATATCCGTATCCAAGTCGTTACCGGGCTCGTCCAGGATGAGCACGTTGGGCTCCTCCAGGATGGTGAGCAGCAGCGACAGGCGGCGCTTCTGACCACCGGAAAGATCCTTGATGCGGCTCCACATCTGTTGCTGCGTGAAGCCGAGGCGCTCAAGGAGCTTCTCGGGGCTCGTTTCCTTGCCCTCCACCATCACATAGCGCTTGCCACGGGCGAGCACCTCTCGAATCGCATCGTCCTCGACGGGCTTCAGCTCATCGAGCTGCTGGGAGAGGACGCCGAAGCGCACCGTGGACCCGATCTTCACGCGACCGCGGCGAGGGCTGAGCTTACCTTGGATGACGTTGAGCAGCGTGGTCTTGCCCGCGCCATTCTCGCCCAACAGGCCGTACCGATCGCCGGCGCCGATGAGCCAGGTCACGTCAGAGAGCACGGGACGTGAGGACGCGGGGGCGCCGGATCCGTCCTCCGCCGCACCGTTCTCATAGCCCGCATCGACGTCGATTACATCAATGACCTGCTTGCCCAAGCGGCTCACCGCGAGGCGCTTCAGCTCGAGTTCGTTGCGCACGGGAGGAACGTCGGCAATGAGCTCACGAGCCGCCTCGACGCGGAATTTCGGCTTGGTGCTTCGCGCTTGCGCACCGCGCGAGAGCCATGCAAGCTCCTTACGCGCCATGTTCCGACGGCGCTCCTCGGTCACGGCGGCCATGCGGTCGCGCTCAACACGCTGCAGGATATAGGCGGAGTAACCGCCCTCGAACGGATCGACGCAGCCGTCGTGCACCTCCCACATGGAGGTGCAGACCTCGTCGAGGAACCAGCGGTCGTGCGTGACGACGAGCATGGCGCCGGATCCGCGCTGCCAGCGGGACTTGAGATGTTCGGCGAGCCAGTTGATGGTGCGCATGTCCAGATGGTTGGTAGGCTCGTCCAACATCAGGACGTCATAGTCCCCGATGAGCAGGCGCGCCAGGTCCACACGGCGGCGCTGGCCACCGGACAGCTCCCCCACCAGGCCCTCCCAGGGCACATCCGCGATGAGGCCGTCCAGGATCTGACGGACGCGCGGGCTCGCGGCCCACTCGTACTCGGGAAGATCGCCCACCACGGCCCTATGCACCGTGGAGGCGCTGTCGAGCGCATCGCGCTGCCCGAGCACGCCGACCGTCACATCGCGGCGGCGCGTCACGCGCCCCGCGTCCGGCGGAACCGCCCCGGAAAGCACGCCGAGCAAGCTCGACTTACCGTCGCCGTTCTTGCCGACGATGCCGATACGGTCGCCCTCATTGACGCCCAGGGTCACGTCCTGGGCGATCAACTTGGTGGGAAACTCCAGATGCACGCTGTCGCAGCCGAGCAGAATGGCCATAATCGCAGCTCCTCGCTTCTCGTATTCACAGCCATCCATCTTAACAGTCCACCCAGATAGCGGACGGGTTGATTGCCCCCTAGGAGAACATGCCCGTAAGGTAATCGTTCAGGCGCTTATCCTTGGGGCGTTGGAAGATCTGGTCGGTCTGGCCGCACTCGACCATGTCGCCCATGTAGAAGAAAGCGGTGCGGTTGGACACGCGGCTCGCCTGCTCCATGTTGTGCGTCACGATCACGATGGCGCGGTCCTTGACCACGCTCTGCATGAGCTCCTCGATCGCCAGAGTCGAGATCGGGTCGAGGGCCGAGCAGGGCTCGTCGAACAGGATGACGTCCGGATGCATGGCGAGCGTACGGGCGATGCACAGACGTTGCTGCTGACCACCGGAAAGCGAAAATGCGCTCTGGTTCAACTTGTCCTTAACCTCGTCCCACAGGGCGGCGCCGCGCAGAGACTCCTCGACCAAGGCATCGAGATTCTCCTTGCCACGCAGGCCGTGGCGCTTGGGCGCGAACACGATGTTCTCGTAGATCGTCTTGTGGAACGGGTTCGGCTGCTGGAACACCATGCCGATCGAACGGCGCAGGTCGTAGAGGTTCTCCTCGCGCGTGTTGATGTTGCGCCCGTCGTAGATGATCTCGCCCTCGACGCGGCAACCCTTGATCTCGCGATTCATGAGGTTCAAGCTGCGCAGGAACGTGGACTTGCCGCAGCCGGACGGGCCGATCAACGCGGTGATCTCACCCTTGTGAAACGCCAGTGAGGTATCGTGCAGCGCATGGTTCGAGCCGTAATAGACGTTGACGCCATGCGTCTCGAGCACGACCTCGGAGGTGGGGGCCATCTCGGCGGCGGCGGTGCCGATGACCACCTGGTCCATGGCGGTCTCGCCCGTAATCACTTCACTCATTCGGCGGTCATCCTTTTTGCCAGGGCCTTGCCCGCAAGGCGGGAGAGCACGTTGAACAGAAGCACGCAGATCATCAGCAAGGCGGCGGTTCCCCACACGATATGCTGGGCCTCGGGGCTGCCCTCGCCGTAGATCTTGTAGATGTGCACCGCGAGCGACTCGCCGGGGCGGAAGATGTTCCAGGCGCACGTGGGGCTGGAGAAGTTGAGCGTGAGGAAGTTCAGGCGCACCGGGCTCGACATGCCGGAGGTGAACAGCAAGGCCGCGGCCTCACCGAACACGCGGCCGGCGGAGAGCACGACGCCCGTGACGATGGCGGGCATGGCAGCCGGGATGAGCACGTGAACCGTGGCCTCCCAACGCGTAAGGCCCATGGCCAAGCATGCGTCGCGCTGGTGCTGGGGCACGTCCTCGAGCGCCTGCTGGATAACGCGCACCAGAATCGGGATATTGAACATGGTGAGCGCCACGGCACCGGAAATGATCGAGTACTTCCAACCGAAGTTCACGGAGAACACGAGGAAGCCGAACATGCCAACGACGATGGACGGCAGCGAGGACAGGGTCTCGATGGCCGTGCTCGCAATCGCGGTGATAGGGCCGTCCGGAGCGTACTCGGTGAGGAACACCGCGGCCCCAAGGCTCACCGGCACCGAGATCAGCAGCGTGATGACAAGCAGGTAGAAGGAGTCGAACAGCTGATAGGCAACGCCGCCGGCCGCGCCGTTGGAACGGCTCGGCTGCGTGAGGAAGCCCGGGGTCAGCAGGGTGGAGAAGCCCTCGTAGAGGATATAGGCCACCATCGACACGACGATGAGCATGACGAAGCACGCGATGCCGGTCAAAACGGCGGTGGCGATGCGGTCGCCGCGCTGGGCGCGCAGGATGTGGCCCTCGTCGATGGCGAGCGCGCGGGGTGCGCCGGAAGCAGGTGCCTGAGTGGTGGTGCGCTTATCAGCCACGGGACTTCGCCCCCTTCTTGCCGATCATGTGGATGATCAAGATAAAGATGAGCGACATGCCCATCAGCAACAGGCCAAGAGACCACAGCACGTCCTTCTGCACCGAGCCGTCGGCGTAGATCGCCATGCTGGTGGTGAGGGTCGTGGTAATGGTCGAGGCCGGAGACAGCAAAGACAGAGGCATGACCTCGGCACCACCGATAACCATGCGGACCGCGAGCGTCTCGCCGAAGGCACGCGTCATGCCGAGGATGACTGCGGTCATGAGGGAGGGCATCGCGGACTTGATCACGACGTGGCGAATGGTCTGCCAGCGCGTGTATCCGAGGGCGAGCGAACCCTGACGATAGCCATCGGGAACGGCGCGCAGGGCATCCATGGAAAGGGTGGTCACTGTCGGCAAGATCATGATGGCCAGCACGACGGCTCCGGGCAGGATGCCCATGCCGGTCTGCGTGCCGAAGATGGCCTTGCAGGCGGCGACGACCACGTGGAAGCCGATGAGGCCGAACACGACGGAGGGAATACCCACGAGCAGCTCGACGAGCGGCTGGAAGATCTTCTTGCCGAAGTCCGGGCGAATCTCGACCGCAAAGATCGCCGACCCGATGGCGATGGGCAGCGCGATGGCGGTCGACAGCAGCGTGACCGCGAACGACGTGACGATGAGCGGCAACGCCCCGGTCTGCGGCAGACCGGTCTCGGGATCTATGTTGGCAAGGCTCCAATCGGTCCCGGTGAAGAAGCCGACGAGGTCCACGCCGTCCTTGAAGAAGGTGGAGAGGCCCTTTTGCGCGACCATGACGATAAGCGCGAGGACCAGCAATGTCACGAGCGCGACGCACGCGCCCGTGACACCAAAACCGACCTTCTCAAGGTTGCGCTTGGGCATCTGTTTTGCCATGACGCACCTTTCGAAAGGATATGTGAAGAGGGTCTTACTTCTCGGTGACGACGCCGTTCGCGTCCTTCACCACGGCCATCTTGGAGACCGGGATGAAGCCCTGCTCGGCAACGAGCTCGCCCTGGACGTCATCGGAGAGCATGTACTCGAGGAAAGCCTTGGTGGCGTCATCGGCGTCCTTGGCGCAGTACATGTGCTCGGTGGCCCAAATCGGGAAGGAGTTGTCGAGGACGTTCTCGCTCGCGGGCTCCACGCCGCCGACCTTGATGGCGGTGAACTTGGAGTCATCGAAGTGGGAGAAGTCGATGTAGGAGATGGCGTTGTCGGTGGAGCCCATCAGGGTCTGGACGTCGCCGGACTTGTCCTGCTCGGGCTGGGCGGGCTTGTAGGTGTTCTTCTCCTCGCCGAAGACGGCGGCCTCGAAGGTGGCGCGGGTGCCGGAGCCCTCCTTGCGGTTGACGACGACGATCTCGGCGTCCTCGCCACCGACCTCGCTCCAGTTGGTGATGGTGCCGCCGAAGATGCCCTTGAGCTGCTCGAGGGTCAGGTCATCGACGGTGACGTTCTTGGAGACAATCGGGCCCATACCCACGACGGCGACCTCATGGTCGACGAGCTTGGCGGCGGCATCGGCGTCGAGCTTGGTCTCGGCGAAGACATCGGAGTTGCCGATGGTCACGGTGCCGGAGGACACGGCGGTGAGACCGGCGCCGGAACCGTTACCGGAGCCGGAGATGACGCAGTCGGGGTTCTCGTTCATGAACTGCTCGGCCGCAGCCTCGACGAGGGCCTGGAAGGAGGAGGCGCCGTCGTAGGTGACCTCGCCCACGACGCCCGCGGCAGCGTCGGCGGAACCAGCAGCAGGGGCCTCAGAGCCACCGCAGCCAGCCAGGCCGAGACCGGCCACGGCGGGGGCAACGCCGGCAAAGCCGGGGGAGATGTAAGCCGAGCAGGAATAATCGAACATGGTTCTCCCTTCGAGAGCAACATCGGCGTGATTTCGCGCCGGACGGAAAAACTGGGGTCCATCTTCATCCCCATGAGGCGTGTTCGGGCCCCATCCGTCGTACGGCAAGCACGATACCGCGCGCTCGCCGCCCATCTCCCCTCGTTCGCCGTCTCTTACGGCACTCTGACCGAGCATTACCACGTGCTTTGACCCGCCTTACAAGCGGCTTACATCACATGGAATGTCTTTCGATTTGACCCAATTGGGCACCTCTAATTCCCATGTGCCCAACGTCCCTTCCATTCGACCAGCGCCATACGCAAGTCCCCGCATCGCCCTGATAGCCTGCTTTTCCAGTCACGGCACTAGAAGGCAAAATATCTCCTCTCGCGGAATGCTCTGTCGTATTTCGGCTTGAAATAAGCCTCCCATTACCCGGACAGTAGTTTTCTGTCCAAGAAATGGGAGGCAGTCCAAGGTCAATAACCCATTTTGTTCGGTGGTCTAAAACCTTAGGCTCTTAATCACTCCAGGAGGCACTCATATGTAACGACAAAGCTCTCCCCCGTCATCAAATTACTGAGCAAAGCTCCGGTAGCAGCTCCATAAATATCCCGCTGAGGATCGAAGGGGACGAAGCCCCAATTCGTTTCAATCATTTTCTGCTTTCCATTAAACAGCTCCTGAATCGTTTCCCCAGCTTGGGATAGCGCGCACCAGGAATTTGAAAAACTGACAAGAGGGTTCTTCTGCGCCAATTGGAACTCTCCGAACTCTATTCGAACTGCCTCTTTGCCGTTCTCCCATGAAACACCCAAGCGAATCCGATAGATTAAATCAGATGTATCATCGCTCTCTTTTACAATTTCAGAGAACTGACCCTTTGCAATATCTTCCAAACTTAGACCGCCCGTCACAACAATGCCGCACTCCGCGCGCGATTGATTGGCGCCATAGGAAAAAAGGTTCAATCCTCCAGCTTCCATCTCGGGAACGAATGTCCTGCACTCACTTGCAATCTCTTTCCCATCAGCCACATCACAGATTCTTGCAGAAAGAGCAACCCTTGGATGTTCGGCCAAAGCACGGGCTCCCGCACCGTTAACGCCACCCTTCATGACACATGACGCCACCGATGGTACGATAAGGGCAGCATTAACAAACTGTCGCCTATTGATTAGAACGTTTTTCATAATTACCTCCTCAGAATTTGGAGAACAACCTCAGGGAAGCACATACCTTGGAGTATTGAAATCCTTTGGAAGATCGTGTTCCTCTATGTAATCCTGACTCACCCCAGGCCCATTAGGGTTAAATCTATAATAATTAGCCCGCCAAATATGCCAGGCAACGAAGATCGCGATGCACATGACAAGCAGCAACACGGCGGTTCGACAACCACGCTTCATTGCAATCCTAACCCTTGTAGCAAAAAACCCCAGAATGAAAACGGTATGGGGAAACATCGTATGGAAGGATTTCCAATTCAGCATCCCATCCATCGCACACCATCAGAGCGTTATAGTTCGCGCCGGTATAGTCGTTTTTCAAAGTAAGGTATCCGACAACCGCCATTGCATGACCATTGCCATTCGACTTTAGATTTGCAGCAAATTCCGACATTTGCTTGTCGTCGACAGCCTGTTTAAAAGATGACCATCCAGGAAATTCTTTGTATGTTGCCCGCACAGACATTCCCCTGCGCTTGCAAAACTCTGTTACGGCTGTCGGCACGTTTTTGGCGTATGTCGTACCGTAAACTACCTTTTCCGTAGTGGAAGAGATCTCGGTATCCGACAGGTCCCACAACTCGATATATTGAGATTTGATATTGCTGAGGCCGCCCATGTCGACATAATAGCTACACATTGTATACATAGATGACACTTCGCAGGCATAGCGACCGGTATTCACTTCCACAAACAATTGCGTTGGATTGGAATAGCCAGACAAGGCGTTGGCGGAAGTGACCTTATATCCCTGCTTGTACAATGTGGCGTGATCTGTAAACACCTCATCAAAACTAGTAGGATCTGATGAACGCGAAGAACGATCGCTTGAAGCACTCCACGCATCGGTCACCTCAGGCAGAGAGACCGATTCGCCGGAATCAACTATAACGCCAGACCCACTCGAATCAACTAGCGCATAAGAAAGGGCATCAACCGCAACTAAACGCAATTCATCGTTGTCGGAATAGCACGAGGGCAAACCGGAAAGAAAACTAGCTCCTTCGCTGTAGGAGAACTTTGCAATACACCAGTCGCGGGAAAAATCGTAAACAACGTACCCGTGAGGATGCCCATCATGCAGGGCGTTCACAACATAACCGGTCGCATACCCATCAGGACCATACAGCTTTATTGCTTCGGAAGCAACGACATTGACGGGGAAGACGTCATTAAAAAATTGCTGCGCAAGTCCAGTTGCATCTTCAGAGGTAACTTCAACCGCATCACTAGGAAGTTCACTCGCTTCCATAGACGCCGGCAACCCAAAGAGCATCAGAATAAGCAGCATCAAAGTCAAAGCGAGTTTTCGTAAAGCACAAATATGCATAATGCCTCCAACAATCGAGCCATTCTGCTGCGCGCAACTTGATTTAGCACGTTATCAAATTCGATGCGGTTCGAGGATAGGACTTCAATCAAATCGGCAAGCGGTGTAAATCTTCGGCTCAACAGCTCTCAGCATGACCCATAGGGGCAAATACCGATTCTCTCAGCCGAAAGCGGCCCCGAAACTCAATCAGCGCGCCATCGTGCAACCAGTGAGGACCTAACACCATCTCTCAATTATTAAGAAGACGGCGCGCCACAAATTACAGCCCCATCCCCCAAGGGGCACCCCACGAGTGTCCTACATATGAAAAGGCGGCGTCACGTTCGACCGTGACACCGCCTTCACTTGGGCGCTAGCGCTTCTTTTTCGGGCGCTTCTTCTTGGCAGGCTGACCCGCCTTCTTGGCGCTCGGAGCATCGTGGCGCTTGCGGTACAGATGCCCGCCGAACACCATCGACACGACGATAATGGCGATATAGAAGAGCTGCTCCCAGATATTCGGGGCCTCCATGCTAGAACTCCAATTCGTTCAAGCGTACGAGCGCGATGATGTACATCTTGAGGGCGTCTCGCAGGAGCTGCTCGTTGGCGGCCTCGTTCGGGCCATGCATGCTGCCCGCCCATGCGGGGAGCTCCAGGCCGTTGTCCTCGGGACCAAACGAGACGGCGCTCTTGAAGTTGCGCGCATAGGTACCGCCGCCCATGGAGAAGGGCTCTGCGGGCTTGCCCGTGACCTCACGGTACGTGTTGAGCAAGGCGCGAACCGCCGGGCTGTCAGCGGAGACACTGAAGGGCTCCTTGGCGCGACCCGCGATAAACTCCGTGCCAAAGCGCGACGCATGGGCTCCGCAGATCATGGTCATCTCATCGGAGGTGGTGGAGTCGGGATAACGGACGTCGATGGTCTGAAGGATGTGACCGTCCGCGACCTCGATCGTACCCGCGTTGCAGGTGAGGGCGCCGAAGGCATCGCTCTCGGCGGCGATGCCGAGCCCCTCCCCCGCCGTGCCGTCATGCACCACGGAGAGCAGGTCCAAATAGGAGCGCTCCGCGGGGTCGAACAGGTCGGGCTGAGCGTCCATGACCTCGTGCAAGTAGCCCACCACGAGCGCGATGGCGTTGATCGTGCCCTCAGGAAGAGAGGCGTGTCCGCCGATACCCTGCGCGAAGATGCGCGTGCAGCCCTCGCCGGCATCCTCGAGCGTGATGCGATCCGCATTGGCCTGCGGAGCGGGAAGCTCGGACAGGGGCACGGCGATGATGCACTCGGACTGGCTGGGGATGGCGTTGGTCGCCTCGGCGCCGCTCCAAGAGCAAATGATGCCGTTCTCGATCTTCGCGCTCTTGAACGTGCCGCCAAAGCAGCCCTTCTCGGCATTGCACACGGGGAACTCGGCATCGGGGGTAAAGAGGAACAGCGGCTGCTCATGGCCGGCAAGGTAGTGCTTGACGTCGGTCATGCCCACCTCCTCGTCGCAGCCGAGCAGCGCACGGAACGTGTAGCGCGGGGTGATGCCCTCACGCAGGAAGAACGCACCAGCATAGAGCGACAGGACGGCAGGGCCCTTGTCGTCGATCACACCGCGGCCAAGCAGCCAGCCCTCACGACGCTCCATGGAAAACGGGTCCGTGCACCAACCGGGGCCGGCGGGGACCACGTCGACGTGCGCGATGGTGGCGATGTGCTTCTCACGCTCGCCCGGTATATCAGCCATACCCACATACCCCGCATCGTCACTCACCTGATAGCCCAGGCGCCCGGCGAGAGACAGGGCGCAATCGAGCGCGTCACGCACGGATCGGCCGAACGGAGCGCCCGGTTCGGCCGCCGAGGCGTCGGCGACGGACGGATATGCCACCAGGGAGGCGATGTCGGAAACGACATCCTCCCAGACTTCATCGACGTATTTCTCAACGCTCTCCATCACATCCGCGCGCATGGGCGCTCCCTTCCCTCAGGTTATTCAGCAATGAGTAATTATGCCCAATAACTCAGGCGGCAGGCGATGGCGCGGACAAATGACCGATCCAAATACCGCCAACGGCAAGCTGCACCGGCTACCACACGCCCAAAACGCGACCCACTTCGAGCATGTCCTTGCATACGGCGACCGCGCCAGCCTCCTCGAGCTCGCCAGGGACAGCGGCGCCCGAATAGATGCCGATACAGGGAATCCCGAGCTCGGCGGCACCCCGCACGTCATACGTGCGGTCCCCCACCATCACGGCGTCGGCACTAGTCGCACCCAGGGCATCGAGCGCCGCGGCGATTGAATCCGCCTTGGTCTCGCGAAAACCGGGGATGCGCCCCGCAACGGCTTCGAATTGCGTGACGCCGAGGGAATCGAGCAACTTGCACGTCGGCGCCTCGACGCGCGACGTCGCCACAGCCAAACGCTTTCCGGTGGCAGTCAGCGCATCGAGAAGGTCGGCGGTATGCGGGAAAAGCGGGATATCCGCCGGAGTGACCGTGCGCTCAAACAGCGTGCGATACTCGGCGGCAACAACCTGCGTCTCTTGCTCTCCCATGTCCGTGACGAGCTTGATCCCGATCTCAAGCGGCGGCCCAATCAAAGGCAGCATCTGCTCTTCGCTGAGCTCATACCCGTGATTCGAAAGGACCGTTCCCACCGCGCGCATAATGGCCGGCTGAGTATCGGCGACCGTGCCGTCAAAGTCGAACAGCACCACGGGCCTCTCGTGTATCGGCAAGCCGTCGAATTCATGCATGGGCTCCACTCGCACCTTTCCATACTTCCTTTTCTTTATGAAAAAGACCCCGGCGGACACATGCCCGTCGGGGTCTGCAGCGAACCTAGGGTTCAAAGGCGATATGCCGGAGATTTACTCGGCGTCCTCGGCCTTCTCCTCACCCTCGAGCGGGGTGACCTCGATCTCGATGCCGAGAGTCTCGGCAGCGGACTTCATGGACAGGGAGATGCGACGACGGTCGAGGTCGATCTCCATGACCTTGACCTGGACCTTGGAGCCCACAGCGGTAACCTGGGCAGGCTGGTCCACGTGCTTGTTGGCCATCTCGGAGATGTGCACGAGACCCTCGATGCCGTCACCGAGGTCGACGAACGCGCCAAAGGGCACGAGCTTGGTAACGGTGCCCTCGACGATGGCGCCCACGGGGTACTTCTTGACCAGGGCACGCCACGGATCCTCGGTGGTCTGCTTGAGACCGAGGGAGATGCGCTCGCGGTTCAGATCGACGTCGAGCACCTCGACCTCGACCTCCTGGCCGACCTTGACGACCTCGGAGGGGTGGTTGACGTGGTTCCAAGAAAGCTCGGAGATGTGGATGAGGCCGTCGATGCCGCCCAGATCCACGAAGGCGCCGAAGTCCACGATGGAGGAAACGGTGCCCTTGAGGCGCATGCCGCTCTTGAGCTTGGAGAGGATCTCGGAGCGCTCGGCCTTGCGGGACTCCTCGAGGACAACGCGGCGGGAGAGCACGACGTTGTTGCGGTTGCGATCCATCTCGATGACGCGAGCCTCGATGCGGGTGCCGAGGTAGGAGGTGAGATCCTTCACGCGGCGAAGGTCAACGAGGGAGGCGGGCAGGAAGCCGCGCAGGCCGATGTCGAGGATAAGACCGCCCTTGACGACCTCGATAACCTCGCCCTCGACGTTCTCGCCGGCGTTGAACTTCTCCTCGATGCGGTTCCAGGCACGCTCGTACTCGGCGCGCTTCTTGGAGAGAACCAGACGACCGTCCTTGTCCTCCTTCTGGAGCACGAGCGCCTCGATGGAGTCGCCCAGCGCCACGAGGTCGGCGGGGTTGGCATCCTTGCGGATGGAGAGCTCGCGGACGGGAATGACGCCCTCGGACTTGAAGCCGATGTCGACGAGGACCTCGTCGCGCTCGATCTTCACAACGGTGCCGTTAACCAGGTCGCCCTCATCGAAATCGGTGATGGAGTTGTCGATGAGGTTGTTCATCTCCTCGGTATCGACGTCGTCGAGGGAGAAGATGGACGAGTTCTGAATCTCACTCAAAGGTGGACCCCTTTCGAACTACGGGGCCCCGATTACCTGACCTGCAGATGGTTGCTTGCAAAGAGCGGACGAGCCGCCAGCGCGCGCGCACCGTTTGGAACAATCTCGGGGGCCGACAGATACTGACGTGAACTATAAACATTCACGGTTCATTAGAGTACGTTGAATCCCCATCTATTTCAAGCATAAAGTGCGATTTTTTCGTCTTTGGCGGCAAACCGCCCGGGAATCGACGCGCACAATTTCAAACCCTCACGTAAAATGGCGTTGTTAAAACGTTTTGCGCCTGGGAGCCCCTGTGTCCACAATTCAAGAAGTAGCCAAGCGAGCCGGCGTATCCGCAGGAACTGTCTCGCGTTATCTCAACGGCCATCAACTTAAGGCCGCGAATCAAGACCGCGTAGAAGCGGCAATCCGCGACCTTGGCTACCGCAGCAACTATCTAGCCCGAAGCCTGCGCTCCAATCGGAGCATGTCGATCGGTCTTCTCATCAACAATATGCTCAACCACTTTGCGGTCAGCGTTGTCGCGCAGGTGGAGCGTCAAATGGAACTTAACGACTACAATATCATCCTCAGCGGCTTTCGCAAGGAACAAGATATTTTCGTTCATAAACTCGCGAACCTCATCGATCGACGCGTGGATGGACTCATCCTCTTCGAACCGATTGAGGACGACCGAGCACGTAAACTCATCGAGCAGAGCGGCATTCCCACACTTTCCATTTCAAACCCCCTCCCCTATGCATGTGTCGACAACATGCTTGCATCCGCGCGCAAAAGCTGTCGTAAGGTCACACGCCACATGATCGATATGGGGCACACGCGCATTGGCATTCTCGCCGCTTCGCAGGAAGAATATGTCTCACGTGAACGCCTCGCCGGCGTACTTGAGGCATTTGATGACGCAGGGCTACCTCGGAATAAAGCCGTTGTTCGCATTGGAGACTACTCACGCGAGTGCGGCTATCGCGACATGATGCACCTCTTAAACGAGGACCATGTCGACTGCGTGTTCGCTCTCAACTACGGCAGGGGCCAAGGCGCACAGCAGGCGCTAAGCGAACTTGGCTTGCGCATCGGCCAGGACGTCTCTTTCGCCTGTTACGACTATCTCGACACTAAAACCTATTTTCACCCCAGCATTACCACAGTGTGCCCGCCGTCACTCGAGATCGGGACCAAGGCGGCGCAAGAGATTCTCTCCATGATCAAAGAGGGGCGCTTGGGTACAGGGCGCACGACCTACACGGATGAAGATATAGCCTGGCTGCCTTCCATCATTGAGCTGAACAAAGAATAGAGCGTAGGCCCAAAATCGATAGCCCGTCACTTCTCACGATGGCCATCGGTAGGAAGCCGACGCCACACAGCAAGG
>OAUC01000420.1_pt1 | contig 26407 bp, 10 predicted proteins | sample 1495091 | NCBI WGS metagenome assembly OAUC01 (sample SAMEA2579997, study PRJEB22360) | human gut metagenome | biome: human gut; feature: human-associated habitat; material: faeces | place: Denmark | collected 2008/2010
CTTCCTCTTTCTGCCCCCGCCCCCCCCCCCCGGTACCACCCCCTGCCATTAAAAGGTGGTATCGGCTGAGCCTGTCTTCGGGGCGGTTGCCGGGGGAGCTTGTTTAGGTATTCGTTTGGGCACTCGTCTGCGTATCATGCTGCATGGTATGTACCGTGAAGAGAGTGAATGAGGAAACCACATACATGTCTGATAGAAGTGGGCAGAACGATACGGACAACAGTTTCGCCGGCATCTCGTTTGAAGGGGTGAATGCCGTGCCGCCGCAGTCTGGTGAGAACGGCGATACGATCAATCTCGCCGACGTGGCCGATGTGTCCGAACAGGACGACGTGTCCAACGCCGCCACCGAGACCATGCCGCCGTTGAATTTCGCATCGGACCAGACCCAGCCGTTCCAGTCATTCCCGACGGCCGGTGCCGCCGAAACCACGCCTGCCGGAACTGTCCCCAACGGAGCTGTTCCCACTGGTGCCATTCCTACCGGTGACATGCCCTCATCCACGCCCGCTCCCGCCATTCCCGTGCTCACCATGCCGGTCGAAGGAGAAGCCGTCGTGGCCAAGAAACGCAAACTGCCGCTGATCATCACCGGAATCGTGCTCGCCGTACTGGTGGTCGCCGCGATCGCCGGCTTCTTCACCGCACGCTGGTACTTCCAAGACAAGGCCGCGCCGGGCGTGACCTTCGGCGGAACCAGTGTGGCCGGACAGACCGCCGACCAGCTGAAAAACACGGTGACGGCCGCCGTGAAGAACACCACCGTGAACATCAAGGACGGCAACGGCAACAACGCTTCCGGCAGCCTGAGCGACCTCGGCGTGAGCTACAACGTCGACAAGACGGTCACGGAACTGCTCGCCGCCAAGCACCAGACCAACGGCGCACTCGAATACATCAACGAAGTCAACCCGTTCGTCAAGAAGAACGTGCCGCTGAACGCCAAGTCCAACAAGCTGGCCCTCAGGACGTTCGTCACCGACAAATTCGTGCAGGACACCGACCGCGCGGTACCGTCCACCGCATCGTACGATGCCAACGCGCGCGCCTTCGTCGCAGTGGAAGGCCGCGGCGGCAGGTCCCCGAAGGTGGACAACGTGATCGACACGGTCGCCAAAGCCATCGCGAACCCGGGGCACAGCGGCAGCGTGACGATCACGTACGAAACCATCGACGTGCCGGTCGCACTGCCTGAAGCCCAAAACGTGGCCGACCAGGCAAACGCGCGACTGAATGCGCCGATTGTGCTGGACAACGGACAAGGCAAGACCTTCCAGATTCCAGCCGAAGTCGTGGCCTCATGGCTGAAAACCGACGCCGACCTCGAACACGGCACGCTTTCGCTGTCCTACGATGACAACGCCATCACCAACTACGTGCAGCAGCAGGTCCCAGCCCAGCTCAACCAGGACGCGGTCGACCAGGAAGACGCCGTCGACAACAGCGGCAAAGTGCTGGCCACCATCGTCAAAGGCGTGAACGGCGTGAAGGTCAAGAACATGGAGGCGCTCGCACCGAAGATCGGCGAAGCGCTCAAAAACGGCCAAGGCGCCACCATTCCGGTGGACGGCGACGTGCAGAACTTCAAAACCGTGCAGAAGAAGAGCGAATACCGCATCGTGGTGGACCGTACCGCGCAAACCGCCACCGTGTATCACAACGACGAGGCCGTCAAGACCTTCCCGGTGTGCACGGGCACCACCGGCAAGCACGAAACCGACCTGGGCACCTTCTACATCTACCTCAAGTATCAGATCCAGGACATGACCGGCCTGAACGACGACGGCTCGCGCTACCTGTCCAAGGGTGTGAAGTGGGTAAGCTACTTCTACGGCGGCGAAGGCTTCCACACGGCAAGCTGGAACAATTACGGCATCGCCCACGGCGACCCGGCGCACTACGGCTCCCACGGCTGCGTGAACATGTACGAAGCCGATTCCAAGTGGATCTACGACAACTGCCCGGAAGGCACCATCGTGCAGGTAGTCGGCGCCATGCCATCCGGACCGGTACGCTGACCCGTTACGCGTGGCGCGGGTGCGCGGCGTTCGCATACGCCGTACAATGGGCGGCATGAGCGAAGCAAACGATAGCAAAGTGAACCTCGACGTGCCCGAGCACCTCGAATACTCCGACGAGCACGTGTGGGTGGATTCCTCCGTTGAACCCGCCATGGTGGGCGTTACCGAATACGCCACTGAACAGTTCGGCGAACTCGTGTACATCGATTTGCCTGAAGTCGGTACGCAGGTCGAAGCTGGCGACGAAGTGGCGGAATTCGAATCCTCCAAGGCGGTCACCGCGCTGGTCTCGCCGGTGGCTGGCACCATCCGCTACGTCAACAACGAGGCTGCGGACGATCCGAGCATTGTGACGGACGATCCGTACGGCGAGGGCTGGATTTTCAAGATCGAGCTTGAGGATGACGAGCCTGACCTGCTTAGCACTGACGAGTATGCCAAGATTGTGGCTGATTGAATAGCACGGACGTCTAGTTTTAATTACGGCTGCGGCCGGCGGGCGCGATGCGCGGCACACTCAAGGCCGTTCGGCCGGGCTTACGGTCGCGCATCGCACCCGCCGGCCGCAGCCTTTTTATGGGAAGTGCCTTGCGGGGCCCTGAAAGTTCCCTGATTTTCTCGGTGGCGTTACTGTTTGTTCGAACGCGACCCCTATAGTGGGCATATGAGTGAAATTCAGCCGTTGCCGCAGTTCCCGCCGCAGCGTGCGCCGCAGCATGACCAGCAGCGCGAACAGCAGCGTATGGGGGAGCGGATGGACGATTCTTGCGATGACATGCCCACCGTGCCGATTCCGGCACGCAAGGTGGTCACCACCTTCGACGCGGCCTCCAGACATGAGCGTCTTGAAGTCAAACCGCCGCTGACCAGGCTGTTCCGCCGCACGATCACCAAAGCATTCAGTGTCTGGCTGAAATTCTCGACCGCATTGGTACGGTCGCTCGACTGGTATCCACGTGTCGAACCCTACGTCGGCTACGGCACCGAACACTACTCCCGACTGATCTGCCGTACCGTATACGGCCCGTTCAAACGGCAGGCCGGCCGCCTGATTCGCGGCATCCGTGGCATGCTGATGGTGCCGTCCCCGCATACCAAAGTGCGGATCGCCATCGATGACGTGCCCATCGAAACAGTGCAGGTGGGTGCGTCGGAAGTATACGACGCGATTGACAGCAATCCTGATATTTCCAGCGAATTCGCGGCATCCGACGATGCCGGCTACCTCGACCTCGTCGCCGAGCATTCGCTCGAACCGGGCATCCACAACGTCTCGTACAAAGTGCGCAGCCGCAAGCCGGTCAACGCCAACCTTTTCACCATTCCCAGCGGCACCAAAGTGGGCGTGATCTCCGACGTGGACGACACCATCATGGTCACGCAGGCGCCGCGTCTGATGAAGGCCGCCTACAATCTGCTGCTGCTTAATCCGCGCAAAAAAGTGCCGGTGGCCAGTATGAACCTGCTGTTCAACCGCATCGCGGACATGTTCCCGGACGCGCCGTTCTTCTACCTGTCCACTTCGCCATGGAATGTGGAAAGCTCGATCCGCCATTTCATTACGAACCACGGTTTTCCGGAAGGTCCGCTGCTGCTGCGCGACCTTGACCCGAGGCCGAAAACCTTCATTCCGTCGGGCGTGCAGCACAAGCTTGAATACGCCGAACAGCTCATGGCCGATTTTCCCGATATGAAGTTCATTCTGATCGGCGACGACGGGCAGAAGGATCCGACCACATACGCCACAATCGCACGCCGCTACCCGGGACGTGTGCTGGCGATCGGCATCCGGCAGCTGTCCCCGCGCGAAGTGACCGGCAATTTCGGTTCCGTCGCCGGGCGCGTGGCCACGCAGCCGATGCCGGTCACCGACGTGCCGGTATTCACGGGAACGACCGGATCGAACATCATGAAAACCATGCTGCCGTACCTGCGCGCCGCGCAAAACGGCGACTGACGGCCGACACAAGTTTGGGTGGGTCGTCAGTATAATCGCGTGCATGAGTGAATTTCGGGGTATGGAAAACACCATGAACGTGAAGGAAGCGACGAACGCGCACGACGAACACCAGAATGGACTGGCGGTGCCGGAAGCGAAGCGGGTGCCAAAGGAGCGCACCTTCCACGGCGATACGTTCATCGATAACTACGAATGGCTGCGGGACAAGCAATCGCAGGATGTACGCGACTACGTGGCGGCACAGAACCGCTATTGCGAACAGCGTATGGCACCGCTCAAATCACTACGGAAGACGCTGTTCGAGGAATTCAGGTCGCATGTGCAGGAAACCGACATGTCCGTGCCGACGCGCATGGATGGCTACTGGTACTTCACCCGCACCAAGCAGGGCGAACAGTATGCCGTGCAATGCCGGGTGCCGATTCGCGGCGCGGACGATTGGGATCCGCCGACGGTGGAGGCCGGCGTGCCGCTCGACGGCGAACAGGTGGTGTTCGATACGAACGTCGAAGCGGAAGGCCATGATTTCTTCCGCATCGGCGGCATGGACATTTCCAAGGACGGCCGCTGGATGCTGTACGGCACCGACACGACTGGCGACGAACGCTACGATTTCCGCATCCGCGATCTTGAGACCGGCGACGAGCTGGAGGAGCGGTTCGAAGGCATCGGCGGAGCCTGCTTCACGCCGGACGCGCAATGGGTGTTCTATGTGCTGTTGGACGACGCGTGGCGTCCATACGCGGTGATGCGCCACCGCGTCGGCACCCCCGTGACCGATGACGTGGAGGTGTACCGCGAGGCGGATGAACGCTTCTGGGTGGGCATCGGACTGTCCTTCGACGAACGGAACATCGTGATCGGCACCGGGTCGAAAACCACCACCGAGGTGCTGATGCTGCCGGTGGACACCCCAGAGGGCTCGTTCCGGGCGTTCATTCCGCGCGAAACCGACGTGGAATACGATGTGAGCTTCGCCTGCTTCGAAGGCGCGGGGGAGCATGGCGAGGATATTCCGCTCGCCGTGGTGTACCACAACGCGTTGAATCCGAATTTCGAGATCGATGTGATCGATATGCGGACGCACGAGCCTCCATACCGGCTGGGCGAAGGCGTGCGCGTGGCGGTCGGATCGCCCTACGGTTGCGAGCATGGCGACGACGTGGACCCCGGCGCCTCCTCCATGCCGATCGGCACACCATACTCAAATCCCTGCAATCCCGCCATTCTGCAGGGTGCGCACGGCCTGGGCATCGAGGGTATCTCGATCCATCGGCATTTCGTCGCATTGCAATACCGCGCGGAAAGCCTGCCGCACATCGCGGTGATGACGAAACGGGCCGCCGCCGAGGATTTCCTGGCCGGCCGGCCATGGCGGTTCACCGAACTGGTGCCGCACGCGCTGGAGGACGATTGGGACGTCGACGAATCCGTGGACGAGATCAACGAGGAACGCGCCGAGATCTGGGGCAAACTGGACGCGGCCGCCGCCGCGCAAGGCAAGGGATCGGCCGTGCATGGCGTCTCGCGTCGGGCGATGACGTCGTCGGACGGCGCCACCGCCGACCGCATGCCGGGGGAGACGCGCCGCCTGTATTCGATCGGCGTGGGTGGCAACCCCTCGTATGACGCGCCGCGCATGCGCTACTCGTTCGCCAGCTACACGCGCCCCGGCGAACTGCACGATTACGATCCGGACACCGGCGAGGACCGTCTGCTCAAACGCGCCACCGTGCTGGGTGGTTTCGATCCGCGCGACTACATGGAACGCCGGGTGTGGGTTACCGCCCGCGATGGCGAGCGCATTCCTGTTTCCTTGGTGTGGCGCAGGGATGTGCCCGCGTGTGATTCGGCGATGTTCGTTACCGGGTATGGCGCGTATGAGATCAGTTCGGATCCGGGATTCTCGGTGTCTCGCATCAGCATGCTTGATCGTGGTGTGCTTTATGCGGTGCCGCACATTCGCGGCGGCGGTGAGATGGGTCGTGCCTGGTATGAGCAGGGGCATTTGCTCAATAAGAAGCATTCGTTTGAGGATTTCGTTGATGCCGTGCGTGCGTTGCAGCGTGCCGGTTTGGCGTCGCCTGCTCGCACGGTGGCCGATGGCGGTTCCGCCGGTGGCCTGTTGATGGGTGCCGTGGCGAATATGGCTCCCGAATGTTTCGCGGGCGTTGAGGCGGATGTGCCTTTTGTGGATGCGTTGACGTCGATTCTTGATCCGTCGTTGCCGTTGACGGTTACGGAGTGGGATGAGTGGGGCGATCCGCTGCATAATGCGGACGTGTACAGGTATATGAAGGAATATACGCCGTATGAGAATGCGCCGTCTGATGCAAATGATGCGCGGGTTGCGGTTTTTCCCAAGATTTTCATTACCACGTCGATGAATGACACTCGTGTGCTGTATGTGGAGCCGATGAAATGGTTGGCCCGACTGCAGCGTGCGGGCGTGGATGCCGTGGCGAAGATTGAGGTTGAGGCTGGTCATGGGGGTACGTCTGGAAGGTACAAGCAGTGGGAGGAGATCTCCTATGAGAATGCTTGGTGTCTTTCGATGATGGGTATCACGCATTGATCCGGTTTGTGGGACCTTTCATGTTCGGATGAGGTCGGTTTCGGAACGGTCTGTTGTTATGTGACGGGGTGCACCGTATGACGCACCCCGTTTTGCAAACGCTTCCATTTGCAGTTTGTTTCATGAAACATTGAAACAGCTCGGGTGATTGTTTTCGGCGTTTCTTGCATAATCCTCCGATTTAGGGGTGTTCCGTCAAACGTTTTTTCCAACTTTTGACGGCATGTTAAACCTTTTATAAGGTCATGCTTGCACCTGTTTTCAGAGTGTTTCATTGTCTGTGTGGGGTGGTCTAGTAGGGTCCAGAGAAATAGCAGGTTTACGGGTAAAACCGACTAGATTGCATTGCGACCAGGGGGAAGAATGGCAGGCATGCATAAAGCCGTAAGTGAGCGGCATGGAATGACAACGATTGCCGCGTTGGTGGCAATCGTTGCGATGATCTTCGCAAGTGTGATCGCAGCGCCGCAACGCGCGTATGCTGAGGAATACAATATCAGCGATCTCGGTTGGGTTGACAAGGACGACACCTCCTTCGAAATCAGTTCCGACGGAGGCAAGACGTGGAAGCCGTACATTTCCGGCATGCAAGTCAACTACGGTGATCAGATCCGCACCGAACTGCATTGGAAAGTGCCGAACGACGTCAAAATCAACGAGGGCGACACCTTCGTCTACGACCTTCCCAGCAATCTGGAATACAAATCGAACGAGAAATACCCGATCTACAACGGTGGCGACGTGGTCGGCTACTACACCATCGACGGCGACAAAATGGTGGCCACCTACACCCGCGGCGAATCGGCGGGGTCCAACATCGAAGCGTTCGTGACCACTGACGGAACCATCACCTCGAACAAAACCGGTGGTTCGGCTGGCGGCGATACCAGCTTTACCTTCCCCGGATATGGCACCATCACCGTGAACGTGGAGGGCAAACACAGCGTCAACGTGGTCAAACGCCCGGCAATCTCCACTTCCGACGCATCCACCTACGATTTCGTTTTGGAAGTGACCTCTACAGGCACGAACACCGGCGTGACCATGGACGACACCATGGGCGGCCTGCTGACCTTCGTGGACGGATCCGTGCACATCTACACCGACGCCGACTGCAAGAACGAATACACGGGCGCATGGCAATCCTCCAAAACCGACGACCATAATTTCAACGTCACCATCGGCTCCATGGGCGACGGTGAGAAACTATACGTGCGCTACTCGGTGAACGCCGACAAAGACAGCGTCATCAAGGCATGCCGCGAGGCCGGCAATTGCAGCAATGTCACCGAAAACAAAAACAAGGTGACCTACTCCAGCAACGAAGACGTCAACAAGAAGGAAACCAGCAACTCCATCTGGTTCAACTACAGCGACTGGTATGTGAACAAAAGCGCAACCGCAGCAAAAGACGAAAATGGCACGCAAGGCTTCACTTGGAACATCACCATCGGCGCTGGCGAAGGCCAATCCGTCGACGGAGCCACCGTCAAAGATCTGCTCGACAAGAACAACCTCAAGGAACCGACCGGAGATCTGGTGCTCAGCTGCTACAACAGCGGCGACTGGAAATCCGTGTGTCCGACCGGCTCGCCCGGCGCATATACGGACGACGACCCGTACAATCCGCAGCATTACATCAAACTTAGCTGGAGCGATCTCGTAGCAGGCACCGTGACCCTGCCCTCCGGCGGCTACGACCATTTCCAAATCCAGTATTGGACCGAAGCGAAAAACGTGCCGGTCGAAGGAAGCGGCGAACACCAGAAATACAAGAACGAAGTCACCGTAAAACCTCAGGATGGAACCGGCAAAACAGCCACGGCCGAACCTCAACTCGGCACGGACGCGGTCGAACTGAAGAAAACATGCACGTCGCCGGCATCCGAAGCGAAGAACCTGACGTGGGTGACCAGCATGAAAGCCTTGGAAGACCTCACCAACGCCGAACTGACCGACAAGCTGGATGTGGACGACAGCGGCAAGGATCTGGGATCCAAGCAAACCTTGGTGAAAGACAGCATTAAAGTGTACACCGACGCCGCCCTGACGCAGCAATACGCGGGCGGATACACGACAGAGGCCACCGATAGGGGATTCACTATCGTGTTCGCATCATTGCCCAAAGGCACTACGGTGTACGTGCAATACCAGTCCACCGTCAACGACGGTGTGACCGACGAAACCGTGTGGAACCGAGCTTCGGCATTGAACAAAACCTCCACGGCGAAACACCAGCATCGCGGCGACGTGCTCGGCAAGGAAGACGCCAACCAGTATTGGGACCAATACGGGTACGGCTACACCGCCAACTCCAAAGGCGTGATCCGCTGGCGCATCAAAGTGCATGACGTGATGTCGGACGCCGAAAACATCGTGGTGACCGATACGTTGCCCGTCCACACGCGGTACGACGCGAAATCGTTGAAGATCTTCGACGCTTCCAGCACCACAAAAATGCTGTCCGGAGTGAGCGCCAAAGACAACGGCGACGGCACGGTGACCTTCACCATAGCCAAGGGTACCCCGGCGTTCAGCCAGGCGAAGACCTCGGCTGGTGTGCTCATCGTGTATGAGACGAGCATCGACCCGATCACCGCACCTGATTGGGGAAATTATGAGAACAAGGCGCACATCGACATTGATGGCAGCGCCGGAGGCGACGCTTCCGCCACAGTGGGCGCGAGCAAGCCGAAACTTCTTGACAAAAACGGCAAATACGATGCCACGACCGCGCCGAACGTGAACTACACGGTCAAAGTCAACCCGAATGCGGACACGCTTAACAAAGGCAACAACCTCACTCTGACCGACACCATGGGTCAGGCACTCGACCTCAACGCCAACAGCGTGTCGATCATGGACTCCGACAATGGAACCGCCATCAACGGTGCAACATGGTCATACAATCCGCAGACCCGCGAACTAGTGTTCTCCATTCCCGACGCCCGTGCATGCACCATCACCTACACGGCCGCGGTGCAGCTCAAACCAGGCGAAAGCTTCGGATCGCTGGGCGGCAACAAAATCGTGCTCGCCGGGTATGAGAACAACGGCGGAACCTCGCAGAACACAATCACCGGAACCGTGCAGCAGAGCAAAGGCGGCATGAAATACGACCAGAGCACACTGCAGATCTACAAGTACGCGGATGGCGATCTCGGCAAGCCGGCGGGCAGCGCCACCTTCAAAGTGGAAAGCGTCACCGGATGCAACTTCGTGTCGTCTACGGCCGATGCCGACGGCACCTGCAATGGTACGGTTGGCAAAGAAATCACCAAGCAGCTGACCACAGGAGCATCCAACGGACTGTCCGACCGACTGCAGCTGGACTACGACACCGTATATAAGGTCACCGAGCTGACAGGTCCGGACGGCAAAGTGCCCGGCAGCACTGATTCGCAATACGAGAAATCCGCTCCGCTCTATGTGATATTCCCCGGACATGACGCGCAGACCGCTGCCGGTGCATACGACGGACGATACGACAACAAAACCGTTACCGTAGACGGGCAAAGCGGCAAATTGATCGTCGCCGTAGCCAAAGACAGCGACGGCAAGACGACCACATTGGGCAACTACCGTTGGAACTGCAGCAACGACCACAAAACGAAGTTCAAGGTGCAATTCACAAAGGTGGATGCGGCGAATGCCGGTGTACCCGTCGACGGTGCCACCATGCAGCTGACTCGTGTCGGATCGTCGCAGGTGGAATCCGATTGGACATGGACCACCTCCGGCAGCGAGACGAAAACGCTCGAACTCCTGCCCGGACGGTACAAGCTGACCGAAGCCAACGCACCGGACGGATACCAAGTCATGGATCCGATCATCATTCTGGTCGGCGAAGACGGCACCATCACCGTCGACGGCAAAAATGTGACCGGTAGCGACGGCATCGGTCACGTGCAGGCGGAGGACGCACCGAAAACCACGTCGTTGACTGTTACGAAAACATGGAACGACAATAACAACCAGGACGGCAAACGTGCATCCGTCACCTTCGATTTGTACCGCAAGACCGACGGCGATGCCGATTATACGAAAGTCGACGGGCAAAGCCGCATACTCAATCCCGACAAGAACGATAACGTGCAATGGACGGGACTGCCGGTGAAAGTCGACGGCAAAACCGCGGCCTACATGGCCGTCGAAACCACGACGCTGGGCGGGTACGACTCGCAATGCGCTGACGTGCAATACAACACCGACGGTTCGGCTGCCACCGAACAATGCACCAACACGCACACGCCCGAAACCACGTCGATCGGCGTTGAAAAAGCATGGGACGACGCCGACAACCAGGACCAGAAGCGCCCTGACAGCGTAACCGTGCATCTGTTGAAAAACGGAGAGGAAACCGATCAAAGCGTGACACTCGATGCGGTTGGAAACTGGCGGAACGACAGCGCGTTCACCAATCTGCCCGTCTACGAGGATGGCAAGAAGATCGTGTATACCATACGCGAAGATACGGTGAGCGGCTACACCACGCACATCACCGGCTCGCAAACCCAAGGTTTCGCCATCACCAACACGCACCACCCCGAAAACGAGGAGGTGTGGTTCTCCAAGCAGGACCTCAAGGGTACGGAGATCGCAGGTGCCACCATGCGCCTCACCGGTACGCTGAATGATGGCACCGAATTCAAAACGCAGACCTGGGTAAGTGAGCGGGATAAGTCGAAGAGCATCAAGCTCAAGCCCGGCACCTACACCTTGACCGAAACCAAGGCGCCGGATGGTTATCTGGTAGCGGATCCGGTCGAATTCAAAGTCGTGAGCGACGCCGTCACCGGCAAGCTCAGCGTGCAGATCAAGCAAACCGATGGCACATATGCCGACGTGCAGGACAATACCATCGTGATGACCGACCAGTACCGGACGCATCAGGTGACCGTCAATAAAAACAGTCTCACCAGTGGCATCACCAATATCGACGGCGCGCAGATGAGCATCACCGGCACCACCTTGGATGGCAAGGCGATCGACGAGATCACCTGGACCAGCAAAGGCGGCGAACCCGGCGAACTCACCCTGCTACCCGGCACCTACACCCTGCGTGAAAAGGTGGCGCCGGACGGCTATGAAACCGCGGATGACATCGTATTCAGCGTCGGGCTCGACGGCAGCGTGACCATCGACGGTAAGAAGCAGGATTCCAATACCGTCGTCATGAAAGACAAGCCGGGCAAAAGCGGCATCCTGTTCTCCAAAACCAAGGTCGGCGGCGGTGCCGAGCTGGCTGGAGCGGAATTCTCCATAACCGGCAAAACTTTCGAAGGCAAGACGATCGACGAGATCACCTGGACCAGCGGCGGCGGACTGCCGAAACAATTCCAGCTGCAGGACGGCGTCTACAAGCTCACCGAAACCAAGGCGCCGGTCGGGTATGAAAAGGCGAACGCGGTCAACTTCACCATTTCCCGCGGCGAAGCATACGTGGACGGCAAGCTGGTGGATGGCAACACCATCCGCGTCGAGGATCGCGTGGATACGACCATGGTGCGCGTGCGCAAAATCTGGTCCGACCATAACTATTCGGAGCGTCCGACATCGGTGACATTCCACCTGCTGCGCAACTCCAAGCAGCTGCAAGATGCGAAGTACACGCGGACGTTGGACAACAAGAACACCAGCGACTGGACGTACACGTGGACCGATCTGCCCCGATATGATGCGGACGGCAACAGGTACAACTACACGGTTGACGAGGAACTGACCCAAGAGCTCACAGGTAAGGAATACCGCGTTTCCGTGATCAAACGTCCGTACATCGACGGCGCCGAATTCACGGTATTGAACATTCGGGAGCCGGAAACGGCAAGCATCACGGTGAACAAAACGTGGAACGATCAGGATGACAACGATGGCAAACGGCCGAAGACGCTGACCTTCCATATTTGGGGAACCAGCAAACAGCCGAAGAGCGGCAGTACCGACGAAACGGAAGACGTGACCGAACAATTGGTGGTGCAAACCGTGCGAACCAACGGCAGCAACACGCAATCGTGGACGTTCGAAGGTCTTCCCAAGCAGAACCTGTACAACAATCCGTACACGTATACGGTAACCGAGGAATCCGTAGATGGCTATACGGCAAGCGACGTGACGCTCGCCGGCGGTACGGAAACACGCTGTGCGGTGACGAGCACGGTCAAATCCTGCGCGTTCGATGTGACCAACACGCATACGCCCGAAACCACGACATTGAGCGTGGACAAGACGTGGGATGACACTGATGCGCCCAGCAATGTGAAACGGCCGGGCGACAAGGCCACGATCTGGGTGCTTTCCAGCGTGTGGACCGATGCGAAGAACCAGACGCTGCCCGGATGGCCCTCACCGCAACACAACAGCGAGTGCAAGAACACCGGCGCGACGGATGGCACGAATCCATGGGGTGTGAGCTGCATGGTGCTGACCTCGGAGAACGCCAAAGCGACGCAGGCCACCACGGCCAACGTCAACGGGGCTGACGGAACAAGCGAAGCGACCACTTCGCAAGAGGTGAGCGCGAACACGTGGACCTACACCTTCACGAACCTGCCCAAATACTACAAGGGCAAGGAAATTCAGTATTCGGTGACCGAAGAGGCCGTGAAGAACTACACGCCGACGCTCACCGGAGGCAAAGTCGCTGCGGCTGACGGCGCCGAGGGCAAGGCCAACGAGTCGGGCGAATCCGACAAGGCGGATGAAACAAGCGAAAGCGGTCAGAATGCGGAATCCTGGGCGTACACGCTGACCAACACCTACACGCCGGGGCATACCAGCCACAGCGTGCATAAAGTGTGGAAGGACTACGGCGACAGCAGCAAACGTCCGAAAGCGGTATATGCGACGTTGTATGCGAACGGCCAATCCACCGGCAAGACGGTGGCGTTGAGCGACGGCAACAACTGGCAATACACGTTCACCGACCTAGATGAAAACAAGGTGTACACGGTGAAGGAAACCAACGAAAAGGGCGAAGCGATCAGCGGAGTGGACGGCTACTGCCAGCCGGTCATCAGCGATGACCGAAAAACCGGAATCTCCACCATCACCAACACCATCTCCATCGTGCTTCCCTCCACGGGCGGGCAACGATGGTGCTACGGCACACTTCTCGCGGTAGTGGCGCTCGGCATGATCGGCATGGGCTACGGCATCGCCAAACGTAACAAGACCAACAAGGAAGGAGACGCGCGATGAGGCGTCACGGAGCGAAACAGGGGAATCGGATGGATTACCGCATGGCCCGTCACGCGGCTGCACGACATACCGGCATGCGTTCGGTGCGCCGCATCGCGGCCGCGGCACTTGGCCTGGCGCTTTCCCTCGCGGGGCTCAGCGCGCAATCGGTGGCTTTTGGCAATGACGATCCGACCAATCCGGCAGCCACTGACGTGACCATGATCGCATTCCAGCAATCATGGAAGACGATTGGCGACGAATGCACGAAAACCTATGGTCCGGAAGGCGTGAAATACGTGCAGGTCTCCCCGCCGCAGGAATCCATCCAAGGCACGCAATGGTGGACCGTCTACCAGCCGGTCAGCTACAAACTCGACTCGCGTTTCGGTACGGAAGACGAGTTCAAAACCATGATCAGCCAATGCGACGCGGCTGGCGTGCAAATCGTGGCCGACATGGTGCTCAACCACACCACCGGACATGACGTGTCATGGGTTGACGACCAGTATGGCGTGGCCGGAACCGAATACAACGGATCATACGGACGATACCCGGGAATCGGCATCTACCAGTATGAGGAAAGCGGCAACAACCACCAATACGGCCTTCCCAGCGGCGACTTCCACACCTGCAAGTCGAACGTGTCAGACAACATCTCCGACTACACCAACGCCGACGAAGTGTGGAACTGCCGACTGTCGACCATGTGGGACATCAACACCGGCAGCGACCGCGTGCAAAACATCCAAGCCGAATACTTGGCGCACCTATGGGAAGACGGCGTACGCGGATTCCGCATCGACTCCGCAAAACATATGGATCCCAACGACATCGCATCCATCAAACGCAAGTTCATGACCAAAGCGGGCATTACGGACGAACAAAGCTTCCCATGGTCGCAGGAAGTCATCTACCATAATGGAGAATCCGAAAAATTCGCGCCGGAACGATACGAAAAGAACGGACAGGTCACCGAATTCTCGTACGCGTACTCATTGTTGAAGGATTTCAACGGATCCATCACCAATTTGAAGAACATCACCAGCGATCTGCTCGACGACGCCGATAATGCCACCGTATTCGTGTCCAACTGGGATACCGCACGCGGTTCGGAAACGCTCAAACCCGTTTCCGGCGCCCGATACGAGCTCGCCAACGCGTTCATGCTCGGGTACGACTACGGGCATCCGAAGATCCTTTCAGACTACGCATTCAATGAAAGCACCCAATATGATGACGGCGTCAAGGATTCGACTGACACCACCGTGCCGAAAATCAGCATGGACGACGTGTGCTCCACGCAAAAGGACCCAACGCAGATGGAGTATGGCGATTGGAACTGCCAACAGCGGTGGACGTCAATCCGAGGCATGATCAAATTCCATAATGCCGTGAACGGCACCAGCGTAAGCAACTGGCAGGAATCCGGATCCAACGACATCGCCTTCGAAAGGGTTGACGCCAACGGGAAAAGCAAGGGTCTGCTCGCATTGAACAACACCCTGCAGGAGCATGACGTCGACTATACGACATCGTTGCCGGACGGGGAATACTGCAACGTGTACGCTTCCCGCACCTGCTCGCAAACCGTGACCGTCAGCGGCGGTCACGCCAAAGCGACCATCGGCAAACGAAGCGCCATTGCCATCTATGCCGGTGCGGTCAAGGGCGCGTGGACGGAAACCACGGAACCTAGCGGCACCTACGCTCCGCAATACAAGGATTCGCCGAACAGTTCGCTGATAGGTGACAAAACCCTCACCATCTACTACAAGCCCGACGAATCGTGGGACGGGCAGGTGTATGTGCGTTACACGTCCGACAACGGCAGCGGTAGCATTGCGATGAGCGCGGTCGATGTAGCCGATTCCACGAATGCGGCAGGCTGGTATAAGGCCGATCTGCCGGAAGGGGCCAACCTAAGCGCGGTGAAATACCATTTCGCATCCACACAATCCGGGGAATCTGACTCCACGGACTGGAACGGGGGCAAGCGGGGAACGGAATATACGGCACAGGTCGGCGCCACTATGATCAACGTCAGCGGGCACCGGCAGCAGACGGGCGTGCCCTACACGCGCAACCATGCGGCGAAAACCAAAGTGACCGTCAACTTCCGTTCCGTCTCCGGCGTCGGTGAGAACGCATCCGGCGTGAAGGTGTGGAACGGCGACGACATGGAAAGCGCCACGTATATTCCATTCGAAAGCACGCCAACGCAATACGGCAGGAAAGCCAGCGGCGAACTGGACGGCGATCTGGCAACAGTGCATTTCAGAATCGTGGATGGTGCCGATGCGACTGGAGCGTCCGCGGGAACCGTCGAACAATATGAGGCGAGCGTGTGGAAACTCGCCAAATTCGGTGACGCGCATGTGAGCGGTGCCATCGAAGCGTGGGTGGACGGCGCGCAACCCGATACCGCTTCCGACCGATCCTCGGAAAAAGCGTCTCCCTCGGCGACACCGCAGCCGAATGACATCAAAAATCCGAAAAACCTGACCATCAAACTGCATTATTACCGTCCCGACGGCAATTATCAGGAATACAGCATGGAATCCGACGCGTGGAAAGGCTGGGATCTGTGGTCTTGGTATGCGGAAAGCACCAGCGGCGAATCCCAGGAATTCACCTCCCATGACGAATTCGGCGAGGTCGCGGAATACACGCTGAGCCAGACAGCCAAAGGCGTGCGCAACCCATGGTTCATCATTCGCAACGGTGGCTCATCATGGACCGGCAAGGACTGCGACGACAACGATCGCGAGATTCCGGAATCCGTGATCAGCATGACCGCGGGAAACGTGGAAAACGGCGTCGCGGAATTCTGGATCGTCAGCGGGGATCCGACCGTGTACACGCATCCGGTGAACGTGGCCGGAATAACCTTCGACACCCAAGGCGGCAGCAGCGTTCCCGCACAGGCGGTCGCCATCGGAGGCACTGCGAGCGTTCCCGAAACGCCTACTCGCGACGGCTACGTGTTCTCGAAGTGGACCACGGACGTGGCCGGTGAACATGAGTATGATTTCGCCACCACGGTGAGCGCGCCGATAACGTTGTATGCGCAGTGGACGGAAGCGAAAACCGTGACCTTCGACGTCCAAGGCGGCAGCGAGATCGCCGCACAACAGGTGCAAACAGGGAAATCGGCCGTACGACCGGAAAATCCTGAGCGCGTGGGATACGCGTTCGCGGGATGGTATACTAGCGCCGACACTTCGGGTAGCGAATACGATTTCACGGCTGCGGTGAACGATGATGTGACCTTGTATGCGAAGTGGACGCCGAACATGTACGCCGTGACCTTCGACTCGCAAGGCGGCAGCGCGGTCGATGCGCAACAGGTTGCGTACGGTGGTTACGCGACGCAACCTGCCACACCGACCCGTGACGGATACACGTTCGTCGGCTGGACCACGGATGCGGCCGGCACCACGCCGTACGGTTTCGGCATGCCCGTCACCGGCGGTATCACGCTGTATGCCAAGTGGGATGATGCGGGCGCGACGTACCATACCGTCACCATTCATTTGAATGACGGCGACGATTATTCGTCGGACCTGCCGCAGGATATGACGTTGTTCGTCAAGGAAGGGGAGAAGCTTACGATCCCCGATTCCGCTCCTTCCCGCGGTGGATATCGTTTCGCAGGATTGACCAGCGACGAACAGCGGAAGACGGACTATGATGCTGGCACCGCCGTAACCGCCGACATGACCTTGTATGCCAAGTGGGTCAAGACATGGACGGTCACCTTCGACACGGCCGGCGGCAGTGCCGTGAACAGCCAGACCGTGGACGATGGAGGAGTGGCCGTTGCGCCTGATCCGTCGCCGACACGCGACGACTGCCGGTTCACCGGCTGGCAGTATGACGGCAAAAGCTACGATTTCGGCTCGAAGGTGACCGGCGACATCACCCTGACCGCGCAGTGGGTGCGCACCGCGCACCAGTGGACCATAACCTTCGATCTGAACGGAGGGCATGCGCCCGCCGGCAAGGATGCGAAGACCCTGTACGCCGAGCGGAAAGTCTACGACGGTGATTCGCTGGTCTCGCCCACGGCGGACATCGCCAACGAGCCTCAGCTTGACGGCTACACCTTCGAAGGGTGGAGCACGGTGAAAGACGACGCGCTCGCAGTCAGCGTGGTCTCCTTTGATTCGTCCGGGAAATCGTTGATGCCCATCGATCGCGACGGCACGCTGTATGCGTTGTGGTCGCGGGAGAACAGGGTAGTGAAGCCGGAATCGTCCGGTTCGACGGGATCTTCGACGAGCTATTCCGGCGCGTATTCCGATTCCTACACGGGATTGAACGGGTTGGCAGCGTTCGATGCCATAGTGAGACAATCGGGCAAATTCTCGGGCACGAATTTCGGTTCCGTCGCCGAGGATTATGTGAAACCCAAGAGCGTTCGCTGAGTGTTGGAATCCAAGGGTGGGGTCGGCCTTCAGGTCGGCCCCCTTTTTCATGTACGGTGTATGGATTGTTGCGTCCGGATCATTGGATCGTTCGTTGTTCGTGGCGTTTGAAGCCGGGTGAAACCGTATTCGCACATGAACGCGGCAAGGAATGTCCACTAGTTGAGCGTTTTAAGTCCACGTGCTGATTCGTTGACTAGAGTCGCGTGCTATGAGTGATTCTGCAAAGAAGTACACCATCGCCGTCATTCCGGGCGATGGCATTGGCAAGGAAGTGACTCCGTGGGCCCAGAAGGCTCTGGAGAAGGCGGCCGAAGGCGTCGCCGAATTCGATTACGAGCATTTCGACCTCGGTGCCGAACGCTATCTGCGTGACGGCGCGATCCTCCCCGAGGAGGAAGAGGAGCGCATCAAGAAGACCGACGCCATCCTGCTGGGCGCCGTCGGCGATCCGCGCATCAAGGCGGGCATTCTGGAACGCGGCCTGCTGCTCAAGCTCCGCTTCGACCTGGACCAGTACGTGAACCTGCGTCCGTCCAAGCTGTACAAGGGCGTTACCTCGCCGCTCGCCAACCCGGGTGACATCGATTTCGTCGTCGTGCGTGAAGGCACCGAAGGCCTGTACTGCGGTGCCGGCGGAGCGGTCCGCCGTGGCACCCCGAACGAGGTGGCCACCGAAGTCTCCATCAACACCGCCTACGGTGTGGAGCGCGTGGTGCGTTACGCCTTCCAGCTGGCCATGAAGCGCAGGAAGCACGTGACCCTCGTGCACAAGAAGAACGTGCTCGTCAACGCCGGCGACATGTGGCAGCGCATCGTCAACAAAGTGGCCGAGGAATACCCGGAGGTCACCCACGACTACCTGCACATCGACGCGACCACCATCTTCATGGTGTCCAACCCGTCCCGCTTCGACGTGATCCTGACCGACAACCTCTTCGGCGACATCATCACCGACGAGGCCGGTGCCGTGGTCGGTGGCGTCGGCTACTCCGCTTCGGGCTGCATCAACGCGTCCAACGAGTATCCGTCCATGTTCGAGCCGATCCACGGTTCCGCTCCGGACATCGCCGGCCAGAACAAGGCCAACCCGACCGCAGCCATCCTGTCCGCAGCCATGCTGCTCGAGCATCTCGGATTCGACGACGCTGCCAAGAAGATCCACGTCGCCGTTGAGGCTGACATCGAGGAGCTCGGCTCCACCACGCGTTCCACCGACGAGGTCGGTCGCGACATTCTGGCGCGCATGTGAGACGACATATAAAGATATGTGACGGCATGTGACGGTTCGAAAAGCCGAGAAATCGGCTGATTCCGACTTCCGTCCCATCCTTTGAGACGCCCACCGAAAAGGGTTTTTCCCGAATCGGCGGGCGTCTTCGCATATTCGGGGATTTTTCAGGGGCCACCTAAGGTGGAATCGGGTGGAAATGGGCAAACTTTGGGATATTGTTGAGACATGAGTGATAACAACGCCGATTTCAACGGCACCGGTCAAGTCAACAATCCAACGTCGGATAACGCAGCCCAGGCCGACTACAACCAACCGTACATTCCACAACAGAACGATGCGCAGATGAACCATCCGGAGTCGCAGCCGGAAACCCCCGCATACGATCAGAACTCCGCCGCATACACTCAGCCCGCTCAGCCGGCCGAGCCTGCCGTTCCGGCGTACGATCCGAACGCTTCCGCATACAGCCAGTATGGCCAGGCCGCTCAGCCGTCATACGGTCAGCCGGCGACTCCGGCCCCGGCATACGGTACGGCTCCCGTCTATACCCAGCCGGCTCAGCCGGCCGCGCCCGAAGCTCCGGTATATGATCCGAACGCCGCATCGTACAACCAGTACGGTCAGTATGGCCAGCCGTCCCAGCCTGCCCAATCTGCGCAGCCGTCGTACGGTCAGCCGGCAGCCCCGGCGTATGACCCCAACAACGCTTACGCCCAGCCGGATTACAACCAAGCGAACTACGGACAGCAGGGCTACGCGGCCCCGTCTTACAACCAATCCGCCTACACCCAGCCTGCCTACGCGCAGCAGCCGGCATACGGCCAGCCCGTCGCACCGGCCGGATACGCCCAGAAGTCGAAACTGGCAGCCGGTCTGCTTGGCATCTTCCTGGGCTGCTTCGGCGTGCACAACTTCTACTTGGGCAACACCGGCAAGGCCGTGGCACAGCTGCTGCTGACCGTCATCGGCTGGATTCTCATCATCGGCCCAGCCGTCGCAGGCATCTGGGGACTGGTGGAAGGCATCCTGATTCTGTGCTCCCACTACGGCTCGCAATGGCACCGTGACGCTCAAGGCGTCGAACTGCAGGATTGATGACTCGAGGACTTTACAAACAGCCGGGCGGCAAACTCGTTGGAGTGACTGTCCGGCTTTCTCATGCCGATCCGGATTGTACCGATTCGGATTACGCCGATTCGGACTATATTGATTCGGCTCATACGAATGCCGTGAAAACGGTTCCATACGCTGGGCCGGCTGCATCATCGACTGTTATCGAATGCCATATCGACGGCGATTTCTTCCTCGACGGGGACGATGCCGGAACGCGGAATCTCTTGCATTCCATGGAATGTGCGCTGGAACAGTGCGCGGCCCGTTGCCTCAGCGGTTCGATGGTTTCCGAACGTGACGTGACCGCCGCCGTCGAACGGACGATGCTGCACCATCCGGACGTGCGCATCGTCGGCATGGGCGCGCGTGGCATCGCCATCGCCTTTCAACGTGCGATTGACGGCATCGATGGCGCCGATGGCATTGCCGGTATCGGCGGTAATGATGTTACGAAAGTGGAACCACGCGACGACCTGCGCATTCGGCGGCATACCAGCCCAATGGAAACCGCAGAAACCGCGGAAATCGCAAAAAACATTGAAAACGCTGGAACCGCGGAAAGCGACGAAAACGCTGGAACCGTTGGAACCGGCGAAATCGCCGAAACCGGCAATTGGGCGGAATACGCGCGACGCTGGCACGCACTCAAACCGAACATCGTGCACGACGACCCCCGCAAACCGCAGGAACAAATGGACCTCGACGTCGAATGGGCGCGCGAAGTGGCTGCCGGAACCCGCGAACCCACCCTGCGTTTCTGGGAATGGGCCGAGCCGGCCGTGGTCATCGGCAGATTCCAGTCGCTCGAAGACGAAGTCAACGTGCACACCGCGCAAGACGAAGGATTCCACATAGTCCGCCGCTGCACCGGCGGGGGAGCGATGTTCATCGAACCAGGCAACACCATCACCTACTCGCTGTACGCGCCACTCGACTTCGCCCACGGCATGAGCGTCGAGGAATCCTACGAACTCTGCGACTACTGGCTCGTCGAAGCGTTACGCGCCCTCGGCCTCAACGTACGATTCGCCGGACTCAACGACATCGCCACACAATACGGCAAACTCGGCGGCGCCGCGCAACGCCGGTTCGCGCCCACCCACGGCGGACCCGGCGCGATTCTGCACCACGTCACGCTCGCCTACGACATCGACGCGGAAAAGATGACCCGCGTGTTGAACATCTCACGAGAGAAAATGTCCGACAAAGCGGTGAAATCAGCGGCAAAACATGTCGATCCCATGCGCTCTCAAACCGGCATGGGCCGAGACGAGGTAGTGGCGCGACTGGTCGACGCCGCCGTTCGAGTTACAATGTAGCCCGAATGGTCGATGGTGCCCGACTTAACGAGCGTTGGCATGGATGTCGACAACGGAAAACGCAGAAGCACGTCGGAACGGAGGCACGTCGATGGTCACCCCGAATGGAACCAACGGAATCAATGGTTTTGGTGGTTTCGACGATGAGCGTGAGACGTTGCTGCACACCGCGCTGTTCAAGCAGGTTTCGTCCGAAGAAGCCCGGGAACTGCTGCCGTATCTGCAGCATGCCGAATACGACAAGGGCGATTTCATCTTCCGCGAGGGAGACACCGACCATCGCATGTATCTGCTGGAGGAAGGCCGCGTCAAACTGACCAGACAATCCTCCGACAAGCGCGTGCAGCTGCTGAGCATCCACGCGTACGGCGAAGTGCTGGGCGAGATTCCGGTGTTCGATCCGCATGGCGGACCGCGTACCGCTTCGGCGGTGGCGATGACCAACGGCACGCGTGTGGTCTGGCTGGAACATGACGCGCTGTTCGACTGGCTCGACGAACATCCGCGCGTGGCCGTGGACATGCTGCAGGTATTGGCGCACCGCATGCGCAGCAACAACGAACGCATCTGCGATCTGGTGTTCATGGACGTTCCCGGACGACTCGCCAAAACACTGCTCAATCTGGCATCACGATTCGGCGAACCGGTCGAAGCCGGCCTGAAGGTGCCGCACGATCTGACACAGGAGGAGATGGCGCAGCTCGTCGGATCCTCACGCGAAACGGTGAACAAGGCGTTGATGGATTTCGCCAACCGCGGATGGATCGCCAGGGAAGGCCGGTCCATCATCATCTACCAGCCGGGCATGCTGATTCGCCGATCAAGACGATGACATTCGGCTGGTTTTCGGCTGATTTCCAACTTTTCCTAAGAAATTGTCTGTTTTGTGAGAAACCCGTGACGGCTTCCGGCACATGCGTTGACGGGCATGTGTTTAGTAGACCCGCCACTTTAGAATGGGCGTCATGCCCAAGAAGAAGACCCTTACCGTTCAACGTGTGCTCGCATTGGTAATCGCATACATCACGTTATGCGTGGGCGGCGGCGTTGTGACGAGTATTTTCTTTATGCCCGCTGTGTTCGCCGCCAATAACGCGGCCAAAGCCGTCATTCCGTCCCTTGCGGTCGAAGGCATCGATTTCGATGTGACCTCGCTCCCGCAACGCTCGACGATGTATTTCAACGACGGCAAGACCGCTTTCGCGGAATTCTATACGCAGAACCGCGAGGTCGTGCCGCTGAAGAAAATCTCCAAAGCCATGCAGCAGGCCGTCGTGGCCCGTGAAGACAAGCGCTTCTTCGAACATACCGGCGTGGACGTGCAGGGCGTGTTCCGAGCGTTCTTCCAAACCTACGTCAGAGGCGGCGACCAGCAGGGCGGTTCCACGCTGACGCAGCAGTACGTCAAGAACGTGCTGTCCACCCAAGCCCGTGAAGACGACGATCCGATCGCCGAATACCATGCGACGGAAGACACCGTGGCACGTAAGCTACGTGAAATGCTGATCTCGGTGCAGATCGAAAAGAAATACTCCAAAGCCGAGATCCTGCAGGGCTACCTCAACATCGCGCAGTTCGGCCGCAACAACCTGTGCGGCGTGGAAATGGCCGCCAAACGCTACTTCAACGTCTCCGCTTCGGAACTGAACGTGACCCAGGCGGCGACCATCGCGGCAATCACCAAGAATCCGCAGAACTTCGATCCTTCCGTGGAAGCCAACCAGAAGGAAGCCGAACACCAGCGCAACATCGTGCTGCAGCTGATGCACGACCAGGGCTACATCACCTCCGAAAAGGAATTCAAAGACGCCATCAACACGCCGTTGAAGGACACGCTGAACCTGCAGGACGTGAGCTCCGGCTGCCAGTCGGCCATTGAAAACACCGGCTTCTTCTGCTCATACGTGGTCAACCAGATCCTGAAGAACAAGGCGTTCGGCAAGGACGACGAGGCACGCGAGAAGCTGCTGAAGGAAGGCGGTCTGAAGATCGTCACCACGCTCGACCGCAACGCCAACAACGCGGCCATGCAGGCGGCGAACAGCACCGTGCCGGCCACAGACCCGTCCGGATTCGAAGTGATGATAGCGGCCGTGAAGCCGGGCACCGGCGAAATCCTGTCGTTCGGCATCAACCGAACCTACGATGCCACGGATGACGCCCGAACGGATGAGACCAAGACCTCCATGAACTACATGGTCGATCAGGAGGACGGCGGCGGTATGGGCTTCAACGTCGGCTCCACCTGGAAGCCCATCAACATGGTGGCGTGGATGCAGAAAGGCCACTCCATCAACGAGTCGCTCGTCACATCCACCGTCTACGACACGTCGAAGTTCAACTGCAACGGCTACGGTTTCGTCGGCCCGTGGAGGGTGCAGAATTCCGGCGGCGGCACCACCTCTCCGGAAAGCCCGCTGCAGGGTCTGATCAAGTCGCACAACACCACGCAGGCCTCGATGGCGTCGAACATCGGTCTGTGCGCGATCGCCGACGCGGCCAAGGAGATGGGCTACCACAACGCCATCTCCAACGCGTCCGACATCTACTCCGCTAACTCGTTCCAGCCGCCAATGACCATCGGTACGGTGCAGGCGTCGCCGTTGACCATGGCCAACGTGTACGCCACCATGGGCGCCAACGGCGTGGAATGCACTCCGATCGCCATCACCAAGGTGACCGACCGCAGCGGCAGCAAGGTGAAAGTGCCGTCCGCGAACTGCCATCAGGCCATCGACCCGGACATCGCGCAGACCGTGTCCTACGCGCTGAACCAAGGTGTCGTGCAGCCTGGCGGCGAAGCGTCGACCACGCAGCTTGACAACAATCGCAAGACCTTCGCCAAGACCGGTACCAACGAGAACACGGTGATGACCACCGCAGGTTTCGTGCCGAACCAGGTCGCGGCGTTCGTCGCGGTCGCCGACGCGCAGGACCCGATCAACAACACCTTCGACAACAAGACCATCAACGGCGTGTACCGCCCGTCTTGGTACGGCATGTACATCGCAACGCCGGCGTGGAAGCAGTTCATGAACACGTATCTTGCCGCCATCAACGCGCCGATTGACAACGATTACGGAAAGGGTGCCGACAAGTACACGGTTTCGAAGGGCGCCACCAGAACATACAACCAGTACCAATACCAGCGCCAGCAGAACAGTCAGCAGCAAAGCCAGCAGCAGACCAACCAAGGCCAGCAGCAGCAATCGCAGCAACAGCCTGCTGAGCAGCAAAATGGTCAGCAGCATCAATAGTTGCGATTGTCGGCTATTCATGCCGACTGCCCGCATTGACTGACCGCACTGACTGCCCACGTCACCGGAGCGTAAATCGCATGGCAAAGTGAACAGTCCATGAACGCCCGCCCCAACCGGCGGGCGTTCTGCTTACAATGCAATCGGTACCATGCCCGTCGCGTGGGAACGCGGTGCGGATATCGACGATTCAGGCGATACCAACGATTCATAAGAGAGATGACAATGAGCGAAGACAAGAAGAACGGCAAGCAGAACAAGACGGTCAAACCGTTCGATCCGATGACGTTGCGTGGCGTCACCGTGCGCAACCGCATCTGGCTGCCGCCAATGGACACGTATTCCGCATTGGCGCAGGACGGCAAGCCGACGCCGTTCCACTACCAGCATTACGTTTCGCGTGCGATGGGCGGCTTCGGCATGATCATCATGGAAGCGACCGCCGTCGCGCCGGAAGGCCGCATTTCGCCGTGCGATCTGGGATTGTGGGATGACGGACAGATGGACGCATGGCGTTGGATCGTGGCCGACGCGAAGGCAGCGGGTGCCACGATGGCGGTGCAGCTCAACCACGCCGGACGCAAGGGTTCCACCGGCTGCCACGCGATCGGTTTCGATGGACAGAGCGTGCCGGAGGAGCAAGGCGGATGGCGGACGGTTTGCCCAAGCGCCAACGCATACGGTTCCCTGGCTCGTCCGCGCGCGCTGAGCGTCGATGAGATCCACACCATCGTGGACCAGTTCCGCGATGCCGCCTGGCGTGCCATGAACATCGGCTTCGACGCGGTGGAAGTCCATGCCGCGCACGGCTACCTGCTGTCGCAGTTCCTCGACCCGCTCATCAACGAGCGTGACGACGAGTACGGCGGATCGTTCGACAATCGCGTCCGCATGCTGGTCGAAGTCGTGGATGCTATTCGTTCCGTCGTGCCCGACACCATGCCGGTGCTGGTGCGCGTCTCCGCCACCGACTGGGCCGCAGGCGGTTGGGACCTTGACCAGACCGTCGAACTGGCTAAGATTCTGAAGGCCCACGGCGTGGACCTGATTGACGTGTCCACAGGCGGATTGATTCCCGACGTGACCATTCCGGTGAAGCCCGACTACCAAGTGCCGTTCGCCGAACAGGTGCGCAGTCGCGCGGGCATTCCCACCACCGCAGTCGGGCTCATCACCAAGCCGAAGCAGGCGAAGAAGATTCTGAAGTCGGGCGCCGCCGACGCCGTGGAAATCGGCCGCGCCGCCCTGCGCGACCCGTATTGGCCGCTCCGTGCCGCCCACAAACTGGACGTGCCGGTCGAGGAAGCCCCCTACCAGCCGCC